>JGI994J12354_10001946_pt1 | contig 20657 bp, 16 predicted proteins | sample IntmicLarv3ML3BL_FD_12354 | JGI IMG/M metagenome (IMG submission 12354) | reverse complement strand
ACCCGCACCTCGGAGCTGTTGTTGCCCGCGGGCAGGTCGCGATCCTGCACCAGCGCGACTTTTAACCCCCGCCGCGCTGCCGAAACCGCCGCGCACATGCCGGCAAGGCCCGCCCCGGCCACCACCAAATCATAGGTGCCTGCCAGGGGTGTTTCGGCCTGTCCGCACAGTTCACGGCGCATGGGCTCCCACTCGGCGGGGGCGTCGGGCGGGATAAAGTTGAGGTCGCGGGTCAGGAACAATGCTGCGCATCGCCCCTCGAACCCCGTCAAATCGTGCAAAACAACCTCGGTGTTGGGCCCGGTGATGTCAAACACCCCTGCGTCTTGCCAGTGCCATTGGGCTCCGCGGTTGCCCAGTACAGGGCTTTGTTGCCCGTCGACGAGCACGCGGAAAAGCCCCGGCGCGACGCCCTGCTTCCAGTGCGCCACCCAATCCTTGGTATAGGCCCACAGGCGATAGGCACCGCTCTGGGAGAGGACCACTGTCGTGCGGGCGTCAGCCACGGGTTTGCCCAGGCCATGCGCCAGCAGGTAGGCGGCCCCCATGTTGGGGATAAACTGCGTGTCTAACGCCCAACCGCCCAGCTGAGCGAAACTGCCGCAAAGCACAAATGCAGATTGCCGTGGAAAGGTCTGCCGGTTCATGGAAGCCTCCGCAATATTGATTTGTTATCTCGGCGTCAAGAAAACCTGTGTCCAATACGTGCCATAGCTCGTGCCCGGCTGGATGAAAAATCCAACGCCGATGTGGGTGTAATTGCCCAAGATGTTTGCGCGATGGCCCGGGCTGTTCATCCAACCCTCTACAACCTCGGCGGGCGTGATGTAGCCATTGGCGATATTTTCGCCGCATGCGCTCCAGCCGATCCCCGCGGCGGTCACGCGGGCACTGCTCGATTGGCCTTCGGGGTTTGTGTGGCTAAAGTAGTTGCGGGTGCCCATGTCTGTGCTGTGTGCACGGGCGACAGCTGCCGCGCCGCTGTGCCAGGTCAAGGCGGGCAGTCCGGCGTTGGCGCGTTCGATGTTGACCAGCCGTAGCACCTCACTCTCAAAGCTGGCAGCAGAAGGCGCGGAGGAAGGTGTAGCCGTGGGTGTGGCGGTGGGCTTTGCCGTCGGCGGGGCCGGGGGTTGGGCGGTGGGAGCAGGGGTGGCGGGTCGCTGGGTGGGCTTCACTGTTGCCGTGGCGGCAGGCCGTGGGGTCGAGACGGGGGCGGATGTAGGGGTGCCGGTCACCTGTACTGTTGCGCTGGGTGTCGCACTTGCGTCGGGTGTCGCTTCCGCCGTCGGCGTGGCCGATCCTGCGGTGGGGGCGGTGGTGATAGGTGTCGGGGTAGCCGACCACACGTCGTCTGTCGCCTCGGGGGTTGGCGTCGTCGCGAGCGAGAGGGCCGCGCTTGCGGTGGGGTTGGTGCGGTCGCCGGAGGCGGTGCCGCGCGAGCAAGCCGTCGCCGCCAGCACCAACAGGCACAAGGCGGTGACAAACAGTAAAGTTCGTTTCACAAGGATGTCCTCCCAAAAGCGATTTATACCATATTATACAGCAAAAGTCGCAAAAAGCCAAATGAAATTGCCATAGTATTTGCGCCGCAATGCCCGATCCGTCGCGCGAAAATCTGTTGCAGTCTCGGGGTAAATCTGTTATGATTGACCCATTCATTTGGTGAAGGGGTGTTTCGTATGAAGCAACATCGCAATCTGTATCGGATTCTGTGCCTGCTGCTGTGCGCCGTGCTGTTGGTGGGCTGTGGCGGGCGGCTGGTCGAAGAGGATTCGACACAAAAACCGCCCAAGGCCACCGCGACGCCCGGCAACCAAGGCGGCCAAAATGATTCCCAAGCCGAGGACGCGTTGGACGCGCTTGCGATGGAGTTGTTCGAAGGTGTCCTGACAGAGGACAGTCTTTCCTTCTGGTTTTATATTGACGATCCCAGTGTTTTTGACATCTCTGCGCCTTCGCCCGCTACGCTTGGCACGGTGAAGTACACCACCGACACCGCGGAGGACGCCCAGGAAGTCGCCGACTACCGCACCCGCCTGGAGGCCATCGATCGCGGCGAGCTGAGCGTCGAGGGACAGCGTACGTGGGATCTGATCGACTATCAGCTGACCACAGCGCAAAACTGGATCAAATACCCCAACCACTATTCCACATTGTCCACTCTGTCCAACGACTTGGCCACCCTGCCGCTGAGCCTGGGGTGTATGCCCATCTCCTGCGAGGCTGCCGCCCGCGACGCCGTGGCACTCACCCGCGATGTGCAGCGCTATCTGCAAGAGGTCTTCGAATACGAAAAGGCCAGGATCGAAAACGGATTTAAAGTGCGCAAGGAAACCGTTCAAGATGTCGCCGACAGCTGCCAGGCTATCGTCGACGACAAGGCAAACGACTTCCTGCTGCCCATGTTCACTCAGCAGGTCGACGCCTTGAACCTCGCCGCCGACGTCCGCCAAACCCTGCTGGACGACTACGCCGCGGCCCTGGACGAGGCCCTGTATCCCGCCTACGCTAAGCTGGCAACCGATCTGGAGAGCCTGCTGCCCCGGTGCGACGGAACGGGTTCCTGGGCCAACGATCTGCCCGATGGTGAGGCTTTCTATGAATTCTATCTGCAGAACCAGAGCGCGAGCGATTGGACGAATCAGGGTGCGATTGATGCCCTTCAAACCAAGCTCGACGCCGATTTGCAACGCTATTTTACCCTGCTGAACAGGAATCCCGATTTGGCAGAGGCCGAGTTGGTGTGGAACAAGGGCACTGCGCAAGATAACCTGGAGGCCTGCAAGCAAGCCATCGCCGACATTTATCCCGAGTTGCCCGATCACGAAAGCATCCTGCGCGACGTGCCCGCGGCACTGGAGGATTCTTTTGCCCCGGCGGCCTACTTCTCCTGCCCCATCGACAACCCTAAGCGCAACGTCGTCGTTGTCAACCAAAAGACCGGCGCGGGCGACGAACTGTTGCTGACCATGGCCCACGAGAGCTATCCCGGTCACCTTTATCACCGGGTTTATTACATGAGCCTGGAGCAGAGCCTCTTCCGCAAACTGGTCTCCTTCACGGGCGTCCACGAGGGCTGGGCCCAGATGGCCGAGGAGTTTATGGCCGACGCCTACGCCCCCGCTGATCAAGCGGGCGCGGCGGAATACCACACCATCGAATCACGGCTGGACATCTGGGTGTATATGATCGCTGACATCGGTGTCAACGGCCTGGGCTGGAGCGATGAGGATCTGGCCGCGTGGCTCGAACCCTATTACGGCGCCGGTGCCGGGGAATATGCCGAGGGTCTTTCTGACTGGGTGCGCGGCGATCCCGGCTACTGGGCCAAGTATTCGCTGGGCCTGCTGTCGATGCTGCAATTGCGTGACGATTACAACGCCGCCAACCCTCGCGGCGAGTTTGTCACGGCCTTTCTGGACTGCGGAAGCGGTCCCTTCACCCTCATTCGCAAATGGATGAAGCTGTCACGCGACGCATAACCCACTCAACCTAAGGAGAAAAGATCACATGCAAGCAGACATCGGACTGATCGGCCTGGCCGTCATGGGCGAAAATCTGGTGATGAACATGGAATCCCGCGGATTCACCGTCGCCGTCTATAACCGCACCACCCAAAAAATGGCCGACTTTGTCGGCGGCCGCGCCGCGGGCAAAAATATCGTCGGCTGCCAAACCCTGCAAGAACTGGTCGCCGCGCTCAAGCCCCCGCGCCGCATCATGATGATGGTCAAGGCGGGTAAGGCCGTCGACCAGACCATGGAAGCCCTGATCCCCCTGCTGTCGCCCGGCGACATCCTCATCGATGGTGGCAACAGCCACTATCCCGACACCATCCGCCGCACGGAGTACATCCAGTCCAAGGGCCTGCTGTACGTCGGTACGGGCGTCTCAGGCGGCGAGGAGGGCGCACTGCTGGGCCCCGCCATGATGCCCGGCGGCTCGCCCGAGGCTTGGGAGCACGTCAAACCCATCTTCCAGGCCATCTGCGCCAAGGTCGGCCCCAATGCCGACATCCCCTGCTGCGATTGGGTGGGCAGCGATGGCGCGGGCCATTATGTCAAAATGGTGCACAACGGCATCGAGTATGGCGACATGCAGTTGATCTGCGAGGCCTACTTCCTGATGAAACACCTGCTGGGCATGTCCGCCGACGAGATGCACGCCGTCTTCGCCGAGTGGATGGGCACCGAGCTGGACAGCTACCTGATCGAGATCACCCGCGACATCCTGGCCTATAAGGACGCCGACGGCGGCCCGATTGTCGAAAAAATCCTGGACACCGCCGGCCAAAAGGGCACGGGCAAGTGGACCAGCGTCTCGGCCCTGGACGAGGGCGTGCCGCTGACCCTGATTTCCGAGGCCGTCTTTGCCCGTTGCCTGTCGGCGCAAAAGGACGAGCGCGTTGCCGCGGCCATGGTGCTGGCGGGCCCTGCGCCGCAATTGCTGGGCAACGACCGCGCCCAAGCCATCGAAAACATCCGCAAGGCCCTGTTGGCCAGCAAAATCGTCTCCTATGCCCAGGGGTACACCCTTCTGCGCGCCGCGGCCGAGACCTTTGGCTGGGATCTGGACTTTGGCGGCATCGCCATGCTGTGGCGGGGCGGGTGCATCATCCGATCGGTCTTTCTGGAGAACATCAAAGAGGCTTTTGACAAAAAGCCCGACTTGGCCAACCTCATGCTGGACGACTACTTCGCCGGCAAACTCGCAGATGCTCAGGAAGCTTGGCGCAGTGTCTGCGCGGCGGCCATCGTCAACGGTATCCCGGTGCCGGCGTTTACGGCGGCCTTGTCCTATTACGACAGCTACCGCAACCCCCGCCTGCCTGCCAACCTGCTGCAAGCCCAACGTGACTACTTTGGCGCGCACACCTACGAGCGCATCGATCGGGCACGCGGCGAGTTCTTCCACACCAATTGGACGGGCCGCGGCGGCGATACGGCGGCCTCCGAATACACCATCTGATCACGGCCTGATCGGCCCCAAAAGACATGATTCACCACCCCTTTGCCCAGCGGTTACTCAACCTGATCTATCCCGAAGGTTTGTTTTGCGGCGTCTGCGGCACGCGGGGCAATCAGGGGCACTTGGTGTGCGAGGAATGTCAGGCCTCCATGATCGCCTACGAGGGGTATGAGCTGGCGGCCTTTGAATACGAAGGGGCCGCCGCCGAGATCGTCCGCATCATGAAATACGGCAATCGCCCTGACCTGAGCAGTGTGCTGACCCACCACATGGCCTATCGGCTGTTATCATCAAATGCCCAAGTGCAACTGGCCGTCGGTGTGCCCATGTCTTTCCGCCGCAAAATCCGGCGGGGCTACAATCAAGCCGACCTGTTGGCCCGGCAAGTCGCCCGCATCTGCGGCATCCCCTTTGTGCCCGGCGCGCTGGTGCGCCTGCGTGAGACCCCACCCCAAGCCAGTCTGGGCCGCGAACTGCGCCTGACCGCCCTGCAAAACACCATCGCCGCAGCCGGAAAATCCATCGTCGGCAAAGATATCCTGCTCGTAGACGACATCACCACCACCGGTGCCACCATCGCTGAATGCACCAGGGCGTTGATGGTAGGAGGCGCTAATTCCGTCGTGCCGCTGACGGCGTGTAAGGTAAGGCTTGAATGACACAGCTTTTCGTTAATCATCTTTTGTTATCACGGTATTGCGTTTATGCGATACTGCGCCATGCAAAATCAAGAAGCCTGACATACAAAGAGATCGCTGACATCGATAATCCCAAGAAAACCGATTCATGGCGTATGAGCGGGCGATTGTTTATCCGCTTTGTGAAAAACGATGTACCGCCCGATCAAATGCCGACAGCTACGCTGTTCCTCATGAGAAGCAAGCGACCTTCTTGATTGGGGCGGGACTAAAAATTTCGATCAAAATGTGATATAATACTCCCTGTCCCCGCACAGGACGGCTATTTGCCGTGGCCTTGTCGCGGGACGTCGCAATGCCATCCCGGCAAACGAATGAAAGAACAAGGGTAGGGAGTAGGAAATGAAAATTCTGGTGATCAACGCGGGCTCGTCGTCCATCAAGTACAAGCTGTACGATATGGAGACCGAGGAAGTCCTGGCCAAGGGCGGTGTCGAGCGCATCGGCATCGAGGGATCCAAGCTGGTGCACGTCGCCAAGACCGACAAGCCCTACACCGTTGTCACCCCCATACCCGATCACGTCAAGGCCATGCAGTTGACGCTGGATGCCCTGACCGATCCCGAGCATGGTGCCGTGCGCAGCGTCGCGGACATCTCCGCCGTTGGTCACCGCATCGTGCAGGGCGGATCATACTTTAAGGGCGCGGCCCTGTTGACCCCCGAAAACCTCGAGCGCGTTCGTGATTATTCCGACTTGGCTCCGCTACACAACCCCGCGGCGGTCATGGGCATTGAGGCCTGCCAAAAGATCATGCCCGACACCCCCATGGCGGCGGTGTTTGACACGGCCTTCCACCAGACCATGCCCGACTACGCCTATATGTATGCCTTGCCCTATGAATATCACCGCGAACTGCGCGTGCGCCGCTATGGCATGCACGGCACCAGCCACAAATACGTTGCTGGCCGCGCCGCGAAGTTGATGGGTCAGCCCGTGCAAATGCTCAAGATTGTCACCTGCCACTTGGGCAATGGTGCCTCGATTGCCGCGGTTAAACACGGCAAGTCCATCGATACGTCCATGGGCATGACGCCGCTTGCCGGCATCATGATGGGAACCCGCGCCGGCGACATCGACCCGGCGCTGGCGGGTTATATCATGGACAAAACCGGCATGGACATCCACACCTTCACCGAAATGTTGAACAAGGAAAGCGGCCTGTATGGCATCTCGGGCCTGTCCAGCGACATGCGTGACATCACTGCCGCCGCTGAGTCGGGCCACGCCCGCGCCAAGCTGGCGCTGGAAATGTTCTGCTACCACGTGCGCAAGTACATCGGCGCTTACGCCGTGGCAATGGGTGGGCTGGACTGCGTTGTTATTACTGCGGGCATCGGTGAAAACACTCCGCTGATCCGCACGCTCATCGCCCAAGATATGGACTTCCTGGGTTTGGCTTGCGATGAGTCCAAAAACAACCGCCCCGCAGGCAACTACATCATCTCGCCCGACGGTGCCAAAGTCACCATGTGTGTCGTGGCCACCGACGAAGAAAAAGTCATCGCCCTGGAGACGCAGGAGCTGCTGGCGGAGTAGGTGAGGGGACAGCGGGGAGGACTTTTTGAAAAAAGTCCTCCCCGCACCCCTCCCAAAACTTGGGGTTTTTCTGTTTAGGTGCCCGAACTAGCCCACTTATCTCAAGTGGGCTAGTTGTCTCGGTTAACTCACCGCCTTGCAGGAAGTAAGTCTTTTGAGAAGTCCTTGGTTTGAATTCAAGCGTGGGCAATGAGCACTATTAACTCAGTTGGTTAGAATAGCTGTCTTATACACAGCCGATCCTTGGCTCAAATCCAAGATGGCGTACCATACGGTGCGGCCTTTGCCCGCAACAGCAGAGCCGAATGAATCAACACCTTCCCCCTTTGAATATCGGCAGGATATTCGGGATTTAAGTTTTTGGTACCGCTTTTTTCAAAAAGCGGCCGTGCCTTTTGTCCTCCGCGTCAGCCGCTCTAAGTCTTGCTGAATTAGGCTTTTTTGCGGTTTTGGCTCGGCTCGGCTTGTTGGCGTAGCCATAACAAAATAGCGCAGGGCATCCATGGCGTGGTCGTCGCGCTTTTGGGGTGTTTCGGTGCCGGGGGCGTAGCGGTAGCCGCTGATCTCGCGAATCCACTCATGGCAAGTAGCGAACACCAGTAGCCCCGGCTTGCCGTCTGGCCACCGTTCGGCATCCGGAGCGGGGCGGGTCAGCAGTAGTTCGCGCACCTTTTGGATGCCGGCAAACCGCTCTTTGCGGGTGCGGGTGTCGGGTTGAATGCCGCACTCGGCAAAGAGTTCCCCCGCCGAGCGTTCGGAGGATAGCGTGCGTTGGTGTACAGCGGGGTCGAAGATGGCGCGGATTTTTCCACTCTCGCGCGGCCAGCCCAGCTCCTCGCACACCGCCAGGATGGCCTGGGCGTGGCGGCGCACCGTCCAGCCCGATTGGTAGTGCTCGGCGATGACGTACACTGTACCCTCGGGATCGCGGGCGTACCAGTGGCAAGCCGTGGGGTTTTGCAGGCCAGGATCAATGGACAGGGTTTCGTACCACTCGTGGGGCAGGTCAAAGGGCTCGATGACGTGCAGGGTGCGGTCAAACTCGGGATACACCAGCCCACCCCCGACGCCAAAATGCCCGTCGCGGCGGCTTGCCTTGTCGGCCCCACCCAGAGCGCGCTCCATGCGGGCGACCTCGGCGGCGGGTAGAAAGGGGTTGTCGGCCCACGACATGCGGATGCTCCACAACTCGGGGTCGTCCTGGGGGTTGCAGACGATTTCGTCGTACACCCAGGTTTGCCCCATCAGCGGCGTCATGGTCGCCCATAGCCGCCCGCCGCGGTCCAGCAGGCGCAGTTGGCACTCGCGGTAGATGTCTTGGGGCGGCTCCTCATCCAGCCATACCCAGTCCAGCGAGGTGCCCTGAAAGGCCGTCCGCCCCATTTCGGCGGACTTAAAGCCGATGCGCGACAGGCCGCCCCCGGCACAGCGCACGGCAATGTAGTCGATGACGCCGCCCGCTGGATCGCCCGCGCTGCCCCGGCGCATGACGACGCGCTCGATGGCGGAGGGGTCGAGGTATTGCAGGATTTTCTTTTGCGCCACATCGCGTTGGACTTCCAGCGTGGGGGAGACCACCCAGCCTGTGGTGGGCCGGGCGGCGGGGAAAAAAGGGTGGGTGCCCAGCGCGTGCCACACGGCCTCGACGGCCCCGCACTCGGTCTTGCCCGTGCGGTTGCCGCCGAACACCCAGCGGTTGCGCGAGGGATGGGCGTGAAAGGCCATCTGCTTTTTGTGTACCTTGGATCCCTTGTTGTATTGCAGCAATGCCATGCCTGCCTGCCGCCGGCGCAGGGCCAACAGCAGCGAGGCCAGCCGCGTGGCTTTTTTCTCGGTCATGTCTCCAACTCCCCGATCAGGGCCTTGGCCTCGCGCAGCAACTCGGGCAACGAACGGTTGGTCGCGGGCTCGGGGCCGGCCAATGCTGTCCAGCGGTCGGCGGCGCGGGTAGACAGCCACAACCGCACGGCGGCCAGGTCGGGTTCGCGCGCCTTGACGACCTTTTTGATGCACCGCAGCGATTGTTTGCCCTGGTCGTTGGTGCGCAGCTCGTAGGTGCAATCGTTGATCGCGCCGCCCGTTGCGATGGAAAACAGGGCTTGTTCGACTTGTCGATCCACCCAGTCACCCAGCCCCAGGGCGTCCATCAGGGTGACGTTTTTGTCGGCGATGCGCATCAGGTGCCCGGCGGATAGCCCCAGCAACTCGGCGATGTCGGCGGGGCCTGCCCCTTGGGCCACCTTGGCCCGGATATCACCCAGGCGGGGGGCGATGGCGCGTTCGAAAAAGTTCATTGGGCAGGCTTCTCCTCAAAATAAAAATCGGCAAAACAGTCCAGCGCCGCGCCCAACATGCGGTAAAATTGCCGTTCGGAATAGTTGACCTGCGAGGCCGTTAGCCCCCGCCGCTCGCCTTGGATATAGGCTTGGGTGATCAACTCCAACTGATCGGGAAAAGCCGCCATGCCCTGCAAGGCGCTGTTGATAAGATCCAGCCGCGTGGCGGCGTCGGAGAGCTTGCGCTCCAAGTGGCGCACAAACCGTGGATTGCGCCTGGAGGACAACCGCGTTCCTGACAGCAAGGGCCGCGCCCGTTGGGTGGCCATGGCACAATCAAGCCGATGGCGCAAGTGCACCACCTTGTGTGTCAACGGCAAGTATTCGCGCAACATGCGCCGAACGTGTGTGCGCCTGGTAGGGTTCTGTTCCATACATCCTCTCCTTGCAAAGTCTTTCGCCTGACAGGACTATGTTCTAACATACATTATATTGTCATTTTTGTCATAAATTGCACATATTGACAATATATTACTAATTTTTGATCGAAAATGCCCCGTGAACGCCTGATGTCTCCTCACATCGGCAGCGCATCAGGGCGCAGACCCCGGAACGCGGCCAAAACTGCACGAAACCCTCCCTGCCAAAAGGCGGGGAGGGTTTCGTGCTATAATATTTCATCTTCTCCAAGGAGTTCACCCATGAAGCAGGTTCTTGGCTGTCTGCGCCGCGCGGACGATCGGTTTTCCCTCATCGCCGATGGTGATCACATTTGCGTCGGTTTGTCGGGCGGCAAGGATTCGCTGGCCTTGCTCGCGGCCTTGGCGCGGTACGGCCAATTTTCGCACAAGTCCTTCACGATGACAGCCATCACGGTCGACTTGGGGTTTCCCTGCGACTTTACCCCGCTGGACGCCTTTTGCAAATCGCTCGGCGTGCCTTTTGTGTTGGTGCCCACAGACATCGGCCACGTCGTCTTCGAGGTGCGCCGCGAGCAAAACCCCTGTGCGCTGTGCGCGAAAATGCGTCGGGGGGCCCTCAACGAGGCTGCCAAAAGCCGGGGGTGCAACAAGGTTGCTTTGGGCCATAACCGCGAGGATGCGCTGGAAACCCTGATGTTATCGTTGTTTTTCGAGAGCCGCTTGCATACATTGCCGCCCGTGACTTATCTGTCGCGCACGGACTTGACCGTCATTCGTCCCCTGTTGACTTGTCCCGAGAGCGAGCTGAAGGCGGCGGCCCGCCGCTTTGACATGCCCGTGCTGACCTCGCCCTGCCCTGCCGCGGGCCGTACCCAGCGCCAGGAGGTCAAAGAGCTGATGACGATGATGGAGGCAAAACAAAAAGGCCTGCACAACCGAATGTTGCAGGCCCTTTGGAATGCGGATGAATATGGTCTCTGGGATGCGGCGACCGTCGAGCGTATGCGCCACGCCGCGCCGCTGTCAGAAAAGCATTAGCCCTTGTCGCGTTGCCGCAGTAATTGAATGAGCTGATTGATCTTGGGCGGTTGGCCGTACATCAGCACGCCCATGCGATAGATACCCGCCGCCAACATGCCCACGCCGATGGTGCTGACCACCAGCAGGCCCACCGAGACGGCGACTTCCCACGCGGGAACTGACGACATGGACATGCGCGCAAACATCGCCATGGGGCTGGTCAGTGGGAAAAAGGACGCGAACTTCATCAATCCGCTGTCGACATTGCCCGCCGTCATCGAGAACATCACCAGCATAAAGGCGGCGATGGACAGGAAGGTTACGGGCAGGGTGGCGGTGTTGAGTTGCTCGATGCGGCTGATGACCGAGCCCAGCGCGCCGTAAAGGAAGGCGAAGATAAAGAACCCAAGCACAAAGAATACCAGCGCCCAGCCCAGCATCCACAGCGGCATACCAAAGATGGCCTGGATGACCATGTTATCGACGTACAGCGCCTTGTTCATTTGATAGAAGGCGAAGGCACTGCCAAACACCAGGATAAACTGCAGCAGCCCCGCGCCGCCTGTGCCGATGATCTTGCCGAACATAAAGCGCGTTGGCTTGGCTGAGGTGATCAGCAGTTCCATCGCCCGGCTGGATTTTTCCGTCGCTACCGACATCGACACCAATTGGCCGTACAGCATGATGGCCATGTATAGCGCAAAGAGCAGGATATAAGTATAAAAGAAGCTGTTGGTCTGGTCGCGTCCGCCCGCGGCCTGCACGACGTTGGCCACGGGTGCCGCCCCCAGGATGTCNGCGGTTTGCGCCGCGTCGGCCCCCAGCGCATTCAGGGCATTGACTTGGTANAGCCCCGTCATCACGCNGTCGATGACGGCNTGGTTGGTATCAAACAGCCCGATGTCTTTGACGATGTAATCATATTGCAAGGGGCCNGTGATCGCCACGGCGAAGGCATATTCGCCATCAGAGACGCCGTCCATGGGATTGGTTGCCGTTGCAATGATGTCGTAACCCTCAAATGCCGCTTCGAAGGCCGCGACGATCGCCGCATCGCCGCCCTGCACGGCGATCGTTTGCCGANCNGCCGNGGANGTGGGGTCGGCGGTCATCAAGCGCGGCCAAAACAGCGCGATGCCGACGGCGGCGATAAACAACAGCGTCAGTGCGATAAAAACCTTGTTGCGCACATAGTTAAAGAACTCAAACTTCAGGATGGTCAAAAATTGCTTCATTTAATATCAATCCTTCCCGCCCGTCGTGGCGACAAACAAATCCTCCAGCGAAGGCTGGCGAATGCGCACACTGTCAAAGGGGATGCCGCTTGCCGCGACCACCGCCGTCAAAGCCGCCAGATCTTGCCCGGCGGCCAATTGCACTGTGACCTCCTCGTCGGTGACGGACACGCTTGCGCAATGGCCGGTCAGGAAGTTGGCCATCTGCTCAGGCGCGGCGGTGGTGATGATGGCGTCGGTCTGGGGGTGAGCGCGGCGCAGGTCGCGAATGCGCCCGGCCAGGGCGATCTTGCCGCCGTGCAGGATGGCGATGTCCTGACAAAACTCTTCGACGTAACTCATCTGGTGGCTGGAAAACAGCACCAGCTTGCCCTCGGTGATCAGCTCGGCCACGACGTCGCGCAACAACTGGGCGTTGACGGGATCCAGCCCGGAGAAAGGTTCATCCAGGATGACAAAGTCGGGATCGGTCACCAGTGAACAGCACAGCTGAATCTTTTGCTGATTGCCCTTGGATAGGGTGTCCAGCCGGGCGTTGGCCACGGAACCCATGTCCAGTCGCTCGAGCCAGCGCATGGCTGCACTGCGGGCTGCCTTGGGCGAAACCCCGCGCAACGCCCCAAAATAAACCAGTTGCTCAAGGATGGGTTTCTTTGGATAAAGTCCCCGCTCCTCGGGCAGGTAGCCAATCTTCAGGGCTTTGCGGTCAAAGGGAGCGCCATCCAAAAGCAAGCGCCCCTCGCCATAAAAGACCCCCATGATCAGCCGCAAGGTCGTCGTCTTGCCGGCACCGTTGCGCCCCAACAACCCCAGCGCAGCCCCGCTCGAGACGCTGAAACTAACACCGTCCAAAACGCGCTTATCCCCAAAGCTCTTGCCGAGTTCCAAAGCCTCAAAACGCATATCTGTCCCTCCCTAATTGTAAATAAGATTATACCATGCCGAGCCGCTGGGAGCAAATGGCGCGACCAAATGTGTAGAAAAGGATCGGCAGAGGCGCGGTCAACTACCAATTATGTTACATTTGTGCAGACGCATAATGCGAAAAAAGCGTCGCGATTTTGACGCGTGAAAGCGCGTGGAGAGTGACCGGTCGGGAAGGTTCGTGCAAAGAGATTGGCGAAAAACGCAGGAATGCAACGAAATTGTGAAGGGGGGGAGGGCGAGGGTAAAAAATACAACACAATTTGATCTAACTAAGGAGGATGGAGAAATCAACATTTTGTCAAAAAATAGTTGACAAACAAAAAACGACGTGTTACAATGCTTGCGCAGCCTGGCAAAAAACTGCTTTGATGGGACCGGCTGAGAATCTCACTACAAGGAGGCGGACATGGCGATCGAATTTACGCGACAGCAAGATGGCTATAGCTGCCAGCAGGTAGACGCCGTGATGCGGGGGCTCGAGGAGCAGTACGGAAAACTCTATGAGCAGTATGGAACCCTCGAGGCGCAGGGCCAGGAATGGCGCGAGCAAATCGCCACTTTGCGTGCTGCCGGTGATAAACTGACCGAGCAACTTCAACACGAACGCAGCCAGGCTGCGGCATTGGCCGCGCGCGTTTGTGACATTGAGAGTGAAAAGGATAACGCCCAGAGGGAAAGTGCCGCGCTCGGCGAGTTGGAAAGAAAGTGCGCCGCCCTCAAGGCCCAGGGCCAAGGGCAGTTCGAACAGATTGGTTCGCTTCGCGGGGCCAACGATCAATTGACCGAGCAACTTCAAGGAAAACAAGGAGAGGTCGAGCTGTTGTCCGCGCGCGTTCGCGAGTTGGAAGCCATGGGCGAACGTGCCCAAAAGGCCGAAGTTCTCGTCCTGGCCATTAAAGATCAGTATGATAAACTCTGCGATCGATATGCGGGGGTGGAGGCGCAAACCCTGGAGCAACGCACGCAGATCGACGCGGCCCGTGTGACCAACGACCAACTGGCCGAGCAACTGCGGGGAAAACAAAGTGAAATTGAGCAGCTGTCTGCGCAGGTTCACGAGATGGAAGCCGTGGGAGCGCGCGCGCAAAAAGCCGAAGCCCTTGCGCAGGGTCTCAAAGAACAGTGTGGTAAGCTCTATGAGCGATATATGGAGATCGAGGCGCAAAACCAGGGACAACTCGCGCAGATCGATTCTGCCCGCGCAGCCAACGACCAATTGACAGAGCGACTGCGGGGTAAGCAGGGTGAGATTGATTCTGCCCACGCGGCCAATGATCAATTGGCAGAGCAACTTCGGGGCAAGCAGGCGGAGGCTGACTCCGCGCGCATGACCAACGATCAATTGGTTGAGCAACTCCGGGGTGCGCAGGCCCGGATCGAACAGTTGTCCGAGCGGGTTTGCGCGATGGAAGACGTGGGCGAGCGCGCCCAAAAGGCCGAAGACCTCGCCCGGGGGATCAAAGATCAGTACGGCAAACTCTACACGCAATATACGGAGTTGGAGACGCAAAACCGGGAAACCCTCGCGCAGATTGATGCTGCCGGCATGACCAATGACCGCTTGAGCGAGCAGCTGCAAGCCAAGCAGGGCGAGGTCGAGCAGTTATCGGAGCGGGTTCGTGAAATGGAAAGCGTGGGTGAAAGTGCTCGAAAAGCTGAAGCCCTCGTTCAGGGGATCAAAGACCAATACGGCAAACTCTACGATCAATATACAGCATTGGAAGCGCAGAACCAGGAGCAGATCGCGCGAATTGTGTCTGCCGGTATGGCCAATGATCAACTGGCCGAGCAGCTCCTGGAAGTGCAGAGTGAGAACGAGCGGTTGGCCGCGCGGGTTTGTGAAATGCAAATCGCGGGTGATGGTGCCAAAAAAACCGAGGCTCTCCTCGAGGCGCTCAAAGAGCAGTATAACAAGCTTTTCGATCAATATACAGCGCTGGAAACACAGAGCCGGGAGCAACTCGCACAAATCAATGTTGCGCGCGAGACCAATGACCAACTGGCAGAGCATCTTCAGGGCAAGAATGGCGAAATTGTGGCGTTGTCCGAGCGAATTGGTGTCATGGAAGCCCTGGGCCAGAGCGGTCAGCAAGTGACTGCCGTTATGGGCATGAAGGAAGAATACGCAAAACTGTACGATCAGTATGGGAACCTGTATGAGCAATATGGTGCCATTCAGGCGCAGCGCCAAGAGCAGATCGAACAAATCACCTCACTCCGCGTGGCCAACGATCAATTGGCGGGGCAGCTCCAAACCAAGCAGAGCGAAATCGCGCAGCTGTCGGAGCACATTCAAGCCTTGGAGGTTGCCCAAAAGCCGGCGGCGGATGCNCACTCGGAAGCCATGCTGCGCGAGGTTATGACCATCTTCATCCGGCAGGCCACCGCCATGATCGCCGATGCCAAGAAGGAANCCGGGGGGGATCCTGCNTGATGCGCGCGCAGACCGTGACGCCATGCAAGCGNATTTTCCTAAAATCCGCCCCCGATGTTCAGCGGGGGCTGGCCACGGGCAAAGNAGCCGAATAGGNCCAAGACGAAACCGGCGATTCAACCGCAGAATTTGTGAAACAAGGAGGTGTGAGCATGGGAAGACCATTGTCGTTAGACGAGTTAATGGCGCAGTTGCAAGATGCCATTGAGTCCGAAGCCCGGCCGATTGCGGTCGCGCAGACCAACGCGATTGCCGATGCTGACACGCTGCAAGCGCAGCCACAGATTCAAGCGGAACCAGTTGCCTTGGAGGCGACGCCCGCAGTGCCGATGCGAGAACCCATCCTTGTGGCGGACGAAGTGAAGCAACTTTTGCGAGCGTTGCGTGATGTCTACCGCGCACCGCTTGTGATTGAACCCGCGTATGAACAACAAGCAGTCATCGGGGTGTTACCGCCCATCAAAGGCTGGCGTAAGGTACTTCGCATTGGGGTCAATTTGCTCAGCTGGGGGCTGTGCCTGATCATCGTCGGTGCAACTGCCTTTGCGGTCAACCCCAATCCGAAGAAATCTTTCTTTGGCTACTACCCTTACAGCGTCTGGTACGACTCTATGACCCCGGCAGAAGATGGCAGCAGTCCTTCAGGCGGATTCCGCGCGGGTGACGTCATCCTGGTCAAGATGAGCAACCCCGAAGAGGTCCAAGTCGGTGACATCGTCACCTTTAGCCCCGCCAATCTCGAAGACAAAGCGTCATACCTGACCCATCGCGTCATGCGCATTATCCAGGAAAACGGCGTAATCACCGGGATTGTGACAAAAGGGGATGCAAACAGCACCGAAGACCCCGTGATGAATCCCGAGAGGTTGGTTGGCAAGAAGATCGCCTGCATTCCAAGCCTCGGCCCCGTGCTGGATGACGTCTGCGAACACCCGCTCTTGGCCGGATTCACCGCTGGCAGCTTTTTGGCCTGTATTGTCCTGATTCGTTGGTACTTTTCAGCGCCAAAACCAGGCGAGTCCAAACCCTTGCATACCCTGAGCCGCACCATGGCAGGGGCTTGACACACGGTACATCCTGTCGGCCGAAATCGACGGTTTGTATATAAGATTACTTACTACCACAAGAATGAAGAAAGGAGGGCAAAACATGCGAGCAGTAGCTAACAAGTTCGAGCGGAATTTGCTGGAGAAGGGGATCAAACCTCAGACAGTCAGTGCTTATTTGCGTGACGTGCAAATTTTGTTTTTACACATCAACAAGCCCGGTAAAAAGCGTTCGCTGGAGGCCCTGGACGAAGAGGATCTCAAGAACATCCTTGACGTGCTTAAGGCGACAAAAGCCGAATCCGGCCTGCGCCATTGGGTGACGAGCATCAGCAAGTTCATGGATTTTTGTGTTGAGCAAGGCATTCGCCAGGAGAATCCCATGACCCGTGTCCTGCGACCCCAAACCGATCGCAGTAGCATGGTCAACGAAAAAGACGTCGCCAAGAAGCTGTTAAAGCACCTCAAGAAAGACACCCGCCTGTCCCAACGCAACCGCGCTATCGTCGCGCTGCTGTGCTGTTCGGACATGAAGATTAGCGAGTTCCACAAGCTCACCCTGGGTGGCTTTGACGAGACCCGTCGGTTTATTATGGACAGCATGGGCCGCAAACACCCGCTGAACAAAACCGCAATGGACATCTTCCGTGTCTATGTTTCCTGCACCTTTTTTGACGGGGATGACCCCGCGACACCGCTGTTCTTTAGCCAAAAGAGCCAGACCATGACCCGCCAATGCGTGTGGAAAGTCGTCAAGCAAGCCTTGGACGATGCCGGTCTGGACCCCGACATTTCCCCCATCCGTCTCAGGGGCGTGCTGATCAAGTAATTCTTTCGGCAAATCCGCGAGACTGGACACAGATGTCTCTTGTGAGATGTGGTGCTGTTTGAGTATCGCTGAATATAGATAGGATCAATCATGAGGATCAAAGGGAACCCCTTTGATCCTCATTGCTTTATGGGTGCGTGCGTCATGTCGCTATCCTGCCAAACATGCGCGTGAGCAGGGCGGGTTTTGTTCGAATTGATCATCGGTTCCGGGGGAGGATGTGCCTCTTAGTTGCAAGGCGCTCCCTTGGCATAACACCCCACGTCCGCGTCACCTGTGCGAGGGGTGCCGCGCAGGTCGTGGGTCAGCGCGGGGGCCACGGGGCACCCTGCGCCGATGGCCGGGCTTGCGGGCGTCAGGCGGTAGTCGCAGTTGGCGTGGCTGACGATCAAGGTCTGTTGCCAGTCGGCGACAAACAGGTTGTTTCCGGCGTCAAACCCCGCGCGCACGGCCGCGTCGATGATGTCGCCGGCGTCTTCGGTGGTCAACAGGGCGACGGATTGTTCCATGCCAAAGACGTTGTTTTCGATGACCACGCCGCTGTCGGCGGTCAGGGTTGTCATGGTGCCCCCGTTGTCGTTGGTGCGCTCGTTTTGCGAAGGCGCGATCGAGATACCACACGCGCCAACCAAGATGTTGTTGTACACTCGCACATTGATCGGCGTGCCCGTCCAGGGGTTACCGGGCACGACCACGCCCTCGGAATCGCCCGAGAACTGCGCCCGGCCCCGCTCGCCGTCGTCGCCCCAAAACACCCCGGCATCGATGGGGATGGTCATGACGTCGGGGTTGGCCGAGTCGGCTTGGGTGTGGATAAGGGTGTTGTTATAGATGGCCATGTTGCGGCAGGTGTCGCGGGCGTTGCCCTGCCACATCGAGATGGCGCGGGCGTGGGTGTCGTAGATCAGGTTGTTGCGCAGGGTGCCGTTGTGCACCCCGGCGAAGTTAAAGGTACCGCTGTTGGGGGCCGATAGGTTGTTGTTGTGCAGGATGTTGCCCTCAAACAGCACCGTGTTGGCGATGCCCTGTGCGTCTTGCACGCTCTTGACGCCCGTGTCTTGGCCGTCGCCGTCCACCAGTATCTCGTCCATCCAGGCGTAGTTGAGGTCGGCGTTGATCTGGATGCCGTTGCAGTGGTTGTTGCGCGAGATACAACCGCGCACGATGTAGTTGCGCCCGGCGTTGCTCATGTAATAGCCGTGCTCGCGGTTGCCGTCCGAGATGCAGTTTTCCAGCAAAAAGTTATAGGCACTGCCCGTGAAAAAGCCCGCGCGGTTGGAGCCGAACCCGCAGTTGTAAACCTCGCAGCCGACGATGGCGATGTTTTGGCCATACTGGGTCGAGATGCCGTACCCCATCGCGCCGTCCACCGTCAGGTTTTCCAGTTTGAGATAGGCCGAGGCCGTCGAGGGCGACCCGCCGCCGATCAGGATACCCTGGGAATTGCGCACCTCGGGCTCCATGCTGCGGAAGACGGGTTTGTTGGCCGGATCGAGCGCGGCGATCAGGATCCAGTTGTCGGCGGTGCCGCGCACATGAGCGGTCTTGCCACCCCGGTGTTCGCCGGGGGCCACCAGCACGGTGTCGCCGGGCATGACGCAGTTGAGCGCGGCGGCGAGGGTTTGCTTGGCCGTGGCCAACGTCTTGCCGTCTGCCGTGTCGCGGCCGGTGGTGCTGTCCACGTAATAGGTCGCCCCCGTGCCCTGTTGCACAAAGGCGGGCAGAACGGGCTCGAAGACGTTGTTTTGCTTGATTGGGCCGGACTGGTTTTGCACGTTTTTCCTCCTTGGTTACACTTGCGTCAAGCGGGGCAGATCGTTTTCGGGCGGGGGTGGCGGCTCCGCGGGCGCGTCTGTGGGCGGGGGCGGCTCATCGAGCACCTCGGTCAGGTTAATGGTCTTGGTATGGCGAAGGGATAAAAAGATCAACAGCGCACTTGCCACGATCAACAACAACCCCAGCCCTGTCAATAGTCCTGTCCATCGCCCCAGGCCAATGTGTTCGGGCGGCGGCGGAGTTGGCGGGTGAGGCGCAGGGGTTTGGGGCGTTGGCGGCGAGGGGGTGCGCTCGGGCGTTGGCGTCGGTGTTGGCGAAGGCTCAGGTGCGGTCGGCGACGGGGGCAGAGGGGATTCGCTCGCTGCATCCGTCGGCTCGGGGGACAGGTCGGGGGTAGGGGAAGGACTCTCGGAGGGCTCCTCGCTGGGCGTCGGCGCGGCGGCCAACAGTGTCATTGTAAAAACTTCTTGTTGCTCGCGATAGTCGACGACCACGGCGTTGGCCCCCGGCACGGGGTCGTCAAGTGTCACGCGCTCCGGGGTGACGGCGGCGGTCGTGCCATCAGAGTAATAGGCCGTGACGATTAGGCCGTCAAAGGAAATCGTTTGCCCCACGCGGTTTTGCGTGGTGGGCAGTTTGGTGATGCGAATGCAGTACAGGCCCTTGGGCGATTGTGCCAACAGCGTGGTCAGGGCATGTTGGGTCGTTGGCCCGGCAACGCCGTCGGTGACCAGGTCGCGGCGGGTCTGGAAGTCGACGACGGCCATGCGGGTCTTGTTGCCAAACGACCCATCGGCGGTCAGGCCATAGCCCAGTTTGTTCAGTTGCAGTTGCAGTTGTTTGACGGCGTCGCCTGAGGAACCCATGCTCAGGCTCTTGGGCGCAGTCGTGGCCGCGGCACTGGTGGCCTTTTGCGTGGCAGTGGGCGCGGTTGTGGTGGCTGGGGCGGCGGCTGCCGGGGGAGGTATTACGGCGGGGGCCGCCGAAGAGGGCTCGCCCGCGTAAACGGCCTTGATGCGGGTAACATATTTGCCGCAACAGGTGGAGGCCGTTGTGCCCGCGGCGACCAGGTCTCCGGGCAGGCGCAAATAATAGCCCGGATCAGCATAGTCTCCGCCGATCAGCAGTTTCAGGTCCAGGTGGTTGCCCGTCGAAATGCCTGTGCACCCAATGGTGCCAAGGGTTTGTCCCGCCGTGATGCGCTGCCCCGCCGAGACCGAGACGCTGGTGAAATGGTGATACAAGCTCACCACGCTTTTGCCGTCGATGGTGGCGGTGTGGGTGATTTGCACATAGTTGCCATAACCCGAGTCACAACAGCGAGTAGTCTTTGAATAGTTGTGAGAACACTCGGTATAAACCTTGGTGACTACACCGGCCGCCAGGGCTACGACAGGGGTCCCTTGCGGAGCGGAAATGTCGATGCCCGTGTGTTGGCGGCTGCCGTCGAGCCCATAACAGCCCGTGATCATGGAAGAGGCGGGCAC
>JGI994J12354_10001945_pt1 | contig 20659 bp, 13 predicted proteins | sample IntmicLarv3ML3BL_FD_12354 | JGI IMG/M metagenome (IMG submission 12354) | reverse complement strand
CTTGAAAACAAGCTCATCAAATACAAATAAAACCGCATATATCAAAGCTTTTATCTGCATTTTCTGAGATGTTTTCTAAGTTAATTTACTATAAAAGGTTGGAGCATAATTATGGAAATTGAACGCAAATTCTTGATAGATGGGTTTCCGGAGTGGTTGACACCGGTTAATTCCATCGAGATGCGGCAGGGTTATTTGTGCAACTCCCCTACCGTCCGTATTCGCAGCCGCTTGTACAGTGACGGTAAAATGGATTATCGACTGTGTTTTAAGGGGAAAGGAACTTTGGCTCGGCAGGAAACTGAAATCGAAATCAGCGCGGAGGTTTTTTCGGAATTGTCACTGTTACTTCCCATTCCGCCGGTGGTTAAGGAGCATCGTGTGTATGCGATTGACGGAAATTATATGTTGGAATGTAATCATGTTGAACCGGAGTTGGAGACGGGATTTTATTACGCAGAGGTGGAATTTGATACTGTTGAGGAGGCTCGCGCGTTTGTACCATCCACGTTTTTGGGGCGTGAGGTGACAGAAACCCCCGGTTATTCTATGGGGGCTTACTGGAAAATGAAGCTGGCACTTTTGAAAAAGTGAATGCGGATAGGCGTGCGGCAGAGATGTTGCTTTTTTGCGTTCATAAGCACAAAAAATACCGCTGCGGTAAAGCTTTACCGCAGCGGTATTTTAATTGATATTAATTAGCGAGCTGATGCTTTTTTCTTTGAAGCAGCAATTGTTGCAACAGCGATGAGTGCGGCAAGCAATGTCATTGCCGGAACGAAAACATTTGCCGTCTGACCGCTGGGAATGTTTGCTTTGGTTGTGTCCGCAGTATTGCCGCCTGCTTCCGTAGTGGTTGCAGCACCTGCTTCGGTTGTACCTTCCGTCGTGGGGACGGTGGTCTCGGGGATAACGTCGGCCACAGCATTGATAACCGCATAGTTACTTTGAGCGGATGCGGTGAAAACAACAAATCCGTCGGAGAAAGCCGCACCGTCAACTTCTTCATAAGTGCCGTCCTCTTTAACGAGCACAACCTTTAGATTTTCGCTTTCCGCCAAGTCGCCGTCCAACTTAACCTTGAGCCGGATGGAATCGCAGTCCACATCATCACCATTGGCATCCTCCAGCGAAACGCTGTAATATCCAAGGACAGTGCTGTCTGAACCAAACTGTTCGGCAACGCCATCGGAAAGTTCGGATGAAATATCTTCGTTCTTCACGTCTAATGAAGCGTCAAATGCAATCACACCTGTGTCAACATTAACAATGATATCTCCGCCTTCAAACTCTGCATCAACAATCGCCGGGTTTTTCAATGCAAAGATAATCGCTTTGGCTTCATCTAACTTGCCGTTATTTGTTACAGCTGTTTTTTCAAGCGCGGACAGCGCATCATATCTGTCTTTGAGAGCCGCAATCACAGTGTCATCATCCATTGTGAGTGTATCAAGATCGACCGCGTCGATATCATCAAACAAAGCATCAGCGGCGGCTCTGCTGACTACTGTAACCTTATAGGTTTTGGTCTTTCCGTCATATGTAACGGTCAGTGTTTGCTCACCGACAGTATCTTTGTCATATCCGGCGACCATTGCGGCGGTTACGGGAACGTTTGTGACGTCGCCGTTGTCATAGGTTGCCACAATCATAAGGCCTGTGACAACAAGGTCATCACCTTCGAGGTATTCCGTTTTGGCGGTGGTAGTATCAAGTGCGATACTTTCCAATGTTTTCGCCGCGACAGTAACCGGCGTTACCGCGGTTTTGCCATTGTACGTTATGGTAACATTAGCAGCACCTAATACAAGTTTTTCTGTCGGAACTGTATATCCAGTGACAGCTTCGGAGGTTCCGTTGTTGTAGCTTGCAGTAACTACCATGCCTGCCGCATCAAAGGTGTTGCCTTCAATGTAGGCGGTTTTTGCGGGAGGTGTTGTGACTGCAATACCTGTAAGCTCTTTTGCCGCAACGGTAACCGGAGCCGCAGCAGTCTTGCCGTTATATGTCACAGTGACTTTATCTGTACCAAACGCAAGCACACCATGTGAAAGTGTATATCCGGTGACAACTTCGGAGGTGTCGTTGTTATAGCTTGCGGTGACTACCATACCCGCCGGATTGAATGTGTTACCCTCAATGTATCCGGTTTTCGTTGGCGGAGTGGTAACGGCAATGCTCACAAGTGACTTGGCCGCGACGGTAACAGGGAAGGTTTTTGTGAATCCTTCATAGGCAACGGTCAAGGTTTGTGTGCCAATGGTATTTTTGTCATATCCGGCGACCATTGCAGCGGTTGCGGGAACATTTACAACATCGCCGTTGTCGTAAGTCGCGGCAATTGTAAGTCCGGTGACAACGAGGTTCTGTCCCTCAATATATGCCGTTTTAGCTGTACTTGCATCCAGCGAGATACCTGTCAATGTTTTTGCCGCAACAGTAATCGGTGTTACAGCGGTTTTTCCCGCATATGTCACAGTAACATTGCTTGTGCCCAATGCGAGCTTTCCTGTCGGAACAGTGTAACCGGTGACAACACCGGAAGTTCCGTTGTCATAATTCGCGGTGACCACCATGCCTGCCGCATCAAAGGTGTTGCCTTCAATGTAAGCGGTTTTCGTCGGCGGAGTGGTTATCACAATGCTTGAAAGACCCTTTGCCGCAACGGTAACCGGAGTCGTAGCAGTCTTGCCGTTATATGTCACAGTGACTTTATCTGTACCAAACGCAAGTACACCATGTGAAAGTGTATATCCGGTGACAACTTCGGAGGTGTCGTTGTTATAGCTTGCGGTGACTACCATGCCCGCCGGATTGAATGTGTTACCCTCAATGTATCCGTTTGTTGTGGGCGGAGTGGTAACGGCAATGCTCACAAGCGACTTGGCCGCGACGGTAACAGGGAAGGTTTTTGTGAAGCCTTCATAGGTAACGGTCAAGGTTTGTGTTCCAATTGTATTTTTGTCATATCCGGTAATCATTGCGGCGGTTACGGGAACATTTACAACATCGCCGTTGTCGTAAGTCGCGGCAATTGTAAGTCCGGTGACAACGAGGTTCTGTCCCTCAATATATGCTGTTTTAGCTGTACTTGCATCCAGCGAGATACCTGTCAATGTTTTTGCCGCAACAGTAATCGGTGTTACGGCGGTTTTTCCCGAATATGTCACAGTAACATTGCTTGTGCCCAATGCGAGCTTTCCTGTCGGAACAGTGTAACCGGTGACAACACCAGAAGTTCCGTTGTTATAATTCGCGGTGACCACCATACCTGCTGCATCAAAGGTGTTGCCTTCGATATAAGCGGTTTTCGTCGGCGGAGTGGTTATCGCAATGCTTGCGAGTTCTTTCGCCACAACGGTGACCGGGAAGGTTGTTGTCTTGCCACCATAGGTGACGGTCAAGGTTTGTGTGCCAATTGTACCCGAGCTATAACCGGTAACCATTGCGCCGGTGATGTCAAGTACATCGGGGCTTCCAACAGTATAGTTCACGGTAATTTTGCCGCCGGTAACGTCCAGCGCGGCACCTTCAATGTATGAAGCCTTGGTTGGAGGTGCGCTCATCGCAATGGATGAAACCACGCGGGGAGCTACCTCAACAGAGCCGTTCTCAACATCAAAATGAACCGGATTTAAATCAAAGTCAATGATGTCTCCGACATTATACGAAACTTCAACCTTTGATTCATCGCCCACTGAGGCGCCTTCTTTGATGCTGAACTTTAGTGCAACAAGCTTACCGTTGGCGGTAATATTCGCCATAGCAAGACTGTCAAAATTTACCCGCGTCGGATTATTCTCTACGTTGACCGGGTACAAATCAGTCAATGCAAACACTTCAGTAAGTGCAGTAAATCCAACGAGCTCCATGACGGTATCGTCGTACGCGACCGTCAAGTACATTGCAATAACGCCGGGATTATTCTTAATTGAAATGTCAACAGTAACTTCAGACCCTGCAATTCCTTCTGCGCTACTGACCACTATGGTTGGGTCATCCGCAGCGTATGTCAATATAACCGATGACATAACAACTGCAACAACAAGAAACACTGCAAGGAGCTTGTAAATGCTCTTTTTCATTTTTAAACGCCCTTCTTTTCAAAAGTTTTTTGGTAATTTGTACAATGCTTACACCATAACCATTTGTCTAAATTTCTGCAAGAAAAAATCACAGGACTTTTTGTGAACTGCACAAAGCCTTGCACAAAAAATTATATAAATGGCTTATACGCAGTCATTATAACACGCCTTTTGATTCTTTGCAACATATTTTTGTTATATTTTGCGTGTTGGATATTTGTGGATTTTTTACACGTTTTTTGATATTTCGGATAAAAAAACATTTTTTATTTGCAAATAACTATTGATTTTTTAATTTTACTTTGCTATAATTGGGGCAAGTAAAATTAGTTGATAAAGAAAACAATATGATTGATTGGGATTGATTGTAATTATGACGGAAAAAGAACGTTTTGCAAGCGCTCTCCGCAGGGAGCCTGTCACAGGATTGGTTCCCACTTTTGAAGCTGCATTTTTTCTTACCATGGAAACAATTGGAAAAGTTCATCCGCTTCACCGCAAATACGATCAATGGTGGCAGATGTCCGACCGTGAACGCGAGGCTCAACGTGTTGACATTGCCGATACATATATTGCTATTGCCAAAAGGTATAATCACAGTTGCATCTTTTTTCAAGAGCTTCTTCCCGATATTTCCGAATCTGTTCGCACACTCGAAATTCTTCGCGAGCGCAGTAACAACGAGTTTTTCGTCGTTATGCACGGCGACCCCACATTTGCCATACCCGACGGCGCAAATATGATGGATGAAATCGCCCGTTTCTATGAGGAACCGGACGAGATTCACGAGTTGGCTGAACAGCGCATGTCTCATGAGCTGCACCGTGCAGAGCAGCTTGTTAAAACTCCCGGGTTGATTGACGGGTTTATGCTCTGCTCTGATTATTGCTTCAACACCTCCCCTTTTCTCAGTCCTGACATGTTTTCTGAATTTGTCGCGCCATATCTCAAGCGAATTTGTGACGAATATCGCTCTATGGGCTTGTATACCATTAAGCATACAGATGGAAATATTATGCCTATTATCGACCAGATGGTTCAAGCGGGACCTGATGCAATTCATTCACTTGACCCGCAGGGCGGCGTTGATTTGGCCGAGGTTAAACACCTGTATGGTGACAAGGTCGCTCTTTGCGGCAATGTCAACTGCGGGCTGCTTCAAACCGGCTCTGTTGAAGAGGCTGCCGCCGATGTTCGCCGCTCGCTCCGGCAGGGTATGGAGGGTTGGGGATATATATTTTCTACCTCCAATTGCGTTTATGCCGGCATGGATTTGGATAGATATGAAATGATGAACGATATTTGGCGGCAGGAGGGTATTTATCAATGATGTCTCATCGTGACAGGTTTATTGCCGCTGTTACCCACCGCGAAGCTGACCGGGTTGCTATTGACCTTTGCGGCTCTCCTCAAACTCAAGTGGATTACGATGTTACAAAGGTCAAAATGGCGGAAGTTTTGGGTATTCCCGACATTGATTTGACTCATAAATATTTGGACGAGCGTATTCTTGCCGCTCTTGATGTTGATACACGGCTTGTGGGCGGCATGCCCACGCCGGATACCTCTCACAAACGGCTGGAAAACGGTGTTGATTATGACAGCTGGGGTATCGGATACCGCAAGGTGAACGGGCATATGGAAATTTGTCACAATCCCTTGAAAGATGCCGATATTGATGCTGTTGCGGCTTATGAATTCCCCGACCCCGAAAAAATTGATGTGAAACTGCTTCAGCAATGGGCGGCACAGGCGGAGCATTTATATTCCGGCACCGATTATGCTGTGATTGCCGAGCATCCTGTGCTTGGCGTGTTCGAGCTTGGATGCTGGATGTTCGGGTTTGATGATTACCTTTACCGTGTCGCGGGTGAGCCGGAGGTTGTTCACGCTTTTTCGGAGCGTGTGCTTAAGTATCAAAAGGCGGTTATTTCTAAATATTACGGCGCGCTTGGACGGTTCATTCACTGTACCACATCCGGCGATGATTTCGGGACACAGACCGGCCCTTTTATGTCCACTGACATGTTCGGTGAGATGGTTAAACCTTATTTGAAAGAGCGTGTCAGCTATACTAAAAAGTTTACCGACGCGTTTTATAAGCATCATACATGCGGGTCGGTTCATAATTTTATTCCGCATCTGATTGATTGCGGCGTTGATATTCTGAATCCCATTCAGCCCGGTGTTTATATGATGGAGCACGAACGGCTCAAAGCTGATTATGGCGATAAAATCGCTTTTTGGGGCGGTATTGATACCCAACATCTTCTGCCACGTTGCTCTGCCGAACAGGTAAAAGACGAGGTTCGGCGGATTTTGGGCATTATGGGCGGCGGGTACATTCTCTCTCCGGCTCATACTATTCAGTATGACGTGCCGGCGGAAAATGTTATTGCTATTTATCAGGCTGTACAATAATTAAGCAAGCAATAATCAAATCTCTATACTTAGGAGGCCGCGTTTTTTGGATAAGCAAATATTTCTTATTGGCAACGCTCATCTTGACCCCGTTTGGCTTTGGAAACGCCGCGAAGGGTTTGCTGAAATTAAGGCTACATTCCAATCGGCTCTTGACCGCATGGAGAAAAACGACGGGTTTATTTTCTCGGTTTCTGCCGCCGCTTACTATAAATGGGTTGAGGAAAACGAACCTGTTATGTTTAAAAAAATCAAACAACGTATCGAAGAAGGCCGCTGGGTTATTGTCGGCGGAATGTGGGTACAGCCGGATTGTAATTTGCCATCCGGCGAGTCATTTGCGCGCCAGTTTTTGTACTCTCAACGCTATTTTATGGAAAAATTCGGGCGTATCGCTACGGTCGGATATAACGTTGATTCGTTCGGTCACAATGGTATGCTTCCCCAGCTTTTGCGCAAAGCAGGGCTGGATTCATATGTTTATATGCGCCCAAGTGATGGTGAAACCGAACTGCCTCATTTATTTTCATGGGAATCGCCCGATGGCAGCATGGTTACGGCTTATCGGATTAAATTCCATTACGGCGACGCTCCGTGGCTTTATTCCGAGGAAAAACATAAGGGAATGAGCCTTTATGGTTCCAAGGTTACGCTGACAAGAGAATTTATTGCCGAGGAAAATCATCCTTGCATGCTGTTTTATGGCGTGGGCAACCACGGCGGCGGCCCCACGGCGCGGTGTCTTGAGGAACTTGACGCGATTGTCGCCGAACAGCCGGATGTTGTTTATTCCCATCCTGCCGAATACTTCGCCACCATTAAAAACACTCTTGATTTGCCGCTTGTTTCGACCGATTTACAGCACTGCGCCAGCGGTTGTTATGCCGCCGGAAGTGATGTTAAAAGGTTTAACCGCAAGACCGAAAACCGTTTGCTTTCGGCGGAAAAATACGACGTTTTGGCTACGCAGATTTTGGGATATACCCCTGCTGACGGTTGTTTGGGAGAAAAGCTGCCGGTGGTTGCTCACGATTTGCAGCACCATGCCAGCGGTTGCTACAGCGCGGGCGGTTTTATTAAAAAAAGTAACCGCCAAACCGAAAACCGCTTGCTTTCGGCGGAAAAATACGGCGTTCTTGCTTCGCAGATGATGCAGGCGCAGTCTAATCAAGCTAAGATTAAATCGGCTTATGAAAAGCTTATGTTCAACCAATTTCATGATATACTTTGCGGGTGTTGCGTGGTTGATGCTTTGGATGAAGCTAACCGCTATTTCAACGCCGCGTGGGCCGAGGGCGAGGATGTTGCTGAGTTTGCGCTGCAAAAGCTGTCGTGGAATGTTAATACTTCAAAAGGTATTAAGGAAACTCCGTCCGGCAAAGAAGATTGGGTGCTTTGGGAAACCGAGGGGCAGGGCGCGCCGGTCGTTGTGTTTAATCCGCATTCCTTCCCGGTAAAGAGGTTGGTGCAGATTAATCACGGCAAGATTGTTGGTGTTACCGACCGGAAGGGGAATGCTCTCCACTATCAGTCGGTTCGCGGTCCGCAATCTAACTTTTCCGATACTCAAAACATCATTTTTACCGCAGATATTCCGGCGCTTGGTTATTCCACATATTATATATATACCAAAGAACAATGTTCTTTAGATGTACAGGAGTTTGCCGTCGAAAATCGCGTCGAGGCGGTGGGCAACCGGCTGGAAAATCCCTTTGTACGTGTGGAATTTGATGTGCACACCGGCGTTATCAGCAGTATGGTTGATAAGCGCAACGGTGTCACAATTATTGAAGGCGGCGGCGCTTTGCCGATTGTTATTGATGATTCAAAGTCGGATACATGGGCACATATGGTATTTGCATTTGATAAGCAAATCGGCACATTTTCCGATGTCCGGATGGAGGTCGCGAATAATGGCCCACTGCTTGCAACCATTAGAATTACCAGTCATTACAACCGTTCCACTCTTGTTCAGGAATTTTCGCTCAATAATTTTGATGCCGAATTGACTGTTAAATGCAGATTGGATTTTCATGAGCAACGCAAGGTTGTTAAGCTTGCGTTCCCTGTTGCCGCCCGGTGCGAGTCAGTGACTTATGAGATGCCGTTCGGGTTTATTCGCAAAAATTGCGACGGTTTGGAAGAACCCTGTCACCGTTATACAAGTCTTTCCGGCGAACGTGACGGAAATTCCGTTTCGTTGGCATTAATTAACGATTGCAAATATAGCTTTTCTGCACATAATAATGAAATGCGAATGATAATTGCGCGCGGGTGCGGGTATGCTGACCAATATGGTGAGCTGCCGCCAACCGATTTCATGGACCAGGGGCGGCAGGATTTCACTTATATTCTTCTCCCTCATTGCGGTGAATCGCTTGCCGGTGTTACCAAAAGTGCAATGGTGCTTAATCAGCCGATTGAACATATTATGGAAACCAATCATGAGGGGGCTTTGGATACCGCTTTTTCCGGAATTTCCGTATCTGCTGATAATGTGGTGTGCGATGCGCTCAAGTTCGCTGAATCAGAGGATGCGTTGGTTTTGCGGCTTTATGAAACCTCCGGAATGCCCGCTGATTCGGAGGTGTGCCTTTGTGTTCCCGGTTTTGATACTGCGTTTACCGTTTCGTTCGGTAAGCACGAGGTCAAGACTGTTATGATATACAGCGACGGTTTTGTCAAGGAAGTCAACCTAATCGAATATTGATACATATTTTAAGAAAGGCAGGTCATGTTCATGAAAAAGTTCGCAGTTTTGTGCGCCGCACTATTACTCGCTCTCGTAGTTTTCGCAGGCTGTGCGCCGGATGGCGACAGCAGCGGCTCCAATGTTGTCCCAAATGGGACAACAGCACCCACTTCTGAGGGTTCCGCGGAGACCACCGACCCGGTTTTGACCCCTATTGACATGGAGGGTTATGTTTTTGAGGTCGCTACCGAATTTACCGAGCTGTGGAATCAACCTCCCGGTAATTCCCCTCACGGTGATGCTGTTATGGACCGTATTCACAAGATTGAAGAGGATTATAATTGTACAATCAAGTATGTTCCTGTCAGTCCTGTTGATTTGGGTTCTCAAATCAAAACAAAGGCGATGGCCAGTACAAAATCTTATGATTTGATTGGTGTCAACATGTGGGGTATGGGAAGTCTGTTGAGCGAAAAATACCTTGAGCCGATGAATAATCTTGAAGGCTTGCATCTTAATGCTTCCTACTGGGTTAAGGCTGTTACCGATGTTGGTACTTTTGGCGGAAAAACCTATTTTAACATGCCGGTTTTTTCCAACCCGGGTGCCGGTTCATATGTTATGTATTTTAATGACGATCTCCGCCAGGAGCTTAATTTGGAAAATCCTTGGGATTATGTCGAAAAGGGCGAATGGACTTGGGACAAATTCGCCGAAATGGGCATGGCAGCCGCCAAGGATTTGGATAGCGATAATAAAATCACTGTCGATGACCGTGCGGGTGCCGCTGTTCTTGACCCTTACGGCGATTTTGCTTACAACGCATACCTTGCTACTGTTGGGAAAATCATTGAAAAAGACGGTGATACTGTTAAGCTTTCCATGGATAGTGAACGCTCCGTCAGAACCTACAACGTCCTTGGCAATATGATGAGAGTGCAGAATTTCATGAGCTTCAGAACAGATGCCGACCAGCAAAAGGTTCGCAATCAATTCCAGTACGACAACGCCGCGCTGTTTTTCATGGATGTTGCCGGATTCGCAAAACCCTTCGGCCGCGATTCTGATTTCGATTTTGGCGTGCTCCCTCTCCCCAGTCTTGAAGTCGGAGATAAAAATTACTGCCCGCTTAACCATAATACCCATGTTTTTGGTTTGCCGGTGAAAAATCCTAACCTCAACAAGGCTGCTGTTATTTATAACGCGCTTGCTTCACAGTATGAGGGCGAAATTGCTGCGAGTATCGGCGAATTCGTGGACAACGAATGGATTAAAGATGAGCGTTCTTTTAATTTCTATAAAAACCTCAACGACTATGTACTCGTTGACCAGGCTTGCATACTCTATGACCAACCTTTTGAAACTTTTGGCGCAGGCGCACGCGGTGCTTTGAGCGGACTGGCTGAAGGTACTGAGTTCATTTCGAAGTATGAAACCACTCACAGCGCTGCCGATACCCAGCTCAAAGATGTTTGGGCAAAAATCGTTTCTTAACCGCGGAGACATTGACTCTCTACGGTATTTGAGATATAATCAATTAAAAGGAGGAATTACTATGAAAAAGTTTTTATTCTTGTGCATGGCTGCACTGATGGTTCTCACCATGCTCGCCGGTTGCACCAGTCCTGACGACACTTCTTCCGGCAGCAATAACCCCGCTGCGACTAATTCCGGCGATACTTCTCCCACTACAGTTGAAGATCCGGTGTTGACCCCCATTGACATGAATGGTTATGTGTTTACGGTAGCCGCTGAGGGTACTGTCCTTTGGGATCAGGAACCCGGTAACTCTGACCACGGTGATGCTGTTATGGATCGTGTTCACAAAATCGAAGAGGATTATAACTGCGACATCCAATTTACCGCTGTTAATCCTAATGATTTGGCCTCTCAAATCGAAACAAAGGCTATGGCCGGCGAAAAATCCTATGATTTGATTAACATGAACCTTTCTATCCTCGGGAAAATCCTGCCGAAAAAATTCCTTGAGCCGCTCAACAACGTTGAAGGCATGCATTTAGGTGCTTCTTATTGGTTTGAACAGGTCACCGACATCGGTACCTTCGGCGGAAAAACTTTCTTTGTTTCCCCCACCTTTAACATGATTTCTTCTGGCGGCAATGCAATGTTTTATAACATTGACATGCTTGAAGAGCTTAAACTGCCCAGCCCTTGGGAATATGTCAAAAAAGGCGAGTGGACTTGGGACAAATTTATTGAAATGGGCGAGCTTGCTTTCAAGGATACCAACGCTAACAATAAGACCGACACAGACGACCGCGTCGGCGCTGCTGTTAATGATCCTTTCGGTGATTTTGCTTATTACGCTTATTTCGCTTCGTTGCATAAAATCATTGAGGAAAATGCTGACGGTTCCGTTAGCTTGATTATGGACAGCGAGCGTTCTGTCACCATGTACAACAAGCTCAATGATATGCTTAATGTTAGAAATTTCATAAGCTATCGCCCGGAAAATAATACAAATGACCAGCAGGCTGTTGGTTATCAATTCCAACGCGACGGCAACGCTTTGTTCCACATGAATGTTATGGCTATGGGCAAGGCTATGGGTCGTGAAGCTGAGTTCAGATTCGGTATGGTTCCCCTGCCTTCTCTTGAGAAAGGCGAGAAGAATTATTGCCCCATTACTCACAACACTTCGGTTTATGGGTTGCCAATCAAAAATCCTGATTTGAACAAGGCCGGAGTTATCTTCAATGCTCTCGCCTCTATCGGTCAGAATGAAGTTGATGTTCAAATTGCTGAATACGTAGACAACGAATGGTTCGGTGATGAGGAATCAATGGAGATGTTTAAGAATGCTGCCGATTATATGCTTCTTGACAAGGCGAGCGTTTTCTTTGAAAACAGAGATTTTGTTATGGGTACTCGCGCTGTCATGAACGGAATTAAAGAAAGTCAAGATTTTACTTCCAATTATGAAACCGCACGCGGTGCTGCTGAAATTCAGTTGAATGACGCTTGGGCGAAGATTATTTCTTAGTTAATAGCAAAATAAAAGCTGTGCTGAAAAACGGATTTTTCAGCACAGCTTTTTTGTTTCATTATTCAGTTTGTTGTTACATATTTATTTGCATATGGCTTCAAATTTGTCCAAAGCGGCGGTGATGATGCCTTCCATGTTGTAATAACGATACTCAGCGAGGCGGCCTATCATAACGAGATTTTTGATTTTCATCGCTTCTTTATTATATTGCTCATATTGCTCGTGATTTTTCGGGCTTGGAATGGGATAATACGGCACATTCCATTTTTTATCGTTCTTGTCGTATTTCCCGGGATACTCCACAATAGTACTTGTAACCCCCGGAACATTCGGCTGGCATACAAGCAGCTTGTTCTCTGTGCGGCGTGTTGCGGCCCGCTTATCCGGCCAATTCAAAACCGTGCTGTCTTGGAGACGGTCAACAGGATGAGTTTCATATTCAAAATAAAGCGAGCGATATTGAAGTTCACCAAAGCGATAGCCAAAAAACGTGTCAATCGCTCCAGTATACACTAAAGTTCCATCCCATTTTTGACCTTCATAATATATTTCGTCATCTTTTAGAGAAATTACATCCAAAGCATTTGTATTCAACTTTACAGTAATATTCGGGTGCGACAGCATGGCTTCAAAAAGCTTTGTGTATCCGTGCTTCGGCATAACCTGAATCGGACAGGTAAAGTGTCTGTTATCATATGAAATATGGACAGGAATTCTGGCGGTTACCGACGGGTCAACCTCTTCCGGGGTCAAATCCCACATTTTTGTTGTATAATCAATAAAAATCTTCTCGTATATTAATTCCGCCAAAATTCTTATTTTTTGATTTTCTGATTGCCTTAAAGTCAATATTGGAATTTTTTTCTCCATTCCATAGGAATCTATCAATAAGGTTTTCAGTTCTTCGGCCTGTTCGGCATCAAACAAGCGGTCAATCGAGGTAAGATTAAAGGGAAGTGGAACCTCAATACCGTCAATGTCCGCGTTTACACAGTGCTCATATGGCACAAATTCTGAAAATTCACTCAAGAAGTCAAAGGTGCGCTGGTGATCCATATATGCTATATGAGGTCCATACTTATGAACGAGAATGCCATTTTCATCAAGACTGTCATACATGTTGCCCGCGATATGACCGCGGTTTTCCATAAGCAGCACTTTTTTGCCCTGTTCCGCATATTTTCTCGCCATAATACTTCCCGCATAACCTGAGCCGACTACTATAACCGAATACATAAGAACTCTCCTTAATTTTTATGGATTAAGCTGCTTTTTTCAGCCTTCTTATCAAAGGATCAAGCCACAGCCAGTGTCCGTTGGTTTTTAGATAGAAACGAAATCTTCGGGACAATCTGTTCATGCTTATTGTGGATTCATATGCCTGCATAACCTTGCGAAATTGTTTTATATTCGTGCTTTTTTTGAGAAAATCCACGAGTATTACCATATGCGCGCTGTACATGGGCAAAGCCAGCTTTTCAATCAGATAATTCCTTGTTTGCGGTTCTAAACTCGGATGCTCATGAACAAACGCGACGATTTTTGTCAAAACCTTTTCGTGATCTTTAAAATTTCTGATGTAGGCATTTTTGCTTATTGACTGGTCAATTCTGCCTATATAATAATTGTAAATATTAAGCGGATAATAGGATACAGTCGATGAATAGGCGAACACATACATGTTGAATTCCATGTCTACATAAAAGCATTTTTCGCTCAAATTCGGAATTTGTTTCAAAATTTCGCTCTTATATGATGAGGTGGCCAGCACCGGCCCCCACTCGCCAAATCCACAACTTCCGCTGCACAAATCGACCAGTTTATACTGCAATCCGTCACGCATAAAACCATAAAGCATTTGTTTCTCGACTGCATTGCTGATTGCCATATCCTTTGAGTAATCGGTGAGCACAATGTCCGAGGTTTCGGCAAGCAAAACGCCGATAAGTTTGCAAAAATCTTCAGTGTTTATATGGTCGTCGCCATCCACGATTTTTATATATTTGCCGCGTGCCTCGCGGATTCCCGTGTTTATTGCGGAGCCGTGTCCGCCGTTCTCTTTATCAACAAGACGAACAACCGGAGCGGCGGAATCACATATATCTTCAATCATTTTTGCGACAACTTCCCGTGTATTATCACGGGAACCGTCATTGACAACAATAATTTCCAGCTTGTCTTCATTTTCTTGATACAGCATGGATTTTACGCAAGCTTCAATATACTGTGAAACATTATATGCCGGCACAACGACGCTCAAAACAATGTTGTTTCCTTGCGGCGAAATACGTGGAATTTCCGCTCTTGTGTTCTCGTTAATCAGGTCAATTTCTTTTTGTATTGTTTTTTCAAAAGAGCCATCGGATGCAAAAAGCCATGTGACATTAGGATTTTCGTTATACCTTTTAAGCATTTTGTCATTCTTTTTTATATAATCCAAATATAACGTTCCAGGGGCGTGCGTCCAAAAATACAAAGGCGTATCCCGAAGGTCGCATGCCTTAAATACATTATCATATTTACCATCAAAAAAATGCACCAATATTTTTTTATATTTTTGGGTTTGCAAAACATATCTGAGGGCGCTAAATGGCATTTTCAAAACATGCACATCATCAAAATTGTATTTTTCAGCATTTTGACAATCGTGTGTGCAAATTAAATCAAATTTCAAATCCTGTTTGAGATAAGCCTTGATTCTTGCATGAACAGCTCCGCAGATATGTCTGTTTTCCACGCTTGGATAAGACGGCGATATAATCAAGGTGTCATGAGTCAATTCTTCTTTTATAAAATCGTTGACACTCACACTTTTGAACGATATTTTAACCTCTTTTATCAAAACAGTACTGTTCGGCAATATTTTTATCGCCGCAAAAAAGCCTTTTATGTTGTTTTTCTCAATAATAGCCGATTTATCCAACGATATATCGGCTATACTGTGTTTTCTCAAGCTGAACATACAAAACGAACAGCCATCACCTTTTGTTAAATCGCCTTTAAAATCAATAGCCACAGAATTTTCAGAAAAGCGAAAAAAGGACGGAATAACAATAAAAGCGCTTTTGTCTGTGTTGTTTTGTATTTCAAAGCAATCTTTTTTTTTGTTTAACAATATTTTTCTGTTTTTCGCCTTTATCCAGTTGCGTTTCAATAAATTCATAGCGGGACAAACGCCCCCTTCTACAATTAAAGATTAATCATTTTGTCGTAATAATGCCCGCAAACCTCATTGGTTTCGCCAATTTCAACGATATGGCCATGATCAAGCCAGGCGACGCGATTGCACAATTGCTTTATAGATGACAGCGAATGCGAAACATACACCACGGTCGTTCCTCCGAGTATCATGTCCTTCATCCGTTTTTCGCTTTTTTTCTGGAAAGAAATATCACCTACAGACAAAATTTCATCCACAATCAAAATCTCGGGATCGACTATTATTGAAACGGAAAATGCAAGCCTTGCGAGCATACCGGACGAGAAATTTTTGATCGGAACATATTCAAAATCGCGAAGCTCCGCAAAATCAATTATTTCATCATATCTTTCTGTCAGAAATTTTTTCGAATATCCCATAATAGCACCATTCAAAAAAACATTTTCACGCGCAGTAAGCTCGGTGTCGAATCCGGCACCAAGCTCAATCATTGCACATATATTTCCGTTCAAGGCAACCGTTCCCGTTGTTGGCTGCATAACTCCCGAAATTACTTTAAGCAATGTTGATTTTCCGGCACCATTGCCGCCAATCAAACCAAACACTTCGCCCTTTTTAATTTGGAAATTAATATCCTTCAAGGCCCAAAAATCTTTTTTGGCATCTTCCTCTTTTTTCTTGAATAAACCTATAACTTTGCCCTTGACTGACGCATTTTTGTCAACATTTAAGTTGAACTTCATGGAAACATCATGGATATTTATCATACTAAAAGCTCAATCCCTTTGAATGAAATCATTAGGGCTTGTCTTGAGTAAGCACTGATTAAATCAGGTACAATTTCTGCGCGGACAAAATCTGTCCAAAACGTATCTGAAATTCTTGAAAAACAGGCGTTTTCCTACGAATTTCATGCTTTTTGGGGGCAACTTTTGTTTCGCCCATCCATGCACCCGATTTATTCATCACTTACTTAAAAACCCCTACGCTCAAAAATCTGTATACGTGAGGTTTTTAAACAGGCTCTAAACATAATATATAAATTTATTTTGCGTTTTTTTGAAAAACAATATTCCAATCAGGCAAACAACAACTGCCGACAACAAACAGGCGGCAAAATTCATAAGAGACGGCAACCGATCCTCAAGAATAATGACTCTTGCAAAATTCATAAACTGATACATCGGATTAAACTTGAAAATCATTTGTGCTCTTCCGCCAATCATTTCTATGTCGTACATTATCGGAGTGAGATATTGCCATATAGTTACCAAAATACCATAAAGATAAATCATATCACGAACAAAAACTGCCATACTGCTCAAAATAAATCCTATACCGATGGTAAAAAGAAGTAAGCATATAAATGAGTATGGTAATGCCAGGTGGTAGATTGTAATGTTGCATTTGGTTGCACCGCTGCCGGTGAAAATGATAATCAAATATAACGGTATCAACGACAGAAAGAAGTTGATACTTGCCGACAGGCATTTTGACAAAGGAAAAATGTACTTTGGCATATATATTTTGTTTATCAATGAAAAGTTGTAAATAATCGAGGTCATTGACAAATTCGTGGCTTCGTTAAAATAATTAAAAAACACAAGCCCGGACAGAAGATATGCCATATAATTGACATCAGGAATATTGAATTTGAACACGTTTGAGAATACAACATACATGACAAGCATCATAAAAACGGGATAGAGCAAGCTCCATAAAACGCCCAAAAAGCTGCGTTTGTACTTGATTTTAAAATCCTTTGACACCAGCTGCATCAGTAAAAAATTGTATTTCTTGAATGATTTTGCAAGTTTTATCAAAGCAAACCCCTCTTGATCATCTTTTTATTGTAATTTTGCTGTATTTGTTACCCCCATTAAGCATTTATATCGCCGCAGCTAAATAGACAATGAAAATAACGCTCCCATTGTATCATATACAATCAATATTGTCAAATCAACTGATTTCCGGGAAGTGGATAAACACGCTGATAATTTAAAAGATTGTCATTCTGAGCGAAGCATTGTCATTCTGAGCGAAGCATTGTCATTCTGAGCGAAGCGAAGAATCTTTTTGCAATAGAGTTTAAGATCCTTCGCGACAGTCAGGATGACATTGAATTCTGCGCTATTTGCCCACTCCCGATTTCCGGGAAGTGGATAAATGTGTAGCGCTACAATAGAAATTTGACAAAAGCAGAAAAAAGAAAGGACAAACAGGAAGCCTAATGAGTTTAAACGGCAACCTCCCGAAATAAAAGAGCCGGAGGGAAAGTCGCCCAAACAAAAAGAAAAGGGACAGGGACGGTGAGCAACTTCGGGTCACTTGACCCGAAGTTAAAACCTGTTAAATTTTGTTCCTTGTTAGAGGTCGGGGGCGCGGGGGCAGAGCCACCGCATACCGCCTGACGAAAGCACAATCAAGCGGAGCCGGTTTTGCCGCACAATGGACGAGCCGACGGACGGGGCAAGTTTTTTTGTTCCCATCGGCGGCACGGAAATGACACGGCAAAAATCCGAATTGTCAAGGGTTTAAGGGTGGAGATTTTTTGAATATACGGATTTCAAAAAATACTACCCGTCCCTTGACTGGTCGGATAGGCGAAGCGGATTATGGGACGTTCAGTTTCCGATTATGACCCATACTATTCGCCCTAGAGCAGAGCAACGTCAAACTGCACAAATACGGCAACGGTTTTATGCGGTTTCTCAAAACCGCAAAGGCTTGAAAACGCAAAAATCGGGTGTTTTCTTGTGTAGAATGACGGAGAAATTTTAACTTAAAATTTCTATGAAAAATCAAGGTTATGAAAAGCTAAAAAAGAAAGAGGGTAAACAACCCTAAACATATATAACACGGCGGGGACAGCAATTAAGCTGTCCCCGTTACTTTTGTAATATGATTACTTCTTTTTATTGGCATTGGGATAGTCGAAATAAAGGATAAATCCGAACCCTTCGCCTATCGGAATGATAGCTGAGCGGTTCGGATTACCTGCTTTTGTGATCCACTGACAAAAAAGATATCACTTATTTTTCATTTTCTTAATAACGCCGACAATCAACATGCCAAGACCCAGTATTGTAATCATCAAGGAAAAAATCAACAAAATAAAAGGGATAAACGATTGTCCCCGAATAGAATTTCCTGCAATGACAACAGTTTGATTAAATACCAAAACCTGTGAAAGAATTAATGATATAATTCCAAACGGAAAAACAATAATTCCTGATTTTAATATTAAGGATTGGCGAGAATAAGCTTTTATTGCCCCTATGATGGTGTTTTTGATTAATATAAGCAATCCCATAAAAATCAGTATGCTGCAGAATATGATTAAAGGCCATGATTTATAATAAATTAAAAAACGATTAAAGTCTAAATCTCTTACATTCACTTTTACTGGATTTAATATATAAAAAAAATAAAAAAGCAATATCCCGATTAATCCAAGCCCTAAAAACACGCTCCCTGTAATAATCCTTCCATTTGTCTGTTTAGGTTCAACATTATCTTTTGGCGAACCTATCTTATTTTTTTCAATATCATCTTTTTCATTATCCGTTAAAATATAATCAAGGGAAATGTCATACATTCTTGCAAGTTCTATTATTTTTTCTACTTCCGGCATAGTTTGTCCTGCTTCCCATTTGGAAACCGCTTGTCTTGAAACATTTAATTTTTCGGCTAATTCCTCTTGAGTTATATTTTGTTTTTTTCGTAACATTTGCAATTTTTCATTAAAATTCATATGATAATCCCCATTTCATTTAGTATAGAATAATATTAGCATTGCTTGACAATGTACTACTGTAGAAAAAGCTTATTAGGGACACTTCGTTTTTTTCATTGGATAAAATTCCGATAACAAATTTATATAATCGGGTATATTTTCTACTGATGTGTCAGTAATTTTAAAATAGCATTTATTAAACAAACGCCCATCAACTGTATAGGTCTTAGTGCATTCCTCAAGCAACGGTTACGGCAACAGGATACCTTGCCGGACTTAGCGGCGAGGATATACCCCTCTCTGCGCGTATTGCGGCGGTTGTGGATGTTTACGACGCTTTAACGAGTGAACGAAGCTACAAGGCGGCCTACTCGCACGAGGAAACCGTAAAAATCATTCAAGACGGCGCGGGCAGTCACTTTGACCCGGATATAGTGGATTGTTTCATGGAAGTAAAACAGCATTTTAAACTGATTTTAAGAAAAGCAATCGAAGTCCCTATGCTTGGAAACATTCAACAGTATCGAAAATATTGTCTTTGCAGGAATATTGTGGTGATGTTATAAATTTCAAAACATACTCAAAATCCTACAAAAACAAAACCCGTTATAAAAATGATAAGGAAAACCAAAGCATATTCGAGAATGTACACCAACCCATTATTGAGCGTGAAATGTGGGAACAGGTGCAAATCAAACGTGGTAAAGTCAGAAACAAAAGGACAACCACAGGTGAGCATAATATGTTTTCGGGACTTTTGGAGTGTTCAACGTGCGGCTCTAATCTGAACTTCCATTTTAATCAAGGCAATCACGAAATCACTTATTTTAACTGCCCGAACTATAATAACCGTGGAAGAACTTGCGATGCAACCCACTATATCAGAACTGATTTTTTAGAAGAAATCATAAAAAATGATATAGCCCGTATTACTGCTTTTACCGAGCATTACGAGAATGAGTTTATAAAACTTTTGACTGATAGCTCGGTGAAAGAAACTGAAAAAAAGACACAGCTTATGGAAAAGGAACTTGAAACGTTATCTGCACGAAGTAGTGAGCTTGATGTCTTGTTCGAGCGAATTTATGAGGACTCTGTTATCGGGAAGATTACAGAGGAACGATTTGCCAAAATGTCAAAGAAGTATGAAAATGAACAATCCGATATTCAAACAAAAATTGCCCTGTTGCAGAAAGAAATCCGCATCAGAGCAAAGAAAAAAGGAACGGCGAATGAGTTTTTAGAGATTGTTCGTAATTATACGGATATGAAAGAACTAACACCGCAGATACTCCGTGAGTTTGTCGAAAAGATAATCATACATCACAGAGAGAAAATTGACGGTGTCGAAATTCAAAAGGTTGAAATCATTTATAATTGTGTCGGTACTATTGAGATACCAAACCTCAAGAAGATACCACAGAAAGAAATAACCATGAAAACGAGAAAAGGAGTAGCATTACACTACTCCAATCCTCAAAAAGCTTCTTAATTCGTGTGTCGGGGACTTGAAAATGCTACTAACATTCTCAAGTCCCATAAGGACACTCGATATGGT
>JGI994J12354_10001944_pt1 | contig 20661 bp, 18 predicted proteins | sample IntmicLarv3ML3BL_FD_12354 | JGI IMG/M metagenome (IMG submission 12354) | reverse complement strand
AACTTTGTAGAAATCCATTCAACTATCAATAGGGTTGGTTTTGAATTTGCTACTTGGGCTAATAATAACAGAATGCGTTATCAATGCTCAAATCCGAAGATTGAAGCAACTAAAACCAGCAATAGTTTTAGAGGTCTAGTGTATGAACTGACTCAGAAATTCCCGGAAAAAAGCAGTCGAGTCGTGAACATGTTTCTATTCAGAAACCACGATTATAGTGGTCACTACCTGAATATCCTACTATCAAGTGGCATACATATTTCATTTCTACTGGCTTGGTTTAGAAGGGTGCTTAGGTACTTTTTTGTGGACGAAAATGTAAAAATTATTGTGATAGCTACAACAATATTCTTGTCTTTTTTTTATGCGTTTTCTTTTTTTATACTGAGAATACTTACTAAATTGCTAACTAAATACTACATAATAGACAAAAGAGATGCCTGGGGTATATACGCGCTAATACTAATGCTAATCTACCAAGGAAACGTTCATAATATGGTTTGTATGTTTAGTATCTGCTTAAGCCTCGTTGCAAGTTTTAGCTACAAAAAAAATCTATTCTCGGTTTTTAGTGTCGTTGCGATTCTACAACTATTTTATAGTGGTTTTTTCTCACTAGCGGAGTATTTCATAACTAGAATGCTAAAAGCTTTTTTCTCAATTGTATATTTACTATCATTTATCAGGATTTGGATACCCCTTGATGACATATTTGAATTCATTAGTGGTTTGCTAGATTGTTTGTTTTCTGTAAATGTAGCCAATTTGTTAGTGCTGAAGGGAAAGCCATCATTTTTAGTGATCTGTTTAATTATAATATTTGCCATTTCGTATGAGTTTACCAAAGAAAAGAAACAGTTATTGATAATTATCAGCCTTCTTGCCCTCAATAATTTCCAAAATTTTGTTAGGCCGTATGCAATTGTCAGCTACATTGATGTTGGTCAAGGAGATGCGACGTTAATTATACTTCCCTTTAATAGAGGGAATATTCTGATTGATACCGGTGGTAGTTTGAATTTTGATGTAGGGAAAAATATTGTTTATCCCGTTTTATGCAGTTACGGGATAAACTATCTAGATACGGCTATTTTGACCCATGATGATCTTGATCACATAGGGGGCTATAAATCACTGAGCGAAATGTTAACAATCAAGGAAACGATAAATAACAAGAGAACAAAGTACCTGGTAAACAATTACCCAATATATGATTTATTAGCTGATCACACTTTTGATGAAGGTAATGCTGATAGTTTGACAGCGTATTTTGAAATCTATAATACTACTTTCCTTGTTTTAGGTGATATTGGAGCTTTAGAAGAAGAAATACTTGTTACTGAAAATGATAATTTACAAGTAAATATTTTGAAGCTAGCTCATCATGGTTCAAAAACAAGTACCTCAGAGAAGCTTTTGCAAAAGACTATGCCAGAACTTGCAATTATTAGTGCGGGCAAAAATAACAGGTATAATCATCCTTCACCAATAGTTATCAAAAGGTTGCAGAGTTATCTTGTTCCGTACTTAATAACTGCTGATAGTGGGGCTATTGAAATCGCTATCTTTCCATTTGGCTATTTTGTTCACACCTTGCTACAAGAATTTGCTATAATAATTAACAGGTGATGATGTGAACTATATAGTGTGTGGAATTGATGATTATTTAGTAAAAAAAGAAATTGAGAAGATCAAGTCTGAATATACCAAGAATTACTTTGTTGAAGAAGCGGTAATTGATATGGAAAAGTATTCGATTTTTCAACTTGTTAATGAAGTGAATACAATCCCATTTGGGACGGATTATCGAATTTTCACTTTGACTCATGCAAATTTTTTAAGTAGCNTAACTAAACTTGATGATGACCAGCAAGAACTTTTAATAGACTACTTTAGGAATCCTAATCCTACTAGCATCTGTATTTTGGTGCCTGATGGGAATCTAGACCAGCGCAAAGTGCTAGTAAAAGAATTGCGCAAGTATTGTGAATGCAGAGTGATAGCAGAAATAAATTTTGATACCTTTAAAGGTGTAATAAAACAAGATTTGTTAAGGAACAACATTGCTCTTAAGAATGATGCATTGGAAGAATTGTATGCAAGAGTTCCTTTAGATTACTATTGTTGGCATAATGAATTAGCGAAGCTGCTTAGTTATCCTAATGAAATAACAGTGGAAGTTGTCAAAAAACTTACCACCAGAACTCTGTTTGGAACTGGAGACAAGGATGGCTTGTTATTTACAAATGATTTATTAGCTAAGAATATGGATAGAGTGTTGAGTAAGTGGAAAGATATGTGCATTACATCTGCTGATCCGTACTCGCTAATTGGTCTAATTGCTTCGCAATTCCGTTTTCTATTTCAAGTTAAATTGTTGATGGAAAAAAAGCTACCGCAAAATGCAATTGCTCAACAATTGAGCGCGCATGAATATCGAGTGACAAAGACTGTGGAATTATTGGAGAAGTATCAACTAAATGATGTATTGGAAATATTGTACGCATTGGCTGAACTTGATAATAAGATTAAAAAGGGAATCGTTGAACCAAAAGCTGGTTTTGAAATGTTTTTGTTTAATGCGACAAGGAGCGAAGTTAAATGGAGTCACTAAAAGAGTTGTATCGAATAGGGCCTGGACCCAGTTCTTCGCACACCTTGGCAATTAAAAGAGCTTGTGAATATTTTATTTCAAAGGACCCGCAGCTACAAAACTGCACGGTAAAGTTATATGGTTCTTTGGCATTAACTGGAAAAGGTCATATGACAGATAAAATAATTCTTAATTGTTTTGAAGGAAAAAATGTAAAGATTGAGTTTATTAATGATTTTAATCCTGCTCACCCAAATACCCTAGTGCTGTATGATGATGATACAACTAGAACTATGACAATCTATTCTATTGGTGGTGGTGCTTTTGAAGTGGAAGGTGAAGACAATCTAGTTGACAAGGACGTTTTTCCTCATAATAATATGAGCGAGATAATTGCTTATTGTAACAGCAAAGAAATGGATTTATATGAATATGTGATTGAATTTGAGCCAGAAATTGAGGCATTTCTTTTTGAAATCCTAGAGCAAATGTTGAGAACTGTTGATAATGGCCTTAGTAAAGAGGGGGTGTTGCCTGGCCCTCTAAAAATGCAGAGAGTGGCTAAAAATATCTTTCAAGAGGCCTTAATTTCTGCAGAGTCTGATGAGAAAAGACAATTGCTATTGACAGCATTTGCTTATAGTTGTTCGGAAAGCAATGCTAGTGGAGATATTGTTGTCACTGCTCCCACTTTAGGCTCTTGTGGGGTTGTTCCTGCAGCAATGGCGTACTATCTAAAGGAAAAAAAATATAGTGTTCAGTTGTTAGCGAAATCATTAGCAGTGGCTGGTTTATTTGGTAATGTTATCAAAACGAATGCAACTATTTCAGGAGCTGAAGGAGGGTGCCAAGCAGAAATTGGTGCTGCTTGTGCAATGGCAGCCGCAGCTTGTGCCTATCTAGAGGGACTATCAATGAATCAGATTGATTACGCTGCAGAAATTGGTATTGAGCATCATTTAGGACTTACTTGCGACCCTATAGGTGGCTATGTAATGATACCTTGTATTGAAAGAAATGGGGTTGCGGCGCTAAGAGCAATGGATGCAATGCTTTATGCTAAGCACTTAGGAAAGATTAGGTCGAATCGTATTAGTTTTGATATGGTGGTTCAAACAATGAATTATACCGGTCAAAAGTTAGCTGTAGAATTAAAAGAAACCTCACTGGGAGGTTTAGCATTAACACTTGTGATTGATGAAGAAAACACATAAAAGGTGGAAATATCCACCTTTTGTACTTTTATTATAATTACGCCATTGAGTTTACAGCTTTGCTCAAGCGAGATTTTTGACGCATAGCATAGTTTTTATGGTGAATCCCATTACTTACAGCAGAATCTAACTTAGCATAAGCAACATTCAAAGCTACAGCAGCAGCATCTTTATCTCCATTTTCAACCGTCTTACGAACATTTTTAATAGCTGTCTTTAACGCAGACTTCTGTGAAGTAACAGCAGCATTTCTCTTTAAGTTTGTCATAGCACGTTTCTTTTGAGATTTAATATTTGGCATTAATACACCTCCTCAATCAAGTTCCATAGCGAATTATAGCAAATTCATTACATAAATGCAACGCATTATTACAATATGCATCTAGATTTGTGCGCAGTTATGTACATTATCAGTTATAATATGCTAGAAGGTGATGTTATGAAGAAAGTTAGAACGATTTTTATGGGAACTCCAGTATTTGCTTGTGCCATATTGGAGCAATTATACCAAGAAGAATCATTGGATATTATTGCACTTGTATCCCAACCGGACCGCAAAGTAGGGAGAAAACAAGAATTGCAAGTTACACCAAGTAAAATGGTTGCGCTGCAACGCAATACTTTAGTGTTACAACCAGAATTGTTAAAGAAGGAATCTCATTTGGTACTGGAATTACAACCAGATTTGATTATCACTTGTGCTTATGGACAAATGATACCTGATGATATATTGGCTTGTGCAAAACTAGGTGCTTTTAATGTGCATGCTTCTTTGCTGCCAAAGTTAAGGGGTGGTGCTCCAATCCATAAAGCAATTATGTTTGGAGAGACAACAACGGGCATTACTATTATGGAAATGGTAAAAAAGATGGATGCAGGAAAGATGATTTCGCAAGCAGCAATTGAAATACTTGATAGTTACACCATGGGTGATTTGCATGATGCTTTAATGCCAGTTGGTGCCAAACTGCTTCATGAGACATTACCTAGTTTAATTGATGGTTCCTATGAAGCTAAAGCACAAGATGAGTCATTGGTTACTTATGCTTGGAATGTTAGCAAGGAAGAAGAGAAGGTTGATTTTACTAAACCTTATCAAGAAGTATACAATAAAATGCGTTCTTTGATTCCTAGCCCAGTTAGTTATGGCATTTTGGATGATAAGAAAATAAAGTTTTGGAAAGTAAGCAAAACAGAGATGGTTACTGCTGCGATTAGCGGAACAATTCTTGGTTTTGAGCAAGATAGTTTATCACTGGCAGTAGATGGTCACATATTGAATATTGAACAATTGCAACTAGAAGGTAAACAGAAAATGAATGCAAGCGATTTTAAAAATGGTGTTGGAAAAAATTATGTAGGTAAAGTTATTACCTAAGATATTGTTTGTGTTATAATACAAAAGCATGAAAATTAGGAGGTCTTTTAATGGATCCAAAGTATATTAGAAATTTCTCGATTATTGCACATATCGATCACGGTAAGTCAACTTTGGCAGACCGTATTTTAGAGTTGACACAAACCGTGCAACAACGAGAAATGATGGAGCAGATTCTTGACTCTTTAGACCTCGAACGCGAAAGAGGAATCACAATAAAACTAAATGCGGTTCAGCTTTTGTATAAGGCCCAAGACGGAAACACATACACCTTTCACTTAATTGATACTCCCGGCCATGTTGACTTTACCTATGAGGTGTCACGATCACTGGCGGCTTGTGAAGGGGCAATTTTAGTAGTTGATGCTGCTCAAGGAATAGAAGCACAGACTTTGGCCAATGTTTATTTGGCTTTGGATAATGATTTAGANATTATTCCGGTTATCAATAAAATTGATTTACCGAGCGCTCAACCAGAGGTGGTAATTCATGAGATAGAGAATGAAATTGGCCTTGAGGCAGTTGATGCCCCAAGGATTAGTGCTAAAAACGGTATTGGAATTGTTGATGTTTTAGAAGCGATTGTAAAAAAGGTTCCGCCACCAACAGGAAGTGTAAATAACCCTTTACAAGCATTGGTTTTTGACTCCATTTATGATTCTTATCGGGGTGTTATTGCTTTTATTAGAGTCAAAGAAGGTAGCATTAAGGTTGGTGACGAAGTTATCTTTATGGCTAACAATGCGAGTTACTTGGTAACTGAAGTAGGGGTAAGAACCCCTAAAGAGGTTAAGAAGGATGAATTAGTGGCGGGTGAAGTTGGCTGGTTTGCAGCGGCTATTAAGTCCGTTAAGGATGTCGCAGTAGGTGATACTATAACTTGTAAAAAAGAACCGGCAAAAAGTCCATTACCAGGTTACCGTAAGATGAATTCAATGGTTTATTGTGGTTTGTATCCAACAGATAGTGCTAGATATAATGATTTAAGAGATGCTTTGGAAAAATTACAGTTAAATGATGCCTCTTTGCAATTTGAAGCAGAGACTTCACAAGCATTAGGTTTTGGTTTTAGATGCGGTTTTCTGGGCCTATTGCATATGGATGTAGTACAAGAAAGACTAGAGCGTGAATATAACCTGGAACTAATAGCAACGGCACCATCAGTTATTTATGAGGCCTATTTGACAAATGGAAGCATTCTTAAAATAGATAATCCATCATTAATGCCAGAAATGCAGAAGATTGAACATATAGAAGAACCATTTGTTAAAGCGACCATCATGACTCCGAAGGATTACATTGGAGCAATCATGGAACTTTGCCAACGCAAGCGTGGAGTTTATCAAGATATGACATACTTGGATGATAATCGCAGAATGTTAGTTTATGAACTACCGTTGGGAGAAATAGTTTTTGACTTTTTTGACAAGTTAAAGTCTTGCACTAAAGGGTTTGCTTCGTTTGATTACGATTTCGTTGGTTATCAAACATCAAAGCTTGCCAAAATGGAAATACTTCTTAACGGAGAAGTTGTTGATGCGTTAAGTAGTATAGTTCATCGTGATTTCGCTTATCCAAGGGGAAGGGCCATTACCGAGAAACTTAAGAAATTAATACCTAGACAGCAATTTGAAATCCCAGTACAAGCTGCTATCAATGGAAAGATAATTGCACGCAGTGATATCAAATCATTAAGAAAAAATGTCTTGGCAAAATGTTATGGTGGCGATATTACTCGTAAGAAGAAACTTTTGGAAAAACAAAAAGAGGGTAAAAAAAGAATGAAATCAGTAGGTTCTGTAGAGGTACCTCAAGAGGCATTTATGGCTGTATTATCAATGGACGAAGAATAATTTCTTCGTTTTTTTATGGTTTTATCCCCAATAACAAAAAAAAAACTAGAATATTTTGAAGTAGATATTAAAATAATTAAGTTTGTTATTGACATATTTAATAGTATATTGTAATTTATTAATAGGTGATGAAAAATGGTGAGAAAAGTAAAGGTTAAAATTAAGAATGAGAAGTTTGATTTGTCGCTACCTGCATTGAAGATAAAAACTTTACAAAAATTGGTGGATTTTGCAGCGAGATTGAGTAAATACGAGGAAGGTGATGGCGGACTAGAAACGGTTGAAACTTTAATATTGGTTAGTAGTTTTCTTGATGAAGTGATTGATAGCCTGAACATGGTAGAACCTTTCACTCTATTAGAAGCTGTAGATGGTAATACTGCTATCACTGTTGAACTGAAATAGGAGGGCTTAAATGCAAAAAGAGATAATTGGTACTTGCCCTGTTTGTGGTAAGAAACTACATGCGACTAAATTAACATGTTTTAGTTGTAATACTGAGGTAACTGGAGATTTTCAACTGTCAAAATTCAACTACTTAACAAAAGACGAATTGAACTTTGTTGAAACGTTCGTCTGTGTGCAAGGTAATATAAAGGAGATGGAAAAAGAATATGAAGTTTCCTACCCGACAATTAAAAAGACTTTAGATATTATTATTCAAAAACTAGGCCATAGAGGCGTTGGCCTGAGTGCTGAAAGAGAAAAAGTCGACCATAATGAAATAATTTTGAAACTAAGAAATGATGAAATTACTGCTGAAGAGGCGGTAAAATTAATGAGAGGAGAAAATAAATGAACAATATTCAAGAAATCCTGAGCCTAGTAAAGGAAGGGAAAATAACTGAGGAAGAAGGAGTAAAACTAATTGAAGCAATGAATGAAGAAAAAACTTCCGATATCATTACCACAAGGTACAGTGATACAAAAGCTGAAATGTTAAGAATCAGAGCAATTTCTGTGGAAGGAGAAGCAGTTAAAATCAACATTCCTGTTACCTTGATTAAAGCAGGGATTAATCTTGCTTCAAAGATTAGCCTTGAAAATGAAGTTGCTGCCGACATTGATTGGGATTCGGTAATGCAGATGGTTGAAGAGGGTTTTATTGGTGAAGTTTTGAACGCTGAAAGTTCTGATGGTTCATCAATTGTAATAGAAATTAGATAGCAAAAACTGACTATTGGTTTAGTCAGTTTTTTTTTGTTGTTTTAAAGAATTCACGAGCGGCATAATAAATGATACAGCCTATTGACCAATAAGCAAACATTCCTAGGGAATCATGATTTAGGAAATCACCCAAAGACTCCCAATTTTGTGCCACTGTTGAGAAAAGAATTGTAAGCACAATGATATAAACTCCAATGAAAAAATGATTTTTGCTCATCTTTGCCACCATTTGCAAGCATAGCCAACTATCCATAGTTGCACTACACGGCACCTTACAATGAAAGTGTAACACTTAAGGGGTGGTTACGCAATAATTGTTGTATTTATCAGTTAGTGACTTTGGACACATCCACTTGATTGAATAGCCATCATCTATACTTCTAAAGGAAACAATAGGGCCATTTTCCTTAATCTTGGCTATAACCGCACTGTCTTCATAAGGAACTAATAACTGAATGCAAGTAAAATCTTTATAGATGGTAGAAGTGATATGGTTTAGTAGGTTAGTAAAACCTGTACCAACCTTAGCGCTAATAGAGAGAGGGTCGACTTTGAAATTGGCAATACAATCAATTTTATTGTATACAACTAGAGTAGGCACTTTTTCCGCTCCAATTTGCTCTAGAGTTTCATTAGTTATATCAATTTGTTCAAAGTACTCAGGGTTGGATGCATCAACAATATGTAGTAATAAATCAGCTTCTAACACTTCTTCCAAGGTTGATTTAAATGCTTCTACTAACAAGTGAGGAAGATTCGAGACAAAGCCTACTGTATCTGATAAAAGAAAAGGTGGGTAGTTATCGATGTCAATGTTTCTGGTATTAGTATCCAAAGTGGCGAATAACATGTCTTTTTCGAGCACTTTTTTTTCGTCATTTTGTTTCGATAGTTCAAGCATTTTATTCATCACGGTTGACTTTCCACTATTGGTATATCCTACTAGTGCAACCTTGGGGTACTGGCTTTTTCTACGAGATTGTCGTTGAATATTACGTTGCTTTTGCACTGTTGCTAATTCTTTTTTCAAAAAAGCAACTTTAGTCAAAATATGGCGTCGACCTAGTTCTAATTTTGTTTCCCCTAAGCCTCTATTTCTTGCACCTGCACTACCACCTTGTCTACCTAAGTAAAGGTTTGCGCCTTTTAAGCGGGGCAAAGCGTATTGTAATTGCGCTATTTCTACCTGAATCATTGCTTCTTTTGTTTTAGCTCTTTGAGCAAATATCCTAAGTATTAATGAAGTTCTATCGATAACTGCTACATTCAATGCTTCTTCCAAGTTGCTAATTTGCGAAGCACTTAATTCATGATTAAAAACTGCAATGGTTGCATTATGTTGCTTGACTAATTCTTTGACATCTGCCATTTTGCCAGTGCCAATATACTGTCTTGTGTGTATTTTGGGGCTTTTTTGAATGACAGTCTCAACTACTTCAACTTCACAAGCTTCTGCTAATTTTTTTAACTCATTTATTGAAGAATTATATACTTGCTCATCTACTGAGTCCAGTTGTAGCCCAACAATTATTCCTATTTCTTTCATAAATAACTCCTTTGTGTTTGTAGATCCAAAATGTTACGATGCTAATTATCTGATTATTTAGAATCGCTAATCGTAATCTTCTCTAGCCACTGGTAATATAACAATACTAGCACTAAAATACAAGAAACATATAACCATTTGCTCAACAACTTTGTACAAAATATCATACTTAATTACATTTGAGCAGTTTATTTTTGTTTCTGTGTTGTGTTATAATAATCCTAACTATGGAGGATTTATTATGAGTATTAAAGATAAAGTTAAGGACATGTTTACATATACCGATGATGATGAATATATTGAGGTAGATGAAAGAGAGGCTAAAGCTATTAGCCCCTATGAAAAACCGAGGAAAAAGGGTATTACTGCTGAAACGAACATTGTTATGTTTGAACCTCGCTCTTTTGAAGAAGTAACAGAGATTGCAAAACATTTGAAGGAGCGTAGAGCTGCTGTTGTAAACTTAAAGAAGTTATCTCTTGAGTACAAACAAAGAACAATAGATTTTTTGCAAGGTGTTACTTATGGCTTAAGTGGAGCGACTAAACATATCGACCGCGATTCCATTTTATGCACTCCAGTTAATGTTGGAGTAGATGGAGAAATATCCTTAGATTCAGATGACTAATGCGATTTCAAAATAGCGATGCAGATGAGTTATTTATTAGACGACTCAGGGATATGGTTAAAATGTCTGAGAACAGTGGCAGAACTATTAGCAGTGATTTTCTGACTCCATATCAACAAACACTGGCATTTTCTCATCTCAAAAAAGGATTAGACTACAAGTTTATTCCAGATTTCCCTGAAACACTGGCTAAGTGTTTGGTTCTAGGAAATGATGAAAGAAGACCTATTGTTTGTTTAGTTGGCAATATAAAAAACAAGTTCGTTAAAATCACTCATCGAGATGTTTATGGTGTGCTGATGTCTTTGGGATTGGAAAAAAACAAATTTGGTGATATTTGGATTGATGATAATCAAGTAGTCATCTACTGTAAAGAAGAGATTGCCAGTTATGTTTGTCAAAACGCTGTTCAAGTGAACCGTTTGAGTTTGGAATTAGAAATTGTAGATGATTTGTTAGAACCAGTAATTAATACTGCTGAAAAAAGAATTGTTGTTAGTTCGCTTCGCCTGGACGTTTTGGTCAGCAAGTTAGCTAATATATCTAGGTTGAAATCTCAAGAAATGATTAAAACTGGACTAGTTCATTTGAACTACAGTAATTTAGTTGATAGTGATGACTTATGCAGTAATTCTGATATAATCTCTATTAGAAGAGTTGGGCGTTTCAGACTTCTGAATATTATAGGGGAAACAAAAAAAGGTAGCATTGCCATGTTAGTTGCCAAATACATATAGAAAGGAGAGACTCGAATGGCTTCACAAAGCAGATTTAGAACAAGACAGGATAGTTATGTAGGGCCAGATGAGGATCTTAGACGCCTTGAAGAAGAGAATCAAATTATGCGAGATCAACTTCAAAGGTACCAACTGCAGATACAAAGTGCCAATGATCAACTAATAATGTTAAAACAGCGTTATCAGATGTTGATTAATGAAATATCAATGAGAGAAAAAGCGGCGGAAGAGATTTCCAGAATCGCATTAAAAGAAGCAAATCAAATTATTGAGACAGCTCAAGGTAATGCTGATATAATCATCAAAGAAGCCTTGGGTTCCGCTAGAATGGTATTCAGAGAAATAGAACGATTAACTTCGCAAACGAAAGTTATGCGTTATGATATTAAGTTAAAAATGGATTCTATAGGTGAATTGTTGAATTCTTTCCAGATTCCAGAAGTCATGAATTTAGATTATTTAGCGAAACTAGCAACAGAAGCTAGAAAAGAAGAGACAAGAACAAATAGGCAGTGATCAAGACACGCTGATTAACAAACCAGATAGAGAGTCAAGGGATGGTGGAACTTGATGGGAGAGTTAATTTAGATATCACTTGTGAGTCTCATGGTGAACTAGATTAGCCATGACGTATGCTCGCGTTAAGAGTTTTGAGTGCATGTATTTGATACATGAACTAAGGTGGTACCACGTAATTTGCGTCCTTAGAAATTAAGGGCGTTTTATTTATTTAGAAAGATGGGGATTTATTATGGATTACAAAGATACGTTATTGATGCCAAAAACTGAGTTTGAAATGAGAGGAAACTTACCACAAAGGGAGCCTATTTATCAAGAAAAATGGGAAAATATGAACCTTTATGAAACAATTATGGAACACAATCAAGGCAAGCAGCTTTTTGTGTTGCATGATGGCCCTCCATATGCCAATGGTAATTTGCATATGGGAACAACGATGAATCGTATTATTAAGGATTTCATCGTTAAAAGTAAAAACATGTCCGGTTATTATTCACCTTTCATTCCAGGTTGGGATACACATGGTTTACCAATTGAGAACAAAATGCCTGATTTGGGCTATGATCGTAAACAAATGTCAGTGGCTGATTTTAGAAACAAGTGTTCTGAATATGCGCTTTCACAATTAGAATTGCAAAAATCAACTATGAAACGACTTGGAACAATCGGTGATTTCAAGAACCCTTATGTTACCTTAACAAAGGACTATGAAGCAAATCAAATACGTTCTTTTGCGAAAATGGCACTGAAAGGGCTAATTTACCAAGGATTGAAACCAATCTATTGGTCACCAGCACGAGAAAGCGCAATTGCGGACAGTGAGATTATCTACTTGGATAAAAAAGACCCTACGATTTTCGTGGCATTTAATGTTGAGGATGGTAAAGGAGTTCTCACCGATGAACGCTTTGTTATTTGGACAACTACTCCTTGGACTATACCAGCCAATTTAGCGATTTGTTTGCATCCTCGTTTATCCTATGCAGTGGTTAATACGGAAAAGGGGAAGTTAATTGTCTTAGAAAACAAGGTTGATGAATTGTGTGAAGTTTTCGAGTTAAAGGAGAAAGAAATAATTCGTACATTTAAAGGTGCCGAATTAGAGAATATAACTGTAAAGCATCCTTTCTATGATCGCACAAGTTTGGTTATTTTAGGAGAACATGTTACTGATGAGGATGGAACTGGTTGTGTACATACTGCGCCAGGACATGGGGCTGAAGACTTCTATGTTGGCTTAAAATATGGGCTAGAGGCATTTTGCCCTGTTGATGAAAAAGGTTGTATGACTTTAGAGGCTGGTGATTTCTTATTTGGTCAATTCGTTGATGATGCCAACAAAACAGTCACTACGAAACTTGAGGAACTTGGTAATCTATTAGCGCTAAGATGGGTTACTCACAGTTATCCACATGACGAAAGAATGAAAAAGCCAGTAATCTTTAGGGCTACTGTACAATGGTTTGCTTCTATTGATAAAATTCGCGATGTTTTATTATCGGAAATCAAAAAAGTAAAGTGGGAAAACGATTTTGGAGAAGTTCGTTTATACAACATGATTAAGGACCGGGGCGATTGGTGCATTTCTCGTCAAAGAGTTTGGGGAGTGCCAATTCCGATTATTTATACTGAAAACAACAAACCAATTATTGATGAATTAGTGTTCAACCATATTGCTGATTTATTCGCAAAAGGTGGTTCAAATATTTGGTTTGACAGTGAAGTTAATGATTTATTACCAGCAGGTTATACTAACCCAGATTCACCAAATGGTGTGTTTGTCAAGGAAACTGATACCATGGATGTTTGGTTTGATTCCGGAAGTTCTCATAACGTTTTACAACAACGTGGCTTAAATTACCCAGCCGATATTTATTTTGAGGGATCCGACCAATATCGAGGTTGGTTCAATTCTAGTTTAATAGTTGGGGTTGCTACGCAAAATAAGGCACCGTACAAAAGCGTGCTGTCGCATGGATATGTTTTGGATAAAAAAGGCTTCAAGATGAGTAAGTCAATTGGAAACACAATTGATCCTCTTGATGTAATCAAAGTTTATGGTGCTGACATTATTCGTTTATGGGCTGCAAATATTGACTTTAAACAGGATGTTCGCGTATCAGACGAAGGAAATAAACAGGTTTCGGAGCAGTATCGCAAAATTAGAAACACTTTTAGATTTATGTTGGGTAATATTAATGAGACAGACTTTAATTATGAAACGGATTATGTTAGTTATGATAACTTAGCTTATGTTGACAAATATCTAATGGTTAAGTTAATGGATGTTGTCAAAACGGTGAGGGAAGCTTATGAGCGTTATGATTTTTTAACAGTAAGTAGTGCCGTTACTAACTTTATGACTAATGAACTAAGTTCTTTCTATTTAGATTTCACTAAAGATATCTTGTATATCGAAAAACAAAATTCGCTGCGTCGCCGTCAAGTGCAATCGGTTATTTATGATTGCGTTAGTAACTTGGTTTGTCTGTTAGCCCCAGTGCTTTCTTTCACTTGTGAAGAGGTATATGAACACTTCAGTGGCAAAGAAAAAGAAACAATCTTCCTTAACCAATTTCCAAACTATCATAAATATCCTAATCAAGAGGAAATAAAGGCAAAATGGCAAATGGTGCTTGATGTTCGATCTGATGTTTTGAAGGCTTTAGAAGAAGCTAGGGAAGCAAAGGTAATAGGTAAACCTTTAGAAGCGAAGGTAAAATTGAATGTTAATGATGACTATAAGGGTATTGTTAATGAATTTACTGAAACGGAATTAGCTCAAATGTTCATTGTTTCTGGGCTAGAATTGACTGCCGATGAATTACCACAATATGAAGTAAGTGGCATTGCTGTAGAAAAATTCGAGGGCCATACCTGCCCAAGATGTTGGACAATGGTAACAGAACTTACTGAAGATGGCGTTTGTCCACGTTGCCACCAAGTTTTGACTCAATAGATTTATGAAAAAGTGAAATCGGTTATGATTCCACTTTTTTTGACCTGAAATTTAGCGACTTATTGACAACAATAGCAATAATGATACCCGATATCGTTTCAATGGTTCTATATAATACATAAAGCACTGTTTCTTCTTGGCTAGAACTATGACTAAGCATAGTAGCTAGTATCAGTACACAAGACATTGAATATGCGTATTCCGGGACATTTGCTACTTTGCATATTACTAGAGCAACTAAGATAGTAAGTGTAACTAAAACAATAAAGCTAAAGCCATGGAGTTCAATGCTATTCAGATCGGCTAACAAAAGGGAAATCATAGCCAATACTCCACCAATAATGGTACCTAAAATCCGTTGTTGGCCTGATTTAATTGACATTTCAGTAGTCGATTTCATCATTAGCACACACGCAATAGTGGCTTGTAAAGGGAAATCATAGTTAATCAAGTACGCAATCAACAAACAAATAAACACGGCGGTAACTGTTTTAATAATCCTCATACCTGGAACAAGTTTTTTTAGCACTGTATCACTCCTTTCATGTGTTTATTTTAGCATAGAACAAAAATAATTGGTCGTACAAAACATTTAAAGTTATGGCGGTTGATGTGTTATAGTATCTATAATAGTTAATTGTGAGGAAAGATAGATGGAAATTATTACTTCGGTACAAAATCAACAAATCAAAAAAGCCAAACAACTTTTGGAAAAAAAATACCGTGATGAGACAAATACTTTTTTGGTTGAAGGATATCACATACTAGAGGAATTGAAAGAAACTGATTTAATTGTTCAAGTTTTTGTTAAACAAGGGTGTGGCGTCCCAAATTGGTTAACCCATTACACTTTAGTGAGTGAACATATTGCTGCTAGCCTTTCGCAAACAAAATCTGGCTCTGATGTTTTTGCCATTGTTAAGTTTGTGGAGTCCAAAAATGTTAATGATAGAAGAGTAATTCTTCTTGATGGTGTTCAAGACCCTGGAAACTTGGGTACAATAATTCGTACTGCCTATAGTTTTGGGTTTGATTCAGTATACTGCAGTGAAAACTGTGCTGATATCTATAACGATAAAGTAGTAAGAGCGACACAAGGAGCCTTGTTTCATCTAAATATTCAGCGACTAAACCTATGTGCTAAAATTCTAGAATTAAAAAATAAAGATATATTGGTCTTAGGTACAGATGTTCAGGGTGGTATGGGGTTAGACAGTTTCTTAAATCAAGATTGTGCCATTGTTTTAGGCAGTGAAGGTGTAGGGGTATCAAGCGAGGTGTTAGCTCTTTGCGATAAGAAATTATTTATAGAAACCAAGCAATTTGAATCACTAAATGTTGCGATAGCTTGTGGGATAATTTGCCACCATTTCAAAGTCTAGGGGTTGGATTTTGGCATGTAATGGCTAAAATAAAGCTTATGAACTGGTTGGGTTGAGATTACCATAGATTTTGCATTAATCAAGTTTTTGAATAATTCAAAAGCATGTATAGACCAATTGACGACAGAAATATACATCAAGGGAGAGATGAGAATGTACAAGGAAATTAACCTAGAATTGGCCAAACTAGAAGCTAAGTTGCATCGAGTGAAAGAAATTGAAACTTTAGTCGCATCATTGCAAGAAGAACAAGCGACCTTTACGAAAGAAAGAGATATATTTATGGGGCGGCTTCATCGTGAGAGGCTAGAATATGAATATGTTACTGAAAAGAGTTTGGCAAATTTTTTACTTCATTTGCAGGGAACGTTGAAAGAGAAAACCGAGAAAGAGTTAAAGGAATTTCTAGAGATTAAAGCGCAACACGATGCGATTGAAATGAGGGTTAATGATGTTGAGAGCCAGATTTCAACCCTATTAAGCGAAAAGAAAAACTACATTGATGTTAATAATGACTATAAAATTGCTTTCGAAATGAAACTGGCACTTATAGCAAAAGATGATTCAATAGACGCAAAACAGTGTATTGAGATTAACAATGAACTGCAATCTTGCAAGGACTTTCAAAGTGAAATCAAAGACGTTATTAACACTGGAAACGATACAATAGAGAAAATCCAAGCTACTTTGAAGGAGACCTTCGTAAACAGAAGAATTGACAATGCTGGTGGTGGTTCTGGTTTTTCAAGAATCGTAACACAATCACTTAGTGATATTACGGATGAACAGATGGCGGCAATCAGAAATCAAGCCTTGATTGATATGCTTGCGGCAATTAGAAATTTCAAGTTAGCTTTAGCAGTTAGTTTTGATGGTGTAAAAGTTGTCATTGAAAGGATAAGCATTATTGATAACTCACTCGAGAGCGTAATTCTAGGTTTAGCTTACGACATGAGGTTTACATTAAATTATGCCACTACAATAGATGCGGTGATGGACATGAAACTTGAATTTGAGCAGACATTGGAATTACTTGCTACCTATGTTGAGTCAGAAGAAAAGAAACAAGAAATGCTAACAAATAAACTGATTCAAGCAGCAAAAAAAGTGATTTAGTAACGAAAAATGAATTTGGAGGGAATAAAAATACATGAGCAAGCGGAAAATTAACAAAGAGCTTGAGGAACTTGAAATCAAAATTCAGCAAATTAAAAGAATTAGCGATCTAGTGGGTGCTTTCGAAAATGATCTTTTTACTTTGGAAGAAAAAGCTATAACACTTTATTCTGCATTACAGAAGGAAAGTAATGAATATGAAGAGGTTGCTAGTAAAGATGTAAGTAAACTTGTTTCCTCCATTTTTGGTTCTTTGGAGCAAAGGATTGAAAATGAAGAAAAAGAGGCTTTAATAGCAAAATTACGCTATGAGGAATGCCTTTATGAGATAAAAACAGTTAAAGAAGAGTTAGCAAAGTTAACTAATACGAAAAATGATTATAGTAGTCTTTTAGCTGATTATGTTGAATTGTACAATGATAAGTTGAAAACAATTCTAGAGAAAAAAGGCAAGAATGCTACTGCTATTAAAAAAACGCTTGCTGAGATTGAAAAAAGTCAACGCAATGTTTGCGAAATTGATGAAGCTATTGTAATTGGCACTTTAATAGATGAGAACTTGGCTAAGATAATTAAATTTATTGTTAGTGCTGAGGGGTGGAGGGTGAATGCGCAATATTTTAATAAAGAGGTTTCTTATGAGAATATGGGAAAACAAATAAATGCTGCAAGTGAAATCATCCGTGATGTGGTTCAGTTGTTTAGGGTTTTTCAATTTGAACTACGAGATGTATATGAAGAGAAAGTGGTGAAAGAAATTGATTGTTTTGCCGAATTTACGGAGATTTTTTTTAATGCTTTGAGAAACAGGCCTTTTCCTGCACATGCTCCTGAATTCTCAGACTTAATCGAACTTACATCTCAGGACATGGTTGATAGAATTGCTGGTTCCTTGAAAAGCGAAATTAAGCAACGAAAACTAATTAGCGAAGTCGAACCATCGCTACTAGTTCAGATAAGTAATACTAAAGGCAAATTACAGAATGTTCTTAATGAACTCTCGAAACTTGAGAAACAAAAAATGTCTGAACTGGAAGAATTGCAGGTAAAGATTACTGTACTGGTTACTAAGTCCTAAAAGAGTACTAAAATGCAATTGAAATTGCTAGTTAATTGGTCTATACTATATTGGTAATACGATGAAAAGGACTAGTAGAGTAGTGTTAAGTTGTTCTAGAGAGAAGTAATCACTGGCTGAAAGTTACTTTAATAACTGCTGTTTGAATTCACCTTGGAGTGGGACTAATCATCTCCGCAGCCTTCTGCGTTATCAATTATAAGAGTGCTATAAGTTTTTTTTATAGCGAAACAGGATGGTACCGCGCTTGTTCGTTCCTGGACGAGCGTTTTTTGTTTGAAAGGGGGATTCTTAAATGAATCAATGGGAACAAATCAGAGCAGATGTCTTAAAACAAATTGCTGATTCTGATACACAAGAAGTAATTGAGAGGTTGAAAGTTAATGTGCTTGGTAAAAAGGGTATTGTTGCTAGTTTTATGCAGCAGATGAAAGATATGAGCCCTGAGGAACGTAAGGAGTTTGGCCAAGCAATCAATGGGCTAAAACAATTATTTGAGCAACGGATTGGGGAAAGAATAGAAGAGATTCGCCACCTAGTGTTGGAAAGTAATATGGCTAGTGAAGTAATTGATATCACTTTGCCAGGTACTCATCGGAAAATTGGCACTTTGCATCCATTAACAGTGGTGCAACAAGAAGTTGAGGACATTTTCGTTTCTATGGGATATTCAGTGGTTGAAGGACCAGAAGTTGAACTGGATTTTTATAACTTTGAAAGGGCAAATATTCCCCAAGGTCATCCAGCACGCGATATGCAAGACAGTTTTTACATTGATGCTGAGTATTTGTTACGCACTCATACCACAGCAATTCAAACCAGAACTTTAGAAACTTTTCATGACAAATTACCAATTAAAGTAATTTGCCCAGGTAAAAACTATCGTCGAGATGACGACGATGCAACGCACTCTCACCAATTTGTGCAAACAGAGGGTATTGTCGTTGCCGAAGGTATTACCTTCTCTGATTTAAAAGGCACTTTAGAGTTGTTAGCTCAAAAGATGTTTGGCGCTCAAAGAACTATAAGGTTACGTCCTAGCTATTTCCAGTTTACTGAACCATCAGTTGAAGTGGATGTTTCCTGCCATATTTGTGGTGGCAAAGGGTGCTCTATTTGCAAAGGTACTGGTTGGATTGAAGTGCTTGGTGCCGGTATGGTACACCCAAATGTTTTAGAGATGGCTGGCATTGATTCTAACAAATACACAGGTTTTGCCTTTGGGGTTGGTTTGGAAAGAGTTACAATGCTTAAATATGGAATTGATGATATCAGAAATTTTTATCAGAATGATATCAGGTTCTTAGATGAATTTACTAGGTTTGAATAAGGAGGGGTCAGAAAATGAGATTAAGTTATAATTGGTTGAAAAGTTATGTTGATTTGTCTGGCATAACTCCAAAAGAGTTGGCAACGGCAATTACTGCTTGTGGTCTAGAAGTTGAAGGCATCGAAGTAATGGCTTCGGGCACCAACTTAGTTATTGGCTANGTTGAATCGTGTATCGAACACCCTGATTCAGACCACTTGCATTTGTGTCAAGTTAATACTGGAAACGATAGTAGGCAAATTGTTTGTGGAGCACCAAATGTGGCTAGTGGTCAAAAGGTAATTGTTGCTTTACCTGGGTGCATTTTACCTGGTGGAGAGATTAAGGAAGGTGTTATTAGAAATCAAGAATCAAAAGGAATGATTTGTTCCTTAGCGGAATTAGGTGTTGACAAAAGGCAGTTAACTGAAGAGCAGTTAGCAGGAATTGAAGTATTGCCTGCTGATGCTGAAGTAGGAAATGTTAATGTTCTTGAGTATTTATCGCTTGATGATTCCATTCTGGAGGTTTCGTTGACACCAAATAGAAATGATTGCTTGGCAATGTGGTCAATGGCTAAAGAAGTTGGAGCAATTCTTAATCGTGAGGTCAAGTTGCCAGATTATCAGGTGGAAATTGACGAAAGTTCAACAGCCCTAAGAATAGATACGGAAACAGAAAAATGCTCAGTTTTCATTGGCAAAATTATCAATAATGTTACGATAAAAGAATCCCCTAAATGGATTAAGGATGCCTTACAAGGAGCAGGTGTTAAGTCAATCAACAATGTGGTTGATATTTCCAATCTGGTAATGCTAGAAACGGGACAACCATTACATTACTACGACTTAGCTAAAATACCAGCTAAACAAATATCTGCAGTTCAAGGTTGCAGTGAGCCATATACAGCACTTGATGGAATTGAGTATAAGATTATTCCCGATGATATTATGATTAGTACCAATGGTCACATTATTGGCATTGCAGGAATTATGGGTGGCGATGATAGCAAAATCGATGAAAACACCACTGGTATTATTATAGAGGCAGCGATTTTTGATGCTGTATCTGTTCGTGGTACGGCTAGACGCTTAAATTTGCCAACAGAAGCAGCTACCCACTTTATCAAAGGGGTAGAGCCTTTAGCGGGAGTAAAAGCAGTACAAAGATCTGTACAATTGC
>JGI994J12354_10001943_pt1 | contig 20666 bp, 16 predicted proteins | sample IntmicLarv3ML3BL_FD_12354 | JGI IMG/M metagenome (IMG submission 12354) | reverse complement strand
CGCTCTGCCGACTGAGCTATAAGAGCAAAATGCCCGTCTGACGGGATTTTTCGGCGTTCGTTTTTTATCTTGCCTTACCCTTTACGAAAAACGGGTAAAATCAGCGAAAAAAAGCGTAACGGGTAACTTAACGGGTAAGTTGTGTTTTTTAAGGATTTCGAGGCTTACCCAATTCCCCGAAACCCTTGCCACAAGGGACTTTTATGGTAAAGCTGCTGTTGGTGGAGCACTTCCTTACCAAGGATGCGCTCTGCCGGGGAAATTATGCCATATTATGCTTGATATATAGTGGATTGGCGGTTTTCCAAGTTGCTAAATTTTTGATTTGACCCCCATTTTGACCCCAACCAGATATAACTAGATGAAACAGAATGAAATAGTTCATCTGCCTGGTTCAATCAATTCAATCAGGCTGACTGAACCACTTGCACTTGCCTGCTATGCGCACAGTCTATTCTCTGCAAAGAAATCATGCTGCGCCTAAGCACACACCAACGATTTGCAAATTCTCTCTAGTTGTTGTTGCTGTCACCGTCTTCTAGACAACGAACACCCCTTGACACACAAGGGTTTCACAATCTTTCACCATCTACATACTGTCTAGATAATCACACAACTAGACAGCTAGACAGTCAATGACTGAGTACCCAATCAGACAATCTTTGCTCTGGAATCGCTTTTTCGATTATTCCCCGCTTCTTCATGTCATAAAGAAGATTTCTGATCTTGTTTTCTTTTTGTTTCTCATCCAATACATCTGGCAATTTATCAAAAAGCAACCCTCGAATATCTTTTCTGGAAGCTCTGTTGAATTTCTTTAAATAGTCAATTACAAGTTGGCGGTAATAAGCGTCATCAAATCCTTTGTTTTTGATATATTGTGCACGCTTGTCCAAAGCGCCAGCAACAGTTGCGGAAATGAAGATGTTTGGAAACTTTCCTTCAATCACTTTCAGGGAGCGCAAATGCTGCACGGCTTCTTTTGAGATCGGCAGTTTCTTCTGCACCTGATCAATTAAGAATACAGCGTTCAAATCAAAATCCGGATTGTCGCGATTGAGAAAGAGTACCCGGCTATAATTCTCGTTAAGCAACTTTCCATACACAACAACAGAGACCTTGTTCTGTTCAAAGATGTAGTCCGGGAGAGGAAAGTATTTGTCTCGCAAAATACGAAACACCTTGCGTATCCCCATTGCTGCCGTATCAATCATACGAAAACCAGCCATAGCTTCCGCCAAAAGTTGATTGCGGTAGAATGGCGGATTATATCCTGCCTTCAAAACAGATTCAATTGTACCCGGCAAAAATCCTCCCGGATTAGCGAATTCAATTTTGTCCTCAAACTCATTGACATAAATGCGATTACCCATGCGGTAATCCGTATGAACGATGCAGTTATTCAGCAACTCACGAAGCATCCACAGATCATATTGCTGCGTTTCTGTCGGAAACAAAGTCAATTGGTTGGGCATATAACGATAGGTTAGGTTGCGAATTTTGGAAAACACTTTATCAACCACTGTTATAAAAGGAATCTTGAAGACCTCATAATCTTTGTCGCTTCCATCCGCCCCATAGAGTCGCCACATAATTTCAGGAGGGGCATTAAACAAGTAATCATAATCGCTATTGCCCAAAAGAAGCATCGCTGCATGAGTTAATTTGCCATTCACCATGAGTTTCAGTTTTGTTAGGAAGTCCAGATCATTCATGCTATCTATTTCTTCAGAGATATGTGCCCGGTTTTTGCTTTGTTTATATTGTTTGCGAGCAAACGCAACGGCTTCCCTGTCAAGCATCTCAAGAGCAGCATCTTCTACAACTAACTTAGACCAGTCTTTTTTCTCTTGCCCACGGATGCGATCAAGTTCTTCCACTGACAAAGCACCAAGAGATTCCCCATTGCGTCCATAAAAATGATTCTGCCAACCCGTGGGTGCGGCAGTTGCAGCAGCCGGTATCTGGAACATGATTACGCGTTTGCGGTTGTCGTCGACAATGGGAAAAACCTCAAAAATATCTATGAAGGAAATTCCGCCAGTAGCTCCTTGGGAAATTTCATATTTGAGTGTATCAAGGCCCTTGGAGTCGCGATAAGCACTGCCTACTATGACCTTGTCTTTATTGCGCACACCAAAAACAAGCCAACCGTATTGCAGCCCCTTCAGGTTCGCTTCATTGCTGATAGCGGAGAAGTATTGGCCTATTTCGCTTAGCTTGAAACTATTGTTAGCCTCTTTGAACTCAACGACTTCCTTTTCCCAGCCCGCAATCAGTTCCTGAAGCGTTTGAAGAAGCTCCGCTTGCGGGTCAGTGCGATCATATTCGAAGAAAAAAACAGCCACCTCCAGATTATCTTTCCTTGTTTTTATTATACTGCAATTTTGCGGCACTGTCAATACTCTCTCGGCCGGACAAAATCTTCAAATGGTGGGGCAACCAAGGTTGCGCTCCACCCACCTTTTGAACCTCGCAATCCTCTGACATCATGCAATAACAATGTGTTCGGAGAAACAACCAATCCAACCGATTGTGCTTTTCTCTTGCGATCAACTGATTTCGTCTATCCATTGCTCCCAATTTTTCATTGCTTGCTGAAAAAGCTCTTTTCGGATATTATCAAGGCCAAGGTTTAATTGGTTCTTCCGGACGCATTTTATGGTTGCCCGCAGGGATTGAATTGCGGTAGACTGCAAAACCAGGATTTCGTCAGATGGTAAAACATTCTCCAATGCGAATGCATTTACTTCTTGCAGGGCCCCGCGCATTCTCATAATGCATTCATTGCCCCACTGCAGTTGCATATGCCAGATGTCCTCTGATGGTGGATTCAATAATGTCATAATTGTGGCATTTGCTATAGCAGCGTTGATGGCGGACTCAAACATTGCGTCCTGTAATACACGCTCAACCCGGGTATTTTCCAGCTGCTGTTTCATGTCATCTATTATTGTTTGTATACTTTGGGTGAATGTCGCATTCTGCGTCTGTGCATAAACATACTGGTCGTTCATGTCATCTGCCACCTTTTTTATGTCCTTTGCTTTACCATCCATATAGGCTAAATGCATATCAATTTCTTTCTTCTTTTCTTCAACTATTTTTGCAATGCTATCAACCTTTCCTTTCTCTGCTTGCACTTCCGTCACTGCGTCCTTTGCATCCTTGGCTTGATCCGCAGCCTCTTTCGCCTTTTTACCAATGTAGGCGATGATTGCTCCGCCAGCACCAAGCAAAACGGCATTTACGACAGATTGGAAGAAACTCGAAACGCTATTCGCGGAAGAGTTGCTCTGTAATTCCTGCAACCGAGCCAAGTAGTCCAGCTGCTTTTCAATTGAGTCTGTTTCTTGGTTTTTCAACGCTTCAGCCGCATCGTCATCCTGTGATACTGCGGTGTCTTGAGAGGAGTTTGCAGGAACTTCCTGCTGCTCGCCGTCTGGAGAAAAATCATCTAAGATATCCTTGATTGAAGCAACATAGGCATCTGTATAGGCTTTTTGGTTGTACGTAAAAAACACTGTGCTTTGAATCAACGAAGATAGTATCACGAGCACAACTAACCCCAACAGGACGATTATGCCCGCCAGCCCTGCTTTCTTTGCCATCCCCCTTACCCCTCCTTTATCAACTCGCGGATTGCATCAATCACTGCGCCAAAGCCATCCCTGACCGTGTCCCGTTTGGAGAAAAAAATGATCTTCCCGCTCATTTGCGCTGCAATCTTGGCTTCTTCCGTGGACGCGCCCAGCGTTTCTAGGCGTTTTTTTAGTTGTTTCGCGAATTCGGAATAGACTATCGTTGGGATTAGTTTTCTTGGGTACACTTGGCGGTACAGCCACACCCACCCAGCCATCGACGCGCCATTTGTTTCGAGTTGAATTTCTTTTGGCAGCCAGTTGGCCAGCATATTCAGATCGGCAACGATGCATTCGATATCGTCCAGCCGCTCTTGCAGATGCTCGTTTGCCTGATCTATTCTCGTGCAGGCAATCACATCAAAACCAGCTTCCGCAAGCCATTCCTTTTTGTCCATAAAGGAGTAGGCGTCGTCATCCAAAAACAAAATTGTTGGTTTTAATGAATTCATCCCCTTTACCCCTCCTTTATCAACTCGCGGATTGCATCGATCACGACGCCAAAGCCATCCCTAACCGTATCCCGCTTGGAAAAAAAGATAATCTTCCCGCTCATTTGCGATGCAATCCCAGCTTCTTCCGTGGATGCGTCCAACGTTTCAAGCCGCTTTTTCAGGCTTTTCGCGAATTCGGAGTAAACCACAGTCGGGATGAGCTTTTGCGGATATACTTGGCGGTACAACCACACCCAACCGGACATCGTCGCGCCGTCGGTTTCAAGCTGATATTCCTTCGGCAACCAGTTGGCCGGCATATTCAAGTCGGTGATAATGCATTCTATATCGTTCATCCTTTCTTGCAGCCGCTCATTTGCCTGATCTATTCTCGTGCAGGCAATCACATCGAAACCAGCTTTCGCAAGCCATTCCTTTTTGTCCATAAAAGTGGAGGCGTTGTCCTCCAAAAATAAAATTGCCATACGCGATACCTTCTTTCTTTATTCTTCGATGGAAAGCGGAATGAAAACTTCAAACGTTGTTTTGTATATGGAAGACTTGATCCTTTTTTGCAGGTATTCAACGGTAAGATCGCTTTTTTGGATTTCATTCTTTGGGCAAAACCATTGGTTAGTGTAATCTGGATGACGATTATACGGATGGGTATAGCTTTGTATCCTCTTAACAAGCGCGGTGTCTTGTTGGTGGCTTGGCACTAGTTCAAGATACCACTTGATTAATGGAACGTTGATGTCGGCAACCGGCGCAGCAGGAGGACAATGATGCCCTACAGTCAAATGCAGTATTTCGCATATGCGCTTGACTACAAAAAGCCCAAGGCCGTCTCCGCCGACAATTCTTCCGCTGAAAGGATCTGGGTCGCTATCGTGATCTTCCGCTTTTCCACGTGTATACAAACCATAGGGTCCGTCTCCCTCTTCTATTTTGGGGCCAAGGCTAACGACGCTCAGCACATAGCCTGTGCCTTCTTTTACGCAGTCAATGAAAATAGATGTACCGCGAAAAGCATACTTCACCGCATTGTCCACTAGATTGAAGACGAGCAATTCGAACAAATTGCGGTTGATCTTCATCTTATCCGGCCGCAAGGGATCCAAGCGATGCGTGGGGGGGACCACAATCTGGAGATTGCGGGTCTGCAGCTTGTCAGAAAACATGGCTTCCCATTTATAGAACATGTCACTAAAGACACTGATGGATTCTTCTTCGGATGTTACCCTTTCGTCTTCACTTAGCCTGTCCAAAACAATCCCAATGGTCAGAGCCATATTGCTTACAAGGTCGATAGATGATTTGAAATCATTATAGACATCTTCGAGCTTGCCCCCGGTTAGTTTCCTTGCATCTTTCTCTGATCCCAAATAGCGGCTGTTCCTGTCGCTTAAGCGTTCTGCTATGTGCGCGGTTTCGTGCCGATACATGCGCAGCGTAAGTTCGTGGTGTTCTTTTAGAAAACTGGTGGTCAGCAGTTCGAGCCTCGCGTTCATGCCAATCAGCTCTTTCGCGATAGCGGAAAACAGGATTTTATAGATATTCTTTCCTTCTTCAAGGGATTCCACCTCAAAAGCAACCGCCAGATTTGGGCAAACGAGCAATATAAGATTTCCACCATCCGCAATTCCCTCAATTCCATCCAAAAGAATTGGGTCGTCCAAACTGACAGCGACCTTGAATGGTTTAAAATAATCATTTGCGAATTCGCCGAAATTGAAGCAAGGTTTTTCCTCCGCTTGTGCCGTTCCATCTTCGCCAAGCAGCCTTTTCTTCTTATCCGTAGTTGTTGAGGCGTTTTTTCCGTCGCCGAACACATACATATTTTTGAACGCGTATGTTTCCGACATTTTGCTTACCGCCGATACAAAGTCTCTCCAAATTGTCTGCGCATCATTTTTCGCTTTATTCCATCCGGCAAGCAAATGGGCCAACTCATCAGTGAAGTGTTTCAATCTTTTCTCGTGCATCTCATCCCATAGGCTTTTCTCAATGTCCTTCACTACCGTGCAAGCGCTGACAATCAATTTTTCATAATCACCGCGCGAAACTGTCATGCTCGCAATACCATTACATGGAGGGATACTATCGGCAGCTCTATCTTCTCCCATTGGAAATTCATGCTGCAAAAGAGGATCGACGGCCTCATTTTCTTTCATGATTCGCTCTTGAATTGTTGCGGGGGATATTTTGTCTCTATAATCCTGCTGGTTCTGGTTGTAGTGTTCGCAGAACTTTGTAAACAGACGGTTCGCATCTTTCTCCAAAAAGGTCTGACGGGCGCTTCTGACTTTTTCCCATTCGTCCGGTTCATCAATCAGCGTTTGCCCAACAAACAGTACACCGATGATATTGTCGCTTCCATTTTCACAGCCCTTGTCCTGATAGAAAATTGGAAACACCATCTCCCAGTAGCCGAGCATAGGGCATCGGTATCTAAAATATGCAGTGTTTTCATGCAGGTCAACGTCGAGATAGTGACGGTCAGCAGCCTTCGCTTGGAGTTCGGCATAGGCGGTCGCGCGTGTCAGGCCCCGGAATAACGAGGCGTGTCTCAGATCACAATGGTAACACATATGCTCCCCTGCGCAATGCCGCAGCAATCGGCAGGTTGGACGCAGTGCAAAATATTGGGACTCTGAGTCAATACGCTCTCGAGTTACTAAATCAATAATAGTAACTGGGTGCCTAAGATGCTCACAAGCTCTGGCAGTAAGGTAGTTCAACTCTCTCGGTAACCCAATGAATGAAAGAGTATCAACAAACGGATCGCTTCCCCGGGTGATTTGCTTTGGGCTTGATAAGTAATTAAACTTCACGGCGATAGCCCTTTCTATACATTAAATATTTCATAATATAGCGCACTAAAAGCACTATACCATTATTTTCCTATGTTGTCAATTGATTTTCCATAATTTTGTCGAAATTGTACACATTCGCTTCGCACAAACACTGTCTATAATTATTTTTTTCGCTTTTATAAACATTGCACCGTCCCGACTCTGCGGACTGCAAAACTCCGTCTTCAAGTCCTTGTGATAGCATGGGCGGCCTATAAGTGTTGCCGGAAATGAAAAAAGCCGAAGGGTTGTTATTCAATTGACGCGAGGATGATCGCTATTCCGTTTCGTCACCATAAAGACCGTCCATCTCCAACCAGTCCTCAATAATGGCAGCCGCAAGCACCGGAACGGCGGCTTCGTTCATAACGGCTTCGCCCAACGATTCGGGCAAAAGAAAATCCGCGGCACCGGCCAACAAAACAACAAGGTATACGAAGGCGTGGTATTCCTCATTGTCATACAGACTTTCCAAGCGGTTCGTTACGGCTTGCATCGGCAAACCTTCCTTCCAAAGCGCACGATGCAGGTTGAGGACGAAGCTTCCGCTGATGAGTGACATTACCTCATACGCAGCCGCTTCATCAAGCGGTTCCGACGGGGTTTGGGGGTTCAACAGGTACTCCAACAGTTCATTTGGGTTCATTTTTCTTGCTCTCCTTTTCTTGACATTATTTGGATGAATAATGGGGGTCAAAATGGGGGTCAAACTCGGTTTTCGCCCACAAAAAAGGCTCCCATTAAAATGCAAGAAACCCTCAATGCCTTACGCATCAAGGGTTTCCGGTGGAGCTTCCAAGCAGATTCGAACTGCTGACCTCATCCTTACCAAGGATGCGCTCTGCCACCTGAGCTATGGAAGCATATATTCAGTTTGAAAAAACCGCCATGGCACAGCAAAGCGCTGTGCCACAGGATGGCGACCCGGAACGGGCTCGAACCGTCGACCTCCAGCGTGACAGGCTGGCGTTCTAACCAACTGAACTACCGGGCCATTTTGCATACGAGCGTTTTGTGTGCACACAGGCACTTTTGCACGCCTGCGAAATATTATATCATATCAAACCATCGTTTGCAAGTGTTTTTTAAAAAAATTCGTGCCGTTCCGCCAAAATTTTTTTCAAGCTGTTCCGGTGCCATGCCAAGCACCGCAAGACGCGATTCCAGCACGGGCAAATCCCGCATACCGGAAAGGTGCATCGTGCAGCCATCGAAGTCGCTGCCCAACGCCATATGATCCTCCCCGCCAAGGGAAATGATGTGCCGCAGATGCCTTGCCTCATGGAGTCATTGCGCTAGAACCACATCCAGATGAAACCGAAGCACAGGAAGAACAGAATGTAGTGGTACCATTGGTGGTATTGGGGCTTGGTACCGAAGACGCCCTTGCGCCAAACAGCAAATAGCTCGGCACCATCGTTATTGTTAAAACGATCGCCGGGCATATAATAGGAAGCACTTGAACCGGTCGGGTTTACATCCCAACCGAGGAATTCACACCCTTTTCTTATGGGAATCTGTGTGGAAAGTATCAAGGGTACCGCAAAAACCTTTTCCTGTGTTTCGGGCGCACTATGACCGCCATTGGCGTTGTAGGTAACAAAAAAGTTGTTTCCCCATTCCGCCTCCAGGCGGAAGTCCTCATTGATGCGCAGCGTCTCTCCGCCTTGGTAGAGGTCGTTGTAACCAAGGAACCAGTGCAACCGCCTCCATCCCTTGAAATGATATCCCGCTCTCACAGGGATTTCCGTGGGCAAAGTGATTTCCACGCCGCTATCGACTGTCTGCGCTTGCGCATAGTAGGTTTGCGGCACCCCGCTTTCCGCGCCGTTGCCGACAAAACGCACCTGCAGAGCTTGCGGCACCAGCTGGGGGTAATAGTCTATCCTGAGGTTTTCATAGCGGATTTGGCCGCTGTAGTTGCTGCTCGCCTGGCTGCTGTCATCGCCGTAAATAGGAACCGCAGCCGTGGAAGGGAAATAATTGCTGCTGATTGATGGCCGGTAAAGAAGCGGATTGCTGCGCAGGTCCAGCCGCGTGAGAAGGTTGCTGGCGGCGCCAAGTGTCTCCAGGGCATGGTTGTTGGTGACATCCAATTCGCTTAGCTGGTTCTGGCGGCATTCCAGCCGCGTCAACTTTGGATTTTTACTAACATCCAATTGCGTCAGCTTACCGCCGATGCAATACAATTGCCGTAGAAGAGGGTTGTTTGTAACATCCAATTGCTCCAACTGGGAAGAGATACCGCAATCAAGCATTCTCAACGCCGGATTGCGCGAAACATCAACGGAAACCAGCTCTTTGCTGCCGCAGTTTAGGTTCTCCAGCTTTGGAAAGAACGACGCGTCAACGTGGCGGATAAGATTGCCGGAACAATACAGCGCCGTCAGCTCGGTGAAATGTTCCAGCCCCGCCAAGTTGGTGATATAATCCGAATGCGTAAACTTCGTGATGTCCAGTGATGTGACTTGCGCACAGGCTTCCGCCGTGATGGGTTCGTCCGGGCCAAGGCCAAAAATGCGGCGGATTCTGGAGGCAAGTACGGGGTCGATAAAATCCGCAGTGACGTCCGTTTCGCCTGCTGCGCTTGCCGCCTGTCCAACAGCCACGGCCGGGGCGAGCAGCAACAGGCACAGCGCAACCGCGAATAGCCGCTTGCATTGCTTCTTCATATGCAACAAATCCCTTTCATTTTGCTGCCACCATTATATATCCCGCTGCGGGGTTTGTCAAGCACTTAAGTGGAAACATGAATCGACGGAGCTTGCATCTTTTTTGCAGTATGGTTACAGCAGGCAGGCAGGCAAGTGCCTGCAAACAATCCGCGCACTCGCTTTGGTGATGCTGCCGATCCGGTCAGGATTCATCATACAAAACCGACTGAAATTCGGAAAGCCCCGCAAAGGCATAAAAGCCCTGGCGTTCCAGTTTGCTGCTGTCCGCGAGCAGATGGCTTTGCTTGGATTTCAGTATGGCGGTTTGCTTTACCTCGGCGCTGTCGGGTTCGAGGGTATAAGCCTTGCCCTCCGCGAGTGAAAACCCAAAGCAGCTGATGAACGCGTGGTCAAAGTGAAATTCCTGCAGGGCTCGCTTGGTCAACGCGCCGTAGGTCATGTTGTGGTTCGCACTGTATGTGCCGCCGAGCAGGAAGAGTTCTGCCCGCTGCTCGCCCTTTGAAAAAAGCAGCAGCGAGCTGTTGCTCACAATTTTCACCCGGCGCTTCATCAACATCTCCCAAAGCGGAACAATCGATGTGCCGCAGTCCAAAAATACGCATTGCCCGTCCGGCACCAGCGCCGCCGCGCGCGCGGCAGCGAGCCGCTTTTGGGGCAGGTTCACATGCCGTTTTTCGTGCATGGAGGGCTGAATGCTGTCCTGCCAGCCGTGCAGCATGGCGCCGCCCTGCACGCGTTGCAGCTTGCCCTCGCGTTCGAGCTGTTCAAAATCGCGCCGCACAGTCGCTTCCGAGCTGCCCAAGGTATGGACCGCCTCATGCAAATTGATGACGCCCTTTTCCTGCAGCATGCGAAGGATGACGATTCTGCGTTCCGATGCAATCATTGTGAATCTCCTTATATTGTTAGGTTTCGGTGCCGCACAGCAGGGCGGCGCCATACATGCCGGCACAGTTTCCGAGCGTTGCGGGCAGGATTTCCGGGACGGGCAGGATGTCGTGCGCGTAGATTAGCCCGGCGGCGGCGCTTCGCAGCGGCCCGAACAGGGCGTCTCCCGCGCCGGATAACCCGCCGCCGACAACCACCGCCTGCGGACGAAACAGTGTGATCAGGCTTGCGATGCCCGCGCCGAGGTTTGCGGCGTATTGCTGTATCACAGCCTGCGCGGTTTCGTCGCCTTGCCCGGATGCCGCGAAAATTATTCGTCCGTTCAGTGCCTCGGGATTTCTCCCGCACAGCTCCCACAGCATGCCGCCGGGATGTTGCTGCAGGGCGGCCTTCGCGTCGTTCAGCAGCGCGGTTGCGGAGGCATAGGCCTCCAGGCAGCCTTGCTTGCCGCAGGTGCAGCGCCTGCCGCCGTGCACAAACATGCTGTGCCCCGGCTCGATGCCATAGCCGTCGCCACCCAGGAATAACCTGCGGTTTTGTACAAAGCTCCCGCCGAAGCCTGTGCCGAGCGTCACGAAAAACATGCTTTGGAACGCGCTGCCCGCGCCCAAGCAAGCTTCTGCCAGCGCCGCGCAATCGGCATCGTTCGCGGTGAAAACAGGAAGCTCCCACCGCGCCTGCGCCTGAAACGCCCCACGGATATCCGCCATGCGCCAGCCCAGGTTGTTCGCGAAAATCAGCTGCCCCGTTTGGGGATGCACGGAGCTTGGCACGCCGATGCCGACGCCTTGCACATCATCTTTTTTGACGCCCGCCTGCTGCATCATTGCTTGCGCAGTCTGCGCCATGCGGGCCATCACATCGGCAAGGGGGCGCCGCGGAAGCGTCGCAATTTGCGTTTCGGCAAGCAGTTGATTCTGCGCGTTCAATATACCCAAGGCAATTTTTGTGCCGCCGAGGTCAATCCCGATTCTGAACATGGTGCTCCCGCTTTCTTTGAAATTATAGCATTTTATGCAACAAAATGCAAGCATTCACATTGTTAGTTTATCAGCAAATCATGCGGATGTCAAGCCGAAAGCATAATATTATGATTGAAAATGAAATATTATGATCAAAAACGATTGACTTTGGAGAATTGCTGTGCTATAGTAGGAGTTGCGGAGGTGATTCCAATGGGAAAAAAGTTCAAAGCACGCATTGACAAGATGTTTCACGTCGAGGGCGGGGTGCTGCACACCAAGGATTATCTGAACTACGCCATTGCGGGCAATGGGCAGAATTTATCGTATGCGATGGTAACAGGCTATTTGATGATTTTCTACACGGACATTTTGCGCATAGACCCGGCAACGGTGGGCGCGATGTTCTTTGCGGTGAATCTGTGGGATGGCGTCAACGACGTTCTGATGGGTTCGCTGGTGGACAAGACGCGGACAAAATGGGGCAAAATGCGGCCATACCTGCTCATTGCTCCCATCCCGCTTGCGATTATTACTACCATGCTGTTCATTGCCCCGGACATCAGTTACACGGGGCGCGTGGTATATATGTGCGTCACCTACATCCTGTGGGACGCGTTTTATACCATCAGCGATGTGCCCTATTGGAGCCTTGTGACGGTGCTGTCGCCCAAGCGCGAGGAGCGCACAAAGCTCGTCAATTTTGCCAGAATTGCCACGGGCGCCGGCGTTGTGATCCCGATTTTGATGATATCCGGATTGGCGATGCTCAAAGAAAACGCGCTGCTGCCGATCATCGCGAAAAATGACCAGCGCATCTATCTGTTCACGGCGATTTGCGCCTCCATCGGCTGCGTGGTGCTGCTTCCGCTGGGCTTCTTCGGCACAAAAGAACGCATCGCGCAATCCCCCAAAGCCCCAAGCTTTAAAGAAAGCTTCCAGTTCCTGTTTCGCAACAAGCCGCTGATGCTGGTGACGCTTTCGAGCCTGCTGGCGTTCCCGCGGGTGCTGCAAACGGGTGCTGCCGTATACGTTGCAAATTACATCCTGGGCGGGAACCAGTGGGTTACGGTCCTGGCCGCGCCAACCCTGCTGGGGATGCTGGTTGCGTCCACGTTCGTGCCAAAGCTTGTGAAAAAGCTCGGTCTGGTAAAAGCGCATATTTACGCGAATCTTTTTTCTGTTTTGCCGCTTTGCGCTTTGTACTTTATCGACCCGCACAACATTGCGCTGATGCTGTTGCTGATGAGCATATCGGGTATCGCGGGCGGTGTGCTGCACATCACACCGGTGCTGCTCATCGCGGATTGCGTGGATTATGCCGAATGGAAATATGCACAGCGCAGCGAGGGCGTTTCATTTTCGATTTCCAACTTCATTTCAAAGGCAAATGCCGCGCTGCAAAGCGTAACGCTCGGCTTTTTGCTGACACTGTTCCATTTTGCAAAACCCGTTACGGTCAATGAAATTTTGCCGCAAAGCGCGTTCACATTGAAAGGCATCTGGGCAATGAACTCCTTGTTCCCCGCGCTTGGGTGCTTGATTTGCATCGTCCCCATGCTGTTCTATGAGCTGAAGGGCGAGCGGCTGCAAACCATTCAGCAAGAACTATCGCTGAGAAGAACCAACACAGGAACGGAGAGCGAATCATGAAAACGTTAGAAGAAAAGCAAGCCTTGCTGCGCAGCCTGAAAAAAGGCTTGATTGTCTCCTGTCAGGTGCAGCATGACGACCCGATTTATACGGACGACATTGTTGTGAAAATGGCGCAGGCGGCGCAGTGGGCGGGGGCAGTTGGCATCCGCGCGAACTCACCCGAGCAGATTCGCGCCATCAAAGCGGCGGTGGATTTGCCGGTCATCGGGCTTTATAAAATCTGGCGGGAAGGCACGGATGTGTTCATCACCCCAACGATAGAAGCAGCAAAACAGATATGGGAGGCAGGCGCGGATATCATCGCGCTGGACTGCACCGATCAAATCAATCTGGATGGTGAACCCGCGTGGAAATTACTGCCGATTTTGCAAAAAGAACTGCCGGATGCCCTGTTCTTCGCGGATGTTTCCAACTATGAGGAAGCCTGCCGCGCGGCGGATTTGGGCGCGGATATCGTGGGGCCGACGCTCTATGGATACACGCAGGAAACGGCACACATCGAAGAGCCGGACTGGCGGGCGTTTGCGCGCATGTGCCGCGATTTGGGCGGCAAAACCCATGTGATCATGGAGGGACATCTGTATACGCCGGAGGACGCGATGAAGTGCCTGTACCTCGGCGCGTATGCTGTGGTGGTGGGCAGCGCGATCACGCGCCCGCACCTCACGGCAAAGCGCTTTGTGGATTTGCTCGGCGGCTATCAAGATAACTGGCGCGACGCGGAACGTGCGGCGCATTAGGGGACAGTATGGTAAAATTTGATGTAGAGGGCATTCAAAACGCGGAGGTCAGCCCAAAGCTGCCGCCGGAAAAATTGCCGCCGGAGCAGCTTGCGCTGATGGAGCGCTATACGGAAACGCATTGGCGCTATGCGGGGAAAGACAAGGCGCTGCGGGAACTGGAATGCCTGAAAATCTTATATCCCGCGCTGCTGCGTCAAATCGAAGATGGGGATTTGTTTGCGGGCCGGCTGGATTTTTTGCCGGTCGGCTTTGGCTGCGTCACGTCGCTTGGCGGAGTGGGGCACTACTGCGTGTTCGCAAAGCTGCGCGCCCTGCAAAAAGAGCTGCCTGCGGATTGCGCCCCGCGTGTGGATGCGCTCTATGACTACTGGCTGGCGCATGACGTTAAGACGCTCTATTGCCGGGAGGTTCTGACGGAAACCACGATAGGGCGGTTCATCGACTGCGATTACCCGATGATTGCCACGGCACGGCTTTCCGGCATGATGCTGGATTACCGCAAGCTGATGGCGCTGGGCATTGAGGGGCTTCGCGCTGAAATTTCAGCTCATTTAAAAACAGACGTTGAAAATGAATTTCTTCGATGCTCATTTGGCTGCCTGGATTTATTCGCGGCGTGTGCGGATTTTTATGCCTCAATGGCTGAAACGCAAATGCAAAGCGCTTCCGGTAAACGCAAGGCTGAACTTGTGCAAATGCGCGGCGCGCTGCTGCATATCCGCGAACAAAAGCCGGAGACCTTTTTGCAGGCGCTGCAGCTGTTTTGGCTTTATGCGCTGCTGTCCGGGGTGATCAATTACGGGCGCATGGACGATGTGCTGGGAGAATTCCTCGCGGCGGATTTGGACGCGGGGCGGCTCACAGAGGAGCAGGCTTATGCCTATATCAAATCGCTTTGGACGATGATTGAGAATCGCAGGACGACGGTAAATGGGCGCGTGATTGTGGGCGGGCGCGGGCGGCGGAATCCCGCAGCGGCGAACCACTTTTTACGCATCGCCATGCGTGTGTGCAAGGATTGCCGCTATGTAGAGCCGCAGTTCACGCTGCGGTTTGACCGCGACACGCCGCAGGATATCTGGGACGCGGCGATGGACGCGCTGGGCGCGGGGGCGACCTACCCAACGCTCTACAACGATGATGTGAACATCCCCGCCGTGCGGCACGGCATGCGGATTTCGGAAGAAGCGGCGGAGCAATATGTGCCGTTTGGCTGCACGGAATTCGTGATACAGGGGCAGAGCACCGGCACGCCGAACGTCTGCCTCAACCTGCTCAAGCTGCTCACCATTTGCCTGAATGAGGGCATTGACCCGACGGACGGCAAGCACAAAAGCGGCCCGGTCAACATCCCTCCTGTTGAGCAATTTGAGAACTTCGAAGATTTTTATGCCAAATATCAAGAGCTGCTGGATTACTACATGGATTTGTCTATCACAGCGCAAATGCAATCTTTCAAAATCATGAACGAGCAGGTTTCGTTCCTCTTTTCGAGCATCCTGATGGACGATTGCGTAGCGCGCGGCTGTGCGATATTGGATGGCGGCGTGCGCTATCTGGGCGGCACAAATGAGACCTACGGCAACATCAACGCCTCGGATTCGCTTTGGGCAATCCGGCATCTGGCGTTCGATACGCGGCGATATACCCTTGCGCAGATCAGAGACGCGGCGCTTGCGGATTTCCAAGAAAATCCAAGCCTGCAAAAGGCCTGCCTGCGCGCGGATAAATACGGAAATGACCTGGACACGGCGGACGGAATGGCGGTTGATTTGTACGAATATGTCGCAAAGGGCGTGCGCCATCGCGGCATTGCGGCAGGCATGCAGTATTTTTTGATCGTGATCAGTAATAATCAAATGAACACAGAATGGGGCCGGACCACGGCTGCATCGCCGGATGGCAGGCGCGCGGGGATGTATATGAACCCCGCGAACAACCCGCAGAGCGGCGCGGATCGGTGCGGACCGACGGCCATGCTGAATTCTCTCGTGAAGTTTGACCCGCGCTTTCATGCCGGTTCGGTGCAGAGCCTGAAGCTCACGCCGCGCATGTTCGCGCAGCAGCGGGAACTGCTCAACGCGCTGCTGCGGGGCTATTTCCGGCAGGGCGGCTGTCATTTGATGATTACGGCGATTGACCGGGGCATGCTGGAAGACGCGATCAAACATCCTCAAAATTATCCCAACTTATTGGTGCGCGTGAGTGGGTTTTCCGCTGTTTTTGTTGACCTCGCGCCGGATATCCAACAGGAAATCATAAACCGGATGTTATATGATGGCTGAAACAAACATTGCCTGAAGGAGGATTCGCCATGAACAAGCCGTTTGGCTCCGGGCATTTCGGCGCGTGGATTGCGGACGCGCAGGGGCTCCCGGCCTATGAATACCGGTGCGACCAGCACAAAGACCCTGCGGCGAAAAGCCAGACCAATCCCGATTGGCGCATGGAAAACGAGCACCTGTTCCAGGTCGGGAACGACAGAATTACCGCCGTTGCGTCCAACTTCGGCTACGTGCAGGTGCGGCAGGATGAGGGCGGTCCGAAGCTGCTGAACGCATATATCCCAAGTGATAATTGCTACGGCGCGGGGCTTGGTTATCTGCGGGATGGAGATGATACGCTCTCTACTTTCTACGACATTGACCATGGCGAGTTTCATCGCGTTTACGGCATGGGCTATCTGCAAAAGAGCGTGGAAAACGAGCGCTTTGCCGTCACGCAAATCATCCGTGCGCCGTTTGGCGACGACCCTGTTTTGATTTCTGAGGTGACAATCACCAACAAAACCGGCAGCGAGCAAACGCCGGCGTGGTATGAATATTGGGGCACACGGCAGGAGCCGCTTTCGTTCCGTGCGGCGCTGGTGCGCATTTTGTTCAGCGGAAAGGGCATGGACGCGCAGGCGATTCAGGGCGTGCAGCCCATCCGCCGCCGCTTTGCGCGGGCGTTTGAATCGCAAGTGCAGTCAATCGCAAAGGGGCACGGCATGCTGGAACACAAGCGCTTCAAGGGCTGGAAGGGCGAGCTGCGCAAGGACCGCCTGCTGTGGAATATCATCAAGCCGGTTATGCGGGCGGCGTCCGTGACCAACCCCACGTTTTATTGCCCGCCGCTTTCTCAGGTTGAAGATACCGCGCCGCCGAACACGTTTCTCTGCGCATTGAACCACAAGCCGGATGCTTTTTTGCGCAATGCAGCTGCCTTTTTCGGGGGGAACCCCGCGCGGCCGTCATTCGATTGCGAAGAAAAAACAGATGGCGGTGACGCGATGATCGCCTGCAAAAACCTGCGGCTGCAGCCCGGCGAAAGCGTGCGTTTGGTATATCTTTACGGTTATCTGCCGGAGGGCTTTTGCGCGGAGGAATTGGTGCGGAAATACGGAGAATGCCATCAAACACTGGCGCAGAAAGACGCGGCGGCATGGAAAAAACAGGCGCTCACGCTGTCTGTTGAGGGCGAGCCATGGGTGGAGCGAGAGACCCTGTGGCACAGCTATATGCTGCGCTCGGCACGCAGCTTCGACAGTTTTTTCGGCGAGCATATTTTGTCGCAGGGCAATGCCTACCAGTATATTTTGGGCTTGCAGGGCGCCGCGCGCGACCCGTTGCAGCACGCGCTGCCCTTTATCTACAGCGACGGCAATGTGGTGCGCGAGGTGCTTCGTTATACGCTCAAAGAGGTGCTGCCGAGCGGCGAGGTGCCCTACGGCATCTATGGTCATGGCGCGCTGGTGCCAAGCCCGATTGTTCCCTCCGATCTGGGGCTTTGGCTGCTGTGGGTTGCGGCGGAATATGTGCTGGCGCAAAAGGACGCGGGCTTTCTTTACGAAACGCTGCGCCCCTATCCGCACCGCGAAAAAAAGCAGCCGCCGCAGACAATATTGCAGCTGCTGCGGTGTGCGCTCGACTTTTTTATAAAGCAGACAGGAACAGGGGCGCATGGGCTTGCGCGGCTGCTGCAGGGCGATTGGAACGACAACATCGTGCACGGCTTTGTGCCAAACAAAGAAAAAAGCCGCGTCAGCAAGCAGGGCGAAAGCATGCTGACGGCGGCGTTTGCGGCCTATGTGCTGGAACGGTTTGCGCAGATGCTGGAATACGCAAAAGAGCCGGGCCATGACGAAGCCCGAAGCTACGCTGCAAGCCAACGCGAAGCCGTAAAACGGCAATGGAACGGCAAATGGTTCAACCGCGCATATCTTTCCGATAAGCTCGGCTGGGTGGGCGAAACAACGCTTTGGCTGGAGCCGCAGCCGTGGGCGATTCTCTGCGGCGCGGCGGGAAAACACGCGCCGGCGCTGATTGCGAGCATTGACGCAGCCGTGCGAAACCCATCGCCAATCGGCGCGATGCTGATGAGCGAACCCCTGCCGGAGATTGTGTTCGACGCTGGCACGCAGACTAACGCTGGCGTTTGGCCTGCCATCAATGGCACGCTGGTCAAGGCGCTCACGCGCACAGATCCCGCAAGAGCGTGGGACGAGTGGAAAAAGAACACCCTCGCGCACCACGCGGAGATATACCCGCGGCATGTGAGCGGCACATGGAGCGCGACGGATTGCTACAACTCTGTGTTTGCCGTGAACCCCGGAAACACGCACTATGCGCTGGACCCGGAAAAGGCGCGTGCTTCGATGAACTGGACGGATTTTCCCGTGATGAACCTGCACCCGCATGCCTGGCCGCTTGATAACTGCGGCGATTTCGTGGTGGAACAATTCACGCCGGAAGGTGTGGTGCTGCGCCCCTGTTTGCCCCAAGAGGACTATTGCTTTTCATCGCAGCTGCTTGAAGTGCAAAAGAGCGGGAAAACTTACAGCGGCCGCTATACGCCCAAAAAAGAAGGCCGTTATCTCATCACACTGAAGCTGCCGGAAGCGGAACGCGGCGGCGCGCTGAAGATAAACGGCGCGGCGGCGGGTTATGAAAGCACGAAGAATGGCATTCGCTTTTGCGTTGACAGCGGCGAAAACGGCCGCTGGGTGTATGCAAAAAAAGAGCAATGAGCAATGAGCAATGAGATAGGAGGCAACACACATGGCGAAAAAACTATGGATCGACACGGATATCGGCGACGACATTGACGATGCGCTGGCAACATCCCGAATGGCGACCCCGTCGGATATCAATGGTATCGCGGCGACGTCCCCATCGGCACGGAGCAAGGGATTCAAATCACCGCGGAAGAAAGCGCTGACTACCGTGTGATGGTGTACAACCTCGACCACCCGGAATATTCCGTGGTCAGCCAAACCATACACGTGGAGGTCTACAAGCAGTCGTTTTTCCAAAAAGTCGGCAGTTTTCTGGGCAGCATCTTTATTGGGGTGCCGCTGTTCACACTGGTTTGGGGTGGCTTTTTTGGCGGCTTCAGTCTGATTGCGCTGTTTGCCGCAGTGCTTGGCCTCCCAGTCAAGTTGTTTCAATTGATTGCAGGCCTGTTTTCATGGATAAGGAGGGTTTCTGTATCATCGTATTTTTCCGCTATCATTTCCAGACGAGCACGGTCACACGGCCATTGTTCGGCGCAATCCGATCCGGCCCGGTATAATGCCCTTCGCCAAGGCGCAGCTCGTAGCCGAACCCGTTGTGGGATAACGCAACGTTCTGCCCATCGGTCTGCCGCTGCGGCTGCGGGCTGCACGGGTCGGTTCGCCGCTCCAGCGCAAGTCCCAGAGGAAGCTCCGCCCAAAGGGCAAGGCCCTCGGGGGAACACGTGAGCGTGACTTCGCCGCATTGCGTGCCAAGCAGGCGCAGGCGAACTGTATCACTCGCGGGCTCGTCATATTCGATTGCCGCAAAAGCAAGCGCCTCATCATGGAACACCGGATACCACCCGGCGCGGATCCCGCCGCCGCTGAATCGGTTGCCGTCCATCACGGGCAGGTTGTCAAAGCATAACACGTTGCTGGGCTCGCTTGCGTTCAGGTATAATTCCGGATAGTCCTCCCGGAAGAGGAACAAATCCCGCAGCCAGACTGTGCCGCCCTCGGCCAGAATATTGGCGCGGTAGCTGCGGCAGTTGTACCACAGGGAATGGCGGCCCTGTTTTTCTGTAAACATGGCGGTAGCCGGGGTCAGGCTGAATGCCTTGCTGAACCAGCGGCCGCTTGCGCCAAGCGGTTCGACATCAAGCTTTCCGGCATCCCGCAGCGCGGCGATGCGCGCAAACTGTGCTGGCAGCGTTTGCATGTCCTCCCAGCCAAAGGAGTTCTCCTGCCCGGCCTGGGTGTATGCATAGGCAAGGCTTTTGCCGTTGAAATTCTCCCGCAGATACCAGTCCACCCAATCAAGATCGCCGCCGCCTCGCTTGGCGCTGGGTTCCAGAGTGAGCACCTGCTGCCAGGGGGCCGCGCCGGTTTGCAGGTCAAGGCCATCGTCGTATTGGTCCATGGGGTCGGAACCCAGCATGCGGAAGACGGGCAGATCAAGCTGCGCTTCGGCGCTTTGCGCGGGGCAAAGCATGTTGCGCTTTGAGGGATAATACGCGCCGTTGTAATAACCGCCCCAGATGGTGTAGCCATCGGTGCCGAACTGATCCTTGCAGTTGCAGGAGGCGTCCAGTCCATAGCGTTCGTGGGCGTAGCGCAGGGTGTGCACGTCAATCGCCCAGGAGCCCATGACGCGCGGGTATGCCCCAAACACTTCTTTGAATTTCTCGAACGCCTTGTCGATCAGGCGCTCGCGTTCCTCCGGCGTGTAGCCGACACTGAACCCGCAGTGGGCGTGCCAGTCCCAGGCAAAGCCCTCGCGGCCGCGCCAGGGCAGATCCGCTGCCTCGCAAAGTGGCTGCATGATTTCGAGCCAGAG
>JGI994J12354_10001942_pt1 | contig 20669 bp, 3 predicted proteins | sample IntmicLarv3ML3BL_FD_12354 | JGI IMG/M metagenome (IMG submission 12354) | reverse complement strand
CTGATGGACATGGCGCAGGCATTCAACCGCTTCTACCATGACAATCCGATTTTGACAAGCGCGGACGGCGTGCGGCAGGCGCGGCTGTACCTTGTGTCTGTAGTGAAGGACGTGCTGCGCGGCGGGCTTTGGCTGCTGGGCATTTCTGCGCCGGAGAAGATGTAGGGCGCGGGGATGAAGTGCGAAAAAACAAGGTTGAACATGAAAACAGTCGAAGTATTTTTAAGCGAGGGCAATATGTCAACACTGCTCGCGCGGAAAATTTTGAACAATGTTAAATCTTGTGAGAAATTAGAAATGGTGATGAATTTAATATCACTTGATTTTGATTTTGAATCTAAGAGTGTTTTGCTGTCTTATTATGTGAAGGACAATGATTATCCCGATGTGATATTGACATTTGATGAATTAAGAGGAATGCTCAAACAATAAATAGTCTCGACGTGACGGGGAATATAAAATTTATGTGGAATAGAAAACTTTCCTTTTTGGATGCCGTATGTTTAGTCAGAAAGCAAGACAGACCAAGACAATGATAACAGGGCACACAAAAAAAGGGGCGTTTACAATGAGTTGCACATATCATGCGGACCGCAGTGCGGTCAACACCTGTGCACGCTGTGGTTCGTGGCTTTGCGACGGATGCAGTGTCACAATCAGCGGAGAGGTTATCTGTAAAGCGTGTATCGCGAAGGAGTTTCGCGGCATTGGCGGCGGTGAACACGGCGCGGGCGCACATGCCGGCCATGGTCACGGCGACGGGTACGGACATGGCGGCGTGCCGCATGGCATGGATCCGCGTGCCGCGTATACAGCACCGCCGCATATGGCGCACATGCCGTATGCAACGGGGCGGCCGCGCGTGAATGGGTTCCTGCTGCTGTGTTTCTCATCACTGCCCGGCGCGAACTATATGTATATGGGGCTGATACGGCGCGGGCTGTGCGTCATGGCGGCGTTCTTTGCCTCGATTTACATGACAGGGATGTTCGGCGGGATGCCGTTTGCGTTCCTGATTCCGATTCTGGTGATTACCTCGATGTTTGACAGCTTCCGCATCCGCCGGTTGGTTAACGCGGGCGAGAAGGTAAATGACAACATTGACGACGTGCGGCGGTTTATCCGCGAGCATCGCGCGGTGCTGTCTGCGGCGGCTGTGGCCGTGGTTGTGATTCATCTGATGCAGAGCATCGGCAATATGTTTAGCGGTATATTCATGTTTAACTTTGGCGCAAGGCTTCTGCCGTGGATTTTCATTGGGATAGGGTGCTACTTCCTGTTCCGCCGCAGAAAGTCCGATGCGGGCGAGGAAGAGGTATATATCGACAAGCGCCAGCAGTAAGTCGCGTTGGGATGAAAGACGAATAAAGGGCATAGGAAAAAGACCGAGGGATGCGTTCCTCGGTCTTTCTTTGCGGGTATATATTTACAAAAGGATACAGATAAGCCCGCCGTTGCCCTCGTTAATGATTTTTTGCAGTGTCTCCTGTAATTTGACCTGCGCGTCGCCGGGCATGCGGTAGAGCTTGTTTTGCAGGCCTTCCTTGACCATGTCATGCATGGACTTGCCGAACATGTTGAGTTCCCAGAGTTTGCTCGGGTCATCCTGCATTTGCTCGTTGAAGTAGGCGATGAGCTCTTCGCTTTGCTTTTCAGAACCGACGATGGGCGAGATTTCCGTTTCGATGTCGGCTTTGATGATATGCAGGCTGGGCGCACTGGCGCGGAGCTTTACGCCGTAGCGGGAGCCGTGCTTGACAATCTGCGGCGCTTCGAGCTTCATTTCGTCAACGGCGGGCGTGACGATGCCGTATCCTTTGTGCTGTACTTCTTCAAGTGCGGTGCGGAGTTTGTCGTATTCGTGCTTTGCCTCGGAGAGTACTTTAATGGTGGAAATGAGCTGATACTCGCCGCCGATGTCCATGCCCGTTGTTTCGCTGAGTACGCGGTAGAACAGGTCGTCGTCGAGGGCGAGCTCTGCCTCTGCCGCGCCTTCGCCGAGGAGGATGCGGTCGAGGTACGCTTTTTTGATATGTTCGCCGGATTCGAGGGCGGCGATGCCTGTTTTCATATCGCGTAGGCGGAGGATGTTTTTTGAAAGCTCTTTGGCGGCCTTGATGAGGCTCTGCTTGACCCAATGATGGACAGGCAGTGTCTCCACCCATTTCGGAATCGACAGCCGAATCTCGCGCAGAGGGAACTCATAGAGAACGCTTTCCATAAGCATATGTAGGTCGTCAGCCTTGAGCTGTGCGCAGTTCAGCGCCAGCACGGGCACTTCATGCCGCGCGGAGAGTTCTTTGCGCAGCGCGTCTGTTTCGGGGGCATACGGCCGCGTGGTGTTGAGTACCATGACGAAGGGCTTGTTCAGTGCCTTGAGCTCGGAGACCACGCGTGCCTCGGCCTCTGTGTAATCTTCGCGGGCGATGTCGGAGATGGAGCCGTCTGTCGTGATAACGATGCCGATGGTCGAATGCTCCGCGATGACTTTCTTTGTGCCGATTTCTGCGGCCTCGGCGAAGGGGAGACGGTTCTCAGCCCACGGCGTGCTCACCATGCGCGGGATTTCGCCGTCCATATGCCCCGTCGCGCCCGGTACGAGATAACCCACGCAGTCAATCAGCCGCACGCGGATGCTGGCCGCGTCGTCCAGATGAAGCTCCACGGCCTCGTTCGGCACGAATTTCGGTTCTGTCGTCATAATCGCGCGTCCGGCAGCCGATTGGGGCAGTTCATCGCGCGCCCGTTCTTTGCCGTAAATATTTTCCATGTTTGGCAGAACCAATTCGTCCATGAAACGTTTAATAAATGTAGACTTGCCTGTTCGCACCGGTCCGACTACGCCGATATAGACGTCGCCGCCGGTTCGTTCCGCGATGTCGCGGTAAATGTCAAAGTTTTCCATAAATCCGACCTCCGTTTATGAGTAGTGTATGGCTACACTTAATATATTCAGGGGCAAAGGGTTGTATGCATGCCCATAGAATGGCGGTTTTAAGGGCTAAACCCTTAAAACAAACCTCCCAAACAGAGCTTGTGGGCAAAATTAACAAAATTAATGCTTCCATTATGTGTCATTTGAACAAACATCTCGAAGGTTGTCGGAAACAAGGTACACAATATGTAGTATGTCGATATAAATCGGACAATTATATGTTGTAATTACCTCATAATTTGTGAATAGTGCTGACGCTTTTCTGTAATAATCGCAACGTTTCCGCAGGGGTTTTCAGACATTAGGGACTTGCATTTTTGTGAATCTGTATTATAATGGATTATGTCAGACTAATCTCGCCAGCTATACATAGCTCTGTATCCATCCGGTCAGATGTGAAACAGGCATATATGTTCATGCTGTTGAAAACAGGACGGGGATGCCCGTTACTGACAAAGCCATGACAGCAATGCTGAACAAGGAGTGTCCACTCGATCGTACGATGCTCCCGACCCGTACGCTGTATGGTGTTCGTTTCCGCGAACGCGGCCAATGCTGGCAGCGTATTTGCGGTTGTACTATATAATAGATTTTGCAAGCGCCGTCCGCTTGCCACGTCTCGTGCAAATTCAGTCGTCAGGGCTGCAATGCTGTTCGGGATTGGCGGTTCACAGTTGTGTATGCTGTGTGTTGCCAAACAACCACATTTGCAGGAATCCGCTTTGTGATTTCGCTGTGGTTATGAAGGATANGGGAACACCCACAGAGTCGATTGCAGATGTGCAATTCGTTGGTGTGGCGCTTGTTCACAGATAACCTCCTTACTTGTTTGCGTATCAAAACGCGGTGTACAAGCTGAGACTGTCTGAATGAACCTTATCATACATATATGTAGAGGGATATACCCCGGAATGAAACCGTCAAACGCTTTCGCATCACCCGTTGGCATACATGGAAGCCGACCGATTGCCGAAATATGCGTATCCGGATTATCTGTCCCAGTGGCAACCCGCGCTGTAGAACGGCTCTCGCCCGAGAGACTCACGCTGCGGATTTTGTGCCCTGCATGTACATGCACAACGCCGTTTTTGCAGTCCGACAAATGGACTTGCTTTTCTAAACCCGGCATACGGCGGGCCGTCGAAATAAACGCAATACTTCATGCCCTTCTGTTGGTTTGGCCAGGTTATTGGATGCAAAAGACAGAAGCCGGTTGTTTTCATTTCTCTTTATAATTTACCGGATTGAAACGTGACTCGCTCGTTCCGTTTTATGAAGATAATGAGCTGTGGTGTAATGCCCGGCATTATTGTGTCATAAATCATAGGAAGGCGAAGGCATCGTCCGCAATCAGGTGAAATCAATTTTGTAATCAAACCCCCACCACCGAAAACGCAACAAATAGCAACTTTTTTGCGCGAAAAACGCATTTGTATTTCGTTTGTAATCAAGTTGTAACTGCATAATGTCATAATGAATATACTAAGCTGGGTGAACGGTCGGTTTTTTGCTGTTCGGAAAGCTTTTTAAGACATATATATCCGGAACGAAGTCTCAACAATGGGTCAGGCCTGCGTTGAAAACCGCGTTCCCGGCAGTGACCCTGTCAAGAGAGTAAGACAGAATAAAGGAGAGTGTTAGAATGAAGAAAATCGTAGCAACGATGCTTGCGATTATCATGGCGTTCTCGTTCACGATTGTCGGCTACACGCCGTCGATTGTGCAGGCGAATCCGGGCGGTACGAATATCATTGATGGTACCCCGTGGTCCGGCAACCTGCTGAGAACAACCATTGAGGGCAGCAGTAACACGGAAGGCGTGACGTACAGTAAAACGGGTGCGCCGATATTTGTTGAGTTCGACGGCAGTTTCTCTTTGCAGATCGGCTCGGTCGGCCAGTCGTATTTCAGAGAGCTGACAATGTACGTTCCTGTGCATAACAGCCTTGAAACATTGACTACCACAAGCGAGTGGGTCTTGTCGCAGGAGCTGGTGGCGGCGGCAGAGGTGCCGCAGGATGCCAGAGATGCGTTTGCAACGGTAGCCGCAAGTGAGAGCTTCAGTGCGGGTGACTATACCAATTGGTACAAATATGTGTTGAATTGCTCGACACCGGAGAGCACCTCCGGCTTGCAGACCAGCAGCACATTTGGAATAAACTTCAGTGCAAATTTCCCGAATGGTGTTACACCGAGCGGTATTGACGTGTATTTCTGGAGTTATCTGAAGGGAACAGGCGTTGCTCTTGAAACACCCGAGACGGCTGCCGTTTACGGCGCTGCCAGCCCGGGCAAGGTGACTTCGGACGCAAGCACGAATTATAATTTTGAAAAGAAAATCGTTATAACAGACGCAGTGGGAACAAGACAGGGCTTTGCAGAGACGCTTGACCCCAGTTTCGCGCTTGTTGTTCCGACGCAGGAAAAGGAAATTCTGGCAGCGAACGGCGTGACATTGCGCGAGGATGATTATCAGTATCTTACATACAGACTCACACTGGGCCCTGTGTCCGATGAGGGTAATTTTATCGACTCTGTGTCGATGCCGTATGGTACGATTAATTTGAATCCTGCAACGCTGAGCATTGTGGATACATTTGGCGTCACAGGTGCAGATGCAGAGGTTGTCGGTATTATCCGCAACATAGATATGCCGTCTTCGCGCGAGTTTATTGCGCCCGCCGCTGTGGTTGCGGACGGCAAAATCACACTGAGTCCCGAGCATTTCAGCGTAAACGGCTCATATGTGCCGATGAATACATTTGAAGTGATTGTTGCGTACCCGAAGGCAGATTTCCAGACGGGCGATACATATTCGCAGTCGCTTACGATAGAGGGTTATGTAAACGAGGGTTCGCACCGTCGTTTGACAGGCGGCGGCTCTATTGCGCCGGTGCTGAACAACGCAACCTTTACAGCAACGGACATGCTGAACAACAATGAGAACATTTCATCGTCAACAAGCGCGAAGTTTGCATTCTCCACGGCGCGCCCGAAGACGTTTAATTTGAATGTCATAAAGAAGATTTCGTTTATCAACAGCAGTGGAAACAGTCAAACAGAGAATTACATTGGTGCATGGAGAGACCGCTTCCAGCCGGAGAATCCGGCGGGTGTTGGTTTCGTAGTTCAGAAGGCAGATGGCAGCACGGCGTATTATTTGGACGGCACCCCTGTTACCGTGAAGTATACTTCGGCGACTGACCCGACACTGCGGTTCGTAGATATCGTTTTCGAGACAGGTGAAGAGTATAAAATTGTCGAGGTATCCGGCATTACCGGTCTGGTGAAATCGGCAGATATTGCTTTTGAGCCGCAGAATACAGGCGAAACGATATCGAAAGATGTTTATAACAGTGCATCGGAAACCACGGGCTTCGTGTTTTTCAAGAAGCACGACCAGCTTTCTAACACGCCGATTCAAGGCATCGACTTTGTTATCAAGCAAGGCGGCACAACAATCACAACGGTAACGAGTGATGTGAACGGTTATGTGACGGCAACGCTTCCTGTTGGCTCATATACAATTGAGGAGGATGCGGCGTCGGCAAATGCCCAGAACTACACGCCGGTCAGCGGCACGGGCAGCTTCACAATTACGCCCGGACGGATAACATATCTGAAGACAGTGGGCAGCGACATTGAGGCGGCGGCGGAATTTGAAGATGCTGTTATCTACAACTTCCCGCAGGACAATGGTATGGCGGTGGTCAACAAACATATCGTGACGAATAAAACCGCTAATTCGGGTGGCGATCTGATTGACGATAGCCAGAAGAATAACTTTACATTTACAATATTCCCGATGTCGGCCGATAGCAAGGCAAAGATGGGCGGCGCGGCTGAACACGAGGGGATTGAATCAGATGCGCTGGCAACGCGGTTTGGCAATGCGGCTGCGATGCAGGCAGCTGCGGCCGCAGATTTGGCAGCAGCAAATCCGAACCATGTAAGGACAAGCCAGTCCGGCGACGGTGTCAGCCTGCCTAAGGATTGGTACTGGGTGATAGAAGAAGTTAACGCAAGCGTGGCAGGCCAGTATGACGAGGCTTTGCCGATGGCTGTTTATGTCAAGGATTATTTGGCATCGGGCGGCAAATATGCGCCGGTTAACTTTAAGAACTATGCAAAAGACCGCGAAGTTTACATTGTAAAGACCGCGCATGACGGCAGCACGGCAGGCCTGGATGAGGCAGTGTTCAGCCTGTACCGCAAGAACGATTCGGGCAATGATACGCTCGTGAAGGCAAATATTGGCGGAAGCAGCAGTTTTAGACTTGAGGGCGGCGAGTACCGTTACTATTTCTCGCTTCCGTATGATGTGGATTTGAGCAACTATTATCTTGTTGAGACAACGGTTCCGGCAGGCTTCTTTAAGCCGAGCTCCGGCCATCCGTTGTACAAGACTGCATTGTCGGGTACGCTTTCGCAAGGAAACTATGCCGCGGTTAGAGCCGGCGGTGTTGTGAACTATAAGGAAGCGACGATTACAATTCAGAAATACCGCATGGATAAGGGCGAGAAAACAGAGACATCTCTCAGCCGTGCCCAATTCTATGTCCGTGACAACAATGGCACAGGTGTATACTACACACCGACACAGCAGTACACAACCAATAACAATCCGGATGGCTGGAACGAGGAATTGTGGTTGGAGAATAACCCCGGAGGAATATGGTATTCGGTTTTTGCCAGCACACGTGCAGATGCACCGCTGGTTATCAAGGTTCCCGCGGGGTATAATGGCAATAATACGTATACGATAGAAGAGTTTAAGGCGCCGGGCGGTTACTTGAACAGACCGACATACGTTGTTACGCAGGGCGCAGGAGAAACGCCTGTAACACCGCCGACGCATGGCGGCGGCATGTGGAGCACGCCGAAGGGCATTAAGCTTGACATACTGCCTATAGGCGGCGAGAGTCAGTCATATAATGTTAAGGTATACAATGAGCCGTTCAAGGCGCTGTATGTCGGCAAGACGATGATTGACCAGAATGGCAATGAATTCAGACCGACAGATGACCATATTAATCAGATAGAAATTACGGTTGTTCCGCAGAGTGCGCTGGATAATAGCGGCATCTTGCCATCGGCTGGTTCGAACATAGGCAATGCTATCAATATTAATGCGTTGACACCTGTAGAAGACGGTGACATCATCACGCTTGATTCATCGAACTATAACACAGGGTCAGTGGCATCATCGCAGGTATATGGCCAGTATAACTCTCTGACATCATTCCCGTATGATCGGGATAATTTGCCGGAGGCAGAGCGGCGCGACCGTTTTGCAGATGAAGAGGCATTCTATATCCTTGAGACGCAGCCTGCGTACCGCTATGCTTTCGAAGGCTTGCAGTACCGCATGTCGGAGACCCCTCGTTATTTCTTGAAGGACGGCAAGGTATATGCGGGTTACAGGGTTGTCTTCAATGACCCTGAGGCAGAGCCGGACGAAACAGAAGGTCTTTCTGTCTTTGCAACGCTGATTAACAGAGAGTCGCTGGGCGATATCCGTTTGTACAAGTCTATGGATGCTGCGCCGGGCAGCATTATTGGCGGCAGTGTTGGTTCGCCGTATACAGGCACATATCCGGGCGGCCTTACGCTGGGCGGCAGATTCGATGTATACAGAGAAACAGCCCCGGGCGTGTTCGAGGTTGTAACATCCATGTATACAGGCACAGAAGTGTTCACAGGTGCAGTTGCTGAGGAATACATGAATACAGCGCTGTCTGAGGCGCTGCCCGCAGGAACGTACTATATTCATGAGGCAGAAGCGCCGATAGGCATGCTGGCTGATCCGGATAAAGCAGAGTTTGCTGTTATCGGCTCGGGCGGCGTGATAGAAGGCAAGGGCAAGATTGACCCGAACGGTAGAGATTTGGGTGACGGCAAGTGGGGTATTCCTGTTCAGATTTCGTCAGCAGGCACAAGCAGCGTTATCCTGTATGACCAGAGCGGCAGCGGCGGTTTGCGCACAGGCGACTGGTTCTGGATTAAGTCCAGCCTGGCGAAGTATGCATTGACGGGTGCCGGAAGCGCTATCACTCAGCAGTGGCTGAACGGCATCAGATTCGAAATGATTGCGTATGATGCGGCAGGCAATTTGCTTGACAATGATTTCTCTGACCCGCAGACGCTGATAACAGGTACAGATGGTCAAGGCGCGACGACTTCCAAGTCGATTCTTGTTATAAAGAGAGCCGAGGATACTGTCAACCTTGATGATGTTGCGGTGAGAATCACCTTTAGAGAGTTGCCGGGCAAGAATTTCTATGTGGCGGACCCGACGATATACACGGTTACGCTGACATGGCGTGACTTGTATGACGGTTCTACACCTTTGGGCAACGGCATAGATAACGCATATATCGATACAACATGGCGTGATAATCCGATTATCAATGCACGCAGCTTGTCTCCGCTTAACTTCCGTAAGGAGCTTTACAACACGGGAGGCGGAAAACTCGGCGCGGAGGGCGATGCCCATCTTGCAGGTTCCGTGTTCGTGCTGCTGAAGGATGGCGGCAACGGCACAGCGATTCCGGCAGGCTTTGCGCTGGGCAACACGAATGTCGAGATTGTAGAAAATGTACTGTACAACGGCCAGTTGGTAACAGGCTTCCGCCCGCTAAGCACAACGATAGATGCGATATTGATGGTTTCACCGGGCTACTATAATATTGTTGAGGTAACGGCTCCGATGGGGTACCTTAACTCGGCCGAAACGATTGATACAAGCAAGTACGATGTAGTCGGCGGCTGGCAGCGTGCGGGCATCTTCTGGGACAACATCACTAATGGCCCCATTGGCCCGGAGAATGGCAGACATTCGACAATTACGATTGCCAATCAAGAGATTCGCGGCTTTAGAGTTTGGAAAACGGTTACATATCCGGGTAGTTCGACAGCGCCGAGAGGCTTGGATGGCGCGGTTGTTGATTTGTATGCGGCATCGGATATTACTATTACAGATGGCAAATATACTATCAGAGCCGGTGCAACGCCGCTGGAGACGATGACAACAGCGAATGGCGGCTACATTGACGTTACGTATTTTAGAACGTCGAATGGCGGAACGGGCATCAAGAAATCGGATTTTGTTGAAGTTGACGGCAAATATATCTTGGAAACCTATTTTGTTGAGCGTGAATTGGTTGCCGGCAGCGAGGCAGATCAGGTGACGTATATCAATACGCAGACCCCGCCGCTCCACAAAATCACGTGGGAGATTGACGGGACGAGCGTCACCAACAAAATAGAGAGAGCCACCTATGTAGATGGCAAGATTACAGAGTTTACATGGCTGAAAGCGGATCATATTGAGAACCCGGCGAATCCGATTCTCTATGTGCATACGGCTGATGTTGACATGAATTCCGCTGTAAAAGCAGCGGCGGGCAGAACGTACGCTTTGTACGAAAACTCGGATCTTTCTGACACGCCGCGCATTGCAACAACGGATGCGCAAGGCAACATGAAATTCCCGACAGAGCCGGGAAAAACATACTATCTGGTTGAGATGGACCGCGTGGATGGCTCGGGCTATCCGAATGAGTACTACAGTGCTCCGTACTACTATAACGCGAGCTTCACGGACTGGAACAGCGGCGCAGCGGTGCAAAATGCTATTGCAAACGACCTGTCGCTGGAAACGGCTGCAATGTGGGGCGGCAAGACGAGCACAGCAATGGTAGAGGGCAAGAACAGGCCTGTTTTGCAAATTGATGTGCCGTACGGCGAAACGGATAGCTTGTATGATATATACAACTATTTTGTTCCGATTGTGCACAATTTGGAAAGAGGTAACATTAAACTGTCCAAGGCGGCAGAGGAAACCGGCGATGAAATGCCTATTACGCCGTACTACCTTGAGGGCGCTATCTTCGAGGCAACGCATGTGGCATTGCCGGACGGCACACCTGTGACAAACGGCGAAAAGCATGAAATCAGAGTACAGCGCACGCCGTCGAGCAGTGATTATACGATTCAGGCATTCGGCGTGTCGGATACACTGATGGCACCGGGTAAATATCAGATTATTGAAAAGGTGGCACCGCTGAACTTCAATGAAGTAGAAGAGGTTTTTGAAGCGACGGTTTACCCGCGTGTAACAACAACGGTAGAGCGCGCAACATCAACTGCTGGGGCACAGGCGTTTATCTGGGAAAACACAGGTATCAACTATACCGGGTTTGAAGATTATGATAACTTTGTGCCGATTGCAATGAGCAGCGTGCCGGATGAAAAGGTTGCGTTGATTATCAACGCAACAAAGGATGGCCGTATCAAGATTGAAAAATTTGATAAGGACAATTCAGAAACTGTCATTAGCAAGGCGCAGCTGCAGGCGGCTGAGTTCCATATCTATCCGGCGGCAGGGCAGGACATCTCGAAGCTGGATGAGCTGGAACGCGGTTACCTGAGCACATGGGAATACGGCAGTCTCTTCTACTTCACAGACGGCGCGATTTACTCGCCGATTCTGCCGCAGGGTGCATATAGAATTGTGGAAGTTACGCCACCGACGGGCTATTCAATGAATCCGGACTTGTATGTAGGTATAACAAGCCCGTTTGAGAAGCTTGTCGATATTGGCGGCGATACAGGTATCAAGATTACGCCGGAAAGCACGGCAACCTTTGTGAACGTGGCCGAGGTAACATCAATGGCGGCGGGCATCAAGAAAACTGTTTCGCTGCAAGACCCGGTTACAACTATTCCGGGCATGAACCATGCGAGATCTCTGCTGTCGAGCGGCACAACGGTGACGTTTACAATCGACGGTCTGGGTTATAAGAAAGACGCAGGCGCAACGCAGGAGACAGCATATATCCTGCCGGTCAGAAACTTCGTGGTTTATGACGGCGCGGGTACGGTTTATAATGAGCATAGTGCAGAAGCATGGCACGGTCTGCGGTTGGCGGGCGTGACAGGCTTTGATGCAGATGGCAATCCGACGTATAACGACAGCGCAGCGGTTAATCCGGATGCATACCATATCACATCAATGAAGATTGGCAGAGCGACCATGGTAGGCGGCGCAACTGTGAACGCGCGTATCACGTTCCAGCGCAATGACGGCAGCACGGACTTCACGGCTGTTGCATTGAGCACAAGCAGTGACACAACGGTTACACTTGTGGACAGTGCTGATACAAAAGATGATGATATTGTAGGCTTCAAGGTTGAGTACTATGTTGGAGCATACAATGAAAGCGGCAACACAATTCCGTCCGGCTTCCTGCCGAGCAACATTGTGTACGACGTAGCATTCTACAGGGATACAGCTTCTCTGAGCTACTATGAAATCGGCAGAGCGGTGAATACTTCCGTGTTGCAGTATACCTTCTCGGCCAGCGGTTTTGGCGAAGAGGGCGGCTCGGGCAACAATGGCGGCGGCGGTAGCGAAGGCAACAACGGTAGCGGCAGTGGCGAAGGCAGCGGACGTCCGACACTTCCGGGTGAAGGACCTGAGGATCCGGGCATTGAAGGCGCGTTCGGCGCACCGATTGCCGGTCCTGAGATGGATATGGCCGCTGTTATGGGCATGATGCAGACGCTTGGATTCGGTATATCACAGACCGGCGGCATTGTGACATTTGGTGCAGGCCCGGTTGTTGTTACGGGTTCGGCGGCAGTTCCTGTGTACTTCTTGACAGAGGCGAAGCCGGCACCGGTTATGCGACTGACAAATGTAGTGGCAGCTTCTCCGTCTGAGGTTGAGCGCGATACAAAGCTCGGGTTCACGATGACGTTGAGCAACACAAGCCCTGATGTGGCTGTGGCGGAAAAGATTTTGATGGTTAATGAGTTCCCGCAGCAGCTTGCATTGCTGGTGGAGGATGAAGGTGACATCGTTGTAAAGAAAGATGGTGTTGAGCTGGACAGTTCCGATTATCGTTTTGTAAGAGGCGCATCGGGAAAACTGTACTGGGTCTTTGATGAGTCAATCACACTGTCACGCGATGAAAGCATTACCATTGAATTCCCGCTGACGGGTACTGAACATATTCTTATGACAGGCACGGTTCCGAACACTGCATACGCAATGACATATGCGGAAACGCCGAATACGGCAATGTTCGTAACAGATAAACCGTGGAAGAAGCATGAATTGACAACACAGGATGCCTTTGAATCCGCGTTTGCCGAGGTTATGGCAGAAATCGGTATGACAGGCCTTTCCGAGGGCATTATGGATAGCCGTCTGACAGACAGCAAGAATGTCAGAGTAAAGATTTCCAGTGACGTTAATGTCGGAAAGCATGTTAGAAACACGAGCAGCGGCCCGTACTACTCTTCCAGAGTTGTGCAGGAGGGCGGCCAGGTGTTCTATCGTCTGGCAATTGCTTCGGGCAGTAACTCGGCCGTGAAGACAGAGATGCGATTCGCTGACTTGCTGCCGTACGAGAACGACTATACGCTGGAGAACAGCCCGAAACCGAGAGGCTCGGCGTGGATGACAGAGATGCTTCCGAAGTTTGACGGCAATCCCATCAAGTTGATGGAGCAGGCGGCGGATAGCAGCTTGGCTGAATTCGCAGGCGACTATGTTGTGTATTATTTGATGAACGATGTGGGCGGCGGCGCGAGCACAGCATCTGAGGTCTTTAACAAGCTGATGATGGTGGATAGCAATGCGAATTGGCGTACAGTGATGGATGCTGATCCGAACTGGACGAGCGCAACGCCTGCTGCGAATGCTACAGTATATGGTTTCATTGTAGGTATGCCGGTAGACTTTGAGTGGAACAATCAGGTCTTTATGGTGGAATATGCAATGAATATTCCGACCGCGGCAGATAAGTCAAGCCCGGAATATCTGCAATCGATGAACACACTTGCGATTAACAATCTGCGCGCATACTACAGTCAAGGCGGCCAGCCGAGAACAGCAGTATCAACGGCGGTTGGTATCACGATGAACCCGCAGAAGGGTTCCATTGGTGACCGCGTGTGGGAAGATGCGAATCAGAATGGTATTCAGGATGAAGACGAGGGCGGCGTTGGCGGTATCATGGTAACGCTCCAGCCGTATCTGGTAAACATCAACATGCTTTTGGCAGCGGCAGAAAGCAGCACCAATGTCAATCTGGACACACTGAGTGAGTCGCAGAAGGCAGCGCTCTATGCAAGCATTGATGCGGAAATTGCAGTGTCGGGTTCTCGTAATGTTGTTGCGGAACTGCCAACCACAGTGTATACGAATCCGGCGGGCGCGTACAGCTTTAGCGGAATTACGCCGTACCTGTACAGCGATGGCATTAACGGCCATGGCAATGTTACACAGACGGTCAGATATCCGGATACAAGTGAAACAATTGAGTACATCACTTTGTACAGAGTCAGCGTGGGTCTTGGAACACAGTTCACGGCATATGCAGTGCAGCATGCCGAGGGCAGCACACGCGAGAATGACAGTGATGTCAGTGCGGACGGAATGACAGATTTCATCTATCTTTTGCCTGACACAGACGGTTCGATAATCCCGGATTATACAATCGACGCAGGCTTGAGAAAGCTTGGCAAGGTTATTGTTGAGAAGACGGTTGTTGATGCTGAGGAAACGGATGCACAGGCTTTGTGGCTGGCGAATGATGTCAGCGGTCATGCAGGCAGCGCCTGGGTTGACGGCTCTGCAAGCAAGACGTTTACTGTTACGCTTCAGAGAATCAATGATGACAACACATTGGGTGCACCGATTACAGTTACAATTGACCCGACAAGCGGGAATGCTAACCAAGGCATTTTCAGCGGGTTGACATTCGGCAACTACCTCATTAGCGAGGTAAATGCAGATGACTTTGAAGTCACATGGGCAAGTAGTGCAATTTCGTACTCATATGTACTGAATGGCGCGAAGTATCCGGTGGTTCATGTCAACAGCATCACAGATGTTGTCGTTAGCCTGACGAACACAGTGAAGACAGGCGAAGGTGAAATCGGCGTTAACAAGGTTGTTATGGAGAAGGGCGCCGCTTGGACTACAGAAGAGTGGGGCACGAAGACATTTACAATCGAGCTTCAGAAGTTTGATACAACAGTAGGTGATTATGTATTCGCAGGCAGCGTTGTGCTGGATGCAGCAAACAGATCGTATGTATTCGATGGTTTGTTTGACGGCACCTATAGAGTTGTAGAGACAGATGGCGGCACAGGCTACAATGTCGCAATGACGGATAACGGCAACGTTGTTCTCAGCGAGACATCGCCGACGGCCAGCATCACAGTCACAAATACAGTGCAGGGCGGCAAGCTTCATGTAAATGTGGTATACCTTTTCAACGCGGTAGCACAGGCATCATGGGAGACACCGTTCGTGGTAGATATCATGAAGGACGACGTGGTTATTACTACATTGAACTTCGCTGATACAGCCGCACAGACAGCATACCTTGCACCGGGCACATACACAGTTGTTCAGAGAGATGTTGAGGGTGTTACCACAACGTATCAAATCAACATCGGTGCAGGCCTTGTTGAAGGCGACGAAGTTACATTTGTAGACGGCGGCGACGAGGAATACTACGCTACAATCACAAATGTGAGAAACGTTAAGCTTGTTAACAACATTGAGGTTACAAAGCAGTTTATCTACAATGAAGAGGAACAGGCTGCAGTCGCTGAAAAGACGTTTACAATTCAGCTTGCGGATGAGAGTGGCAACGTGCTGGTTGACAGCGAAAGCGGCGACGCTCTCTACGAAGTAGTATTGACAGCCGGCCAGACGAAGATATTCGAAGATGTACCGGTTGGCACATACACAATCAAAGAGGTTGATTCTGACCTTTACGACAGCGTGGTTGTCATAGTCAATGGTGACGATGAGAACCCGACAACGGAAGTTGTTGTCGAAGAGGATATGGAGCTCAACATTGAGATTCTTGTCATCAACACGTTGACAGAGACGTTGGAAATGGATGTAGAGATTACGAAAGAACTTTACGTCAACGGCGCTTTGGTTGAGTATGGTGCAGAAGTTGAAGACGAAGACAAGGAAATCTTCACAATCGAGATTAAGGATGCAACGGACGCAACAGTTGAGACAATCACACTGTACTCCGGCCAGACAAAGGTTGTAACATTGCCGAATGGCGAGTACACAGTTGTCGAGACAGATGCGAACGGCTGCGAAGTATCCTACACAATCGACACTGTAGAAGATGAGCAAAGCTTCGAGATTACAACAGAAACAACAGAGAACATTGAGGTGTACGTCAGAAATGACAGAACGCTTGAAATGGTCAATGATATCGAGGTCACGAAGATCTATGAGATCAACGGTACTGAGTATGAGGTTGACAAGACGTTTACGCTCCAGCTTTTGGATGAGGACAAAGAGAATGTTGTAGACACAATCACGGTTAAGCCGGGCGAGACAGCAACGTTCGAAAATGTAGCAGTTGGCACATACTACCTCGTTGAGGAAGATGGCGAATTGTACAATGCAGAATTCTTCATGAACGGCTTAGAGTCAGAGCTCGAGATTAAAATTGAGATTACACCGGGCATGACAGCGGCTGTAGAAGTTGAGCTGACGAACTCCAAGACGTTGGTAGACGAGTTGGATGTAACAATCGACAAGAGCTTCTTCATTAATGGCGCTGCAGTAGCAGACTGGGAGACTCGCACATTTACGGCTGAAGTTTACCGTATTGTCGATGGCAATGAAGAGATTCTGGAGACACTGGTGTTCGACAATACAACACGTTCGTACACAGTGACACTTCCGATTGCAACAATCGAAGCAGATGAAGACGAAGGCCTCATCGCGGTACCGTTGAGCGAGATTTATGTTCGCGAGATAATCGCAGATGATGTTGATGTCGACTTCGACGATTATGAAGTGCAGTACGCACTTGACGGCAACGGCGTAGAGCTTGTAGCGTTCAGCACTGACGAGCTTGAGTACCTGTTTACGGCGGGCGCGGATGAGCCGTATGTTGCACACATTAAGGGCTTGGCAACATTGTCCACAGTGGGTAATATCAAGGTGACACCGCACTTGATTGTCAATGGCACAGAAGTAACAGATAGAGCGGACACGTTCACAATCCAGATTTGGGGCGAGGATGAGTTCGGCGATCCGATTCAGATTGGTTCGGATGTAGTTCTTGCAGGCGGCGAAGAGTACACGTTTATTGGCTTGACTCCGGGCGAGTACACAATCGTTCAGCTTGAAGAAGGTAACTACGACAGCACAGAATATGTTGTAGATGCTGCAAGCACACAGACGATAACAGTGGTAGCACGTGAAACAAATGACGCGCATGTCAATAACTACTTGGCAGAGGGCAGCATTAATGTCACAACGAAGCTCTTCATTGATGAAATGGAAGTGACATCGGGCAGCGCTGTTACGGTTCAGTTGAGAGGTGTGGATGGCGAAGGCACTCCGATTGTATTCGGCAAGGATGCAGAGGATAACGACATCACAACACTTGAAAGAGAGTTTGCGGTAGGCGAGAGCTTCGTGTTCACAGGCTTGCAGCCGGGCACATATACAATCGTTGAGGTTGAAGAAGAAGACTACGATGAAGTGAAATACATCGTGGACGGCACAGAAGATACACAGACGATTGTAGTGGTAGGCAGCGATACGCCGAACGAAGTCATCATTAAGAACTACTTGACACAGACAGGCAGCATTGATGTGACGGCAATGCTCTACATCGATGGTGTTCTGGCAACAACGGGCGACGATACATTCACAATCCAAATCTGGAAGCTGGATGCAGAAGGCAACCGTGACGAAATGGTAGCAACAGAAGAACTCAGCATTGACGATAACAACTTTGTATTCACAGGGTTGGTGCCGGGTGACTATGAAATCGTTGAGGTTGAGGAATACATCTACGATAGCACAGTCTACACGGTGGATGGCGAAACAATCGCGACAGTTACAGTAACAGCAGGCAACACAAACGTTGCATTGGTTGAGAACTACCTTGCGGCAACAGGCAACATTGATGTAACAGCATTGCTCTACATTGATGATGTTCTGGCAACAATGGGCGACGATACATTCACAATCCAAATCTGGAAGCTGGATGCAGAAGGCAACCGTGATGAAATGGTAGTAGTAGAAGTGCTTACAATTGGCGGCAACAACTTTGTATTCACAGGCTTGGAGCCGGGCGAGTACGAAATCGTTGAAGTTGAAGAGGGTAGCTACGATAATACAGAGTACACTGTGGATACCATCGCAACAGCAAAGGTTACAGTTGTGGCAGGCGAGACAAACGTTGCACTGGTTGAGAACTACCTTGCAGCAACAGGCAAGATTGACATGACAGTGAATCTCTACATTGACAATGTTCTTGCAACAGATGAAGATGACAGAGACGAAGTGTTCACAATCTGGCTGACAGGTGTGGATGGTGAAGGTAACGCGATTGTATTCGGTACGGATGCAGAGAGCAACCCGATCACAACACTTAAGAAAGAATTTACAGTCGGCGAGAACTTCGTGTTCGAAGGTCTGGAGCCGGGCACTTACACAGTCTATGAAGTCGAAGAAGACGAATACGGTACGAAGTACATCGTAGACGGCGACGAAGGCACAGAGATTGTTGTAACAGCAGGCAATACAAATGAAGTAACTGTTAATAACTATCTGGAAACAGTTGGTAATATTAAGGTCACTGTGAACCTTGATGTAAACGGTGTACCGGCAACAGCTGCTGAGAGAGATGATACATTCACAGTTCAGTTGACAGGTGTAGATAGTGAGGGTAACGCGATTGTGTTCGGTACGGATGCAGAGAGCAACCCGATCACAACACTTGAGAAGACATTCGCAGTTGGCGAAGAGTACACATTCGTGGGCTTGGAGCCGGGCACATACACAATCTTCGAGGTTGAAGAGGATGCATACGGGGCAGAGTATATCGTAGACACTCTTGAAGGCACAACGATTGTTGTAGTGGCAGGCGAAACGAACGATGTAATTATCAACAACTTCAAGGCAGTCAGTGAAGAGGGTACGATTCAGGTTAACATGTTCCTGAATGTCAACGGCACACGCCGCACAGATAGAGACGAAGAATTCATCGTTGAAATCTGGGGTGTGGATGAGTTTGATGCCCCGGTTCTTGTAGATACGATGACGCTGAAGGGCGGCGAGAATGATGTAACAGCGGCTCTGCCGTTTGGTACATACACAATCGTGCAGCAGACATCGGCATACGATCTTACAAAGACGGAGTACGATGGCACGGAAACGGCAAACGCAGTGATTGTTCTTGCTGAGGTTACATTGGCAGAGGGCGAAACAGAAGCGGCGCCGGTAGAAGTTGACATTGAGAACTTCATGGTTGTTGAAACAGCAGGCAATGTCCTTGTTTCGAAAGAGCTTTACATCAACGGCACAAAAGATGACAACCGCAACGAGACATTTGAGATTCAGGTTCTTGATTCTGACGATGTAGAAGTTGACAGAAAAACAATCAAGGGCGGCCAGATGTTTGAGATTGAAGATTTGCCGGTTGGCGAGTACAAGGTTGTTGAGCTTGGCCTTGACATAGGGCTTTACACAGTCGTCGTGGAAGTTGATGGTGTGGAGAGCGAAGATGGCACGTTCGAAATCACAGAGGGCATGACAACAGCACTCAGAGTTGTGGTTAAGAACAGCAAGACCGTTAAGATGACGAACGATGTGCAAATCACAAAGATTTTCAATATTAACGGTGAGCGCCAGACAGGCAGCGCAGAGGAGTTCACAATTGAGCTGGTTGACAGCGAGAATAATGCAGTTGGCACTGTAACAATTGTGGATGGCCAGGTAGCGACAATTTCGAATGTGGGCCTTGGTACATACACAATTCACGAGGACTATATCGATGAAAGCTTTAGTGTAGAAATCCTTGTAAACGGTGTGTCAAGCGACACAGTTATCATCACGGAAGATATGGAAAATATCATTGAAGTGGTGGTTACAAATAACAAGACGGTTCCGAAGCAGTACGACGTGAATATCGCGAAAGTGCTTCTGGTGAACGATATAGAGCGCACAGGCCGCACGGAAACATTCGAAATCAAAATCTTTGATAGCGAAAACAATGAGGTCGGTGCAGTAACAATCGCAGGTGGCGTAGCTGAGAACTTGCAGTTGACACTTCCGATTGGTACGTACACAGTGGTTGAGACAGATGGCGGAGACTTTGATGCAGTGTACGAGGTCAACGGTATCACCGGCAACACGTTCACAATCACAGCAGAGACAGCAACAGACGAAGTTATCGAAATCGAAGTAACAAATAGCATCACGGTTGTTGAGACAGCGACAGTGAACATCACAAAGGTTCTGAAGCTTGATGATGTACTGGTGGAAGACAGCGAAGACGAGTTTACAATCAACATTGTTGACGCTGACGATGAAGAAGACATCGTAGCTTCCGTAACAATCAAGGCCGGTGCAGCTGAAAGCGAAGAAGTTGTTCTTCCGGTTGGCGTATACAAAGTGCTTGAGGCAGATGCCGATGGTTATGTTGTAACATGCACGGTTGACGGCGAGCCGACAGATGAAATCACAGTTGTTGAAGGCATGACAAATACAATCGAAGTTGTAGTCGAGAACAACGAGTACACAGAGATGGTAGAATTCGAGCTTAGCATCGAGAAGGTTCTGAAGCTTGACGGCGTATTGGTAGACGACAGCACAGCAACGTTCGACATCGAGATTGTGGATGCAGGCGGCACAGTTGTTGAAACCATCACAGTGCAG
>JGI994J12354_10001941_pt1 | contig 20678 bp, 21 predicted proteins | sample IntmicLarv3ML3BL_FD_12354 | JGI IMG/M metagenome (IMG submission 12354) | reverse complement strand
CAGTGTAAAAAAGACAACAACAAAGCCGCCGGGGAATAATCCCCGACGGCTTCTTTTTTTGGAGCTTCTGAGCGGACTCGAACCGCTGACCCCTTCATTACGAGTGAAGTGCTCTACCAACTGAGCTACAGAAGCATATATAGCAGACCTATTATTCCCTTGCCGGTACTGGTCTTACCGAGTTTGAATTCTAGCATATGTCCACACATAAGTCAATAAAAACCAAGTGGTGTTTTGATTACAATTAGTATAAGGCTTTATTTGCTTGCATTCAACTTGCATCAATTCCGAAACAAGTACAATAATAATTTCACTTTTTGACAGATTCTTCTCATTGTTTATCCTGATTCTCAATTTTTTATTGTAAAAATACCCCAATAAGATACTTTTTATTAGCAAAAATCCCAAATATCTGGTGTTTTCAGTTAACGTAAACATACTTTTTAAGGTGAATTCAAATAGTTATCAACATTTTCAACAGGTTTTTCAACAGTGTTTTTTATTGGTATTTCAATGTAATTAACGTAAAATAGTATTACTCTACAATTCAAAAAAATCAATTGTCTTTTTATTTTTCCGGTTATTGAATTGACATAACTCAAAAACACTTCGATAAAAAAACTATAACGCAAATTCCGCTGAGCGAAATTGCAAAATGTCATTCGGAACTAAAAAACTTTCTCTCTGCATGCACAGCAGCCGGAAATATCCCCGACTGCCACTTATCAATTCCCGTTTCACAGCATTCCGCTGTCTGCCAAGGACACATAGTCGTCTCCTGCTACAATTATATGGTCACTGAGCTCAATTCCAACAACCTCAAGTGCCTGCGCCAGCTGCTCTGTAGTGCGTCTGTCCTCCAGAGACGGGTAGGCAATTCCTCCCGGATGGTTATGGGAAATAATCACAGAGACTGCGTTACACCCAAGAGCAACCTCAATCACCCTTCTAACACTTATCTCCACTATATTGACAACACCCCGGGATATCTCTTTAAATGCTGTTATTCTTCGCATTGAATCCATACAAAGAAGCATAACGACCTCATCCTTCTCACAGAGATAGCTCGGCAGTATATAATTCCCGGCATCTGTGCTGTTTGCTATCACCTTCACCAGCCTGTTTTTCGCCGCCATATAGCGTTTGCTGACTTGAGGGATGAGATTTATCATAGCCGCCGCATTCTCGCCTATTCCCGGCACTGCAACCAGCTCTTCAACTGTGGCTTCAAACACTGCGTCCAGACTTCCAAACCGTGCAATCAAATCATGGGCAATGGGATTAACATCCTTTCTCGGTATCGCAAATGTCAAAAGAAGCTCTATGACATTGTGGTCATGAAAATTATCCAATCCATGAGTCATGTACCGCTCTCTTAACCTCTTTCGGTGATTTGCATGAATCCCGCCGTCTGCCATAGATGCTCAACCTCGCGTTCAATATATCAATCAGATAATCAGTTTATCCAGCTCCATATTGGCATAGGCGTTTAAGTCCGCGCCTGCCGATACCCCGTCCAAATACTCATAGTATGCCTGACAGCCAATCATGGCGGCATTATCCCCGCACAACCTGAGGGGCGGCACATATAACTCTATGCCCTCGTTTTCTGCCGCCTGCTGAAAATCCCTGCGTATCGAGAGTTTGCCGCAACACCCCCTGCAACAGTCAATTTGCTGTAACCCAGTTCTTTCACCGCTCTCATTGCCCGCGGCACGAGAGTATCGCTCACAGCCGCCGAAAATGACGCCGCAAGAGAGGCTTTGTCAAGCTCTTCACCCTTTTGCTCGGCATTATGGACAATGTTTATCACTGCTGTTTTCAGCCCCGAAAAACTCATATCCAGAGGATGCCCATCTATGTTCGATCTGGGCAGATGATACTTCTTGTCGTCTCCGGTTTGAGAGAGCTTGTCCACAGGCGCTCCTCCCGGATAGCCAAGTCCCAGAACCCGTGCGGTTTTATCAAAGCACTCACCCGCCGCGTCGTCTCTGGTGGAACCGATAATACTCATATCCGTATACCCCCGCACATCCACGATAATCGTGTTGCCGCCGGATATGGCAAGACACACAAATGGCGGTTCAAGCTCTGGAAAAGCAAGATAATTCGCTGCAATATGTCCTCTTATATGGTGCACCGGAATCAGGGGAACGCCTAGCGCCATAGCCACAGACTTTGCAAAACTGACACCCACCAGAACCGCCCCGATCAGCCCCGGAGCATAGCTGACCGCCACAGCGTCAATATCCTTTTTTTCAATCCCTGCTTCTTTTATGGCTTTGTCGGAAAGCCTGCTAATAACCTCCACATGTGAGCGCGAGGCAATCTCCGGAACCACGCCGCCGTACACGGCATGTAAATCTGCCTGGGAAAATATCTGATCTGTTAAAACCTCTCTGCCGTCCCGTGTTACCGCAACCGCGGTCTCATCACAGGTGGTTTCAAATGACAAAATTAGCACTGTCATTACTCCTCATATAAAAAGTGTCATCAAAAGCGCGTCTTCAACAGGTTTTTCGTAGTAGTCCTTGCGAGTTCCAACTTCTGTGAATCCGTGCTTTGAATATAGTGAGCGCGCGGCATTATTTGACACCCTAACCTCCAGTGTCAAAAAGCTAAGTCCAAGCTCTCTCCCGCGCTCTTTTATAGCATTTACCAGAGCATCTGCTATGCCCTTGTTTCTGTACTGCCGCGAAACAGCAATATTCGCAATATAGCCCTCATCAATAACATACATCATACCGATGTATCCCAGCACAATGTCATCCGCCACAGCGGCAAGCATAACATTGCTGTCGCCGGTGAGCTTTCTGCCAATCACTTCCTCAGGCCAGGGCGAGGAAAAACACTCTATCTCCAGTGCCGCAATCTGCATCACATGCTCCGGCAGTGCATCCACTATCTGCATTTACTTTGCCTCATGCCAGCTTTTTCCGGCGTGTGCCTCGGCAATCAGCGGCACAGACAGCGACGCCGCACGTTCCATCTCCTCAGTCAGCACTGCCATGACCTTTTCCGCTTCATTTTCCGGACATTCTGCAATCAGCTCATCGTGCACCTGAAGGATTAGCCGAGCTTCAAGCCCCTCAGCTTTCAGACGAGAATGCACATTTATCATTGCAATTTTCATTATATCCGCAGCCGTTCCCTGTATAGGCATATTTAGTGCCACTCGTTCACCAAAGCTGCGCATATTGAAGTTGGACGACTTTAGTTCCGGAAGATTGCGCCTGCGCCCGTATAAAGTGCTCACATAGCCATCGCGTCTGGCCTGCTCCACAATGTTTCTCATGTACTCACGTACACCGTGATATTTCTCCAGATAGGCATCAATATATTCTTTTGCCTCATTTTGATATACACCTATATCCTGTGCCAGAGAAAATGCGGAAATGCCGTATACAATACCGAAATTGACGGCTTTTGCCCTGCTGCGCATCAGCGGTGTCACTTCCGCAAAAGGAATATTAAACACCTGTGACGCGGTCACAGCATGTATATCTTCATTGTTTAAAAAAGCGTTTTTCATAGTCTCGTCGTCAGATATATGCGCCAGAAGTCTTAGTTCTATCTGGCTGTAATCGGCATCAACCAGCACTTTCCCCTGAGGAGCTATGAACATTTTCCTTATTTCTGCGCCAAGCTCTGTGCGCACCGGAATGTTCTGCAAATTTGGCTCTGTGGATGACAAGCGCCCTGTGGCGGTAACAGTCATCTGGAAGCTGGTGTGTATTCTGCCGTCCTTTTCAATCACTTTTTGCAGCCCGTCGGCATAGGTTGACTTCAGCTTGGAAAGCTGTCTGTATTCCAGAATTCCTTTAATTATCTCATGCTTATCCGCAAGTTTTTCCAGCACATCAACGTTGGTGCTCCATCCTGTCTTTGTCTTTTTACCGTGGGAAGCATCAGCCGCTCGAACAAAATCACTCCCAGCTGCTTTGGAGAATTTATATTGAATTCCTCCCCGGCGAGATCCCATATCTGCTTTTGCAGTGTGTTAATCTTGCCGGACAGCATATCGCCAAATTCACCCAGCGCCGCCTTGTCCGCCGAAAAACCGATGTGCTCCATATCCGCTAAAACCGCGCACAACGGCAGTTCAATTTCGTATAATAGCTTTTCCATTTCAAGCTCTCTCAGGCGCTTATCAAGTACCGGATACAGCTCAAAAACTGCCTGTGACTGCTGAGTATCATTAGCCAGATATTTCTGGGCAATCCTATCAATAGCATATGTGCTCTCTGTGGGCTCCAGAAGGTAAGCTGCCAGCGCTGTATCAAACACAAAACCTTCCGCAGATATCCCCTCAGCGAGTACAAGTCCCATCAAATCTTTGACATTATGTGAAATTTTCTTCACTTCGGGAGAAAACAGCAGTGACAGGAAATCGTTATACCCGTCTCCCGCAGTCTGCCATCTCAGGTCATACACTTTCTTCCCATCACAGATTTCAAGGGCATCCAGCCCCTCTAACGGCAGCACAGAAATATACTCTGCCGCTCTGACGGCAGGTTCAAGCTCCGCAATTGCGGCATGTTCCACACGCTCTAGCTGCGTGTGGGATTTTTCGCTTTTGCTCCCGCTTTCCGCACTTTCGGTAATTCCCCATTTTTCCATGAGTTTTATGAATCCAAGACGTTTAAACTGGGTATACGTCCCCGCTCCGGGTCCTGAATACAGGGCTTTATCCGGACTGAACTCTATAGGCGCATCAGTTTTTATCGTGGCAAGTTCATAGGACATAAAAGCGCTGTCACGTCCGGCTTCAAGCTTTTTGCGAACGCCGTCTTTTATATCCAAATCACTCAGATTTTCATATATATTTTCAACCGTGCCATAGCGTCTGACAATATCTGTGGCGGTCTTCTCGCCAACACCCGCCACACCGGGGATGTTATCCGAACTATCTCCCATCAGGGCTTTCAGGTCAATTATCTTTATAGGCTCGAAGCCGTATTCTTCAATAAAGCGGGCGGGGTCATAGTCGATTTTTTCTGTCTGTCCCATTCGCGATTTAATATGCTTCACATGGGTCAGCTCTGTTATCAGCTGGAAACTGTCTTTATCTCCGGTGACAATACTGCACTCAACCCCCTGTGCCTCGCACCTTTTTGCGATGGTTCCTATAAGGTCGTCTGCCTCCCAGCCCTCCAGCTCACAGCGGCTGATTCCCATTGCATCCAGCGTCTCTTTTATAACCGGCATCTGAAGGCGTAGCTCTTCCGGCATTTCCTTGCGCTGGGCTTTGTATTGATCATATTGTTCATGCCTGAAAGTAGGCCCGGGCAAATCGAAGCAAACACAAAGATAGTCCGCCGAATTGCCATTGTCGAACAAGCTGTTCAGAATTGTTAAAAATCCATATATTGCATTTGTCGGCAAGCCGTCAGGCGCGTTTAGCATACGAATGCCGTAAAACGCGCGGTTCATTATGCTGTTGCCGTCTATAACCATAAGTTTCATAAGTGTTTCCTTCCTCTGCTCTGCAAAGAGTTCAAGTCTCTGTGCCCCTTGGCAAAAATGAACTGCATTTATAGTTAATTCCCGCTTTTCTCGCCTGAGAATGCTGCAGCCTTCGCGGCACTTTATACAGCTTTCCGCCGCTCTCAAAGTTCGCCCCTGTCTGCTTGAACATAAACGGCACACCAACAGCCATACATTGGTCGCGCAGAGATAATATCCACTCATATCTGCACAGCCGCGCATTCGGTCCCGACTCTCCCCCTGCTACTACTTGACAGATACTGCCGTCAAGGTATGGGAGCAGGTTCAGCGGCTCTAATAGCGGCTCGCAGGCTATGAATTTGTATTTTATCGGCAGAGCTTTCAGAATGGGGAGCCGATAGTCGGCTCTGTCCTGATTCTCACATGTAGAACATATTGAAACGTTGGGATATCCGTCACCCCAATCATTCGGCAGACAGCTTTCCAGCCTGTGAATCCGCTTGGTAATAAAGAAAAAGTGCAAATCACTTCTTATACGCATCATTTCCCATGCTTCTTCCCGCCACTCATCCGCTTTATCAAGTAAAAAGTCCGACGAAAAGCATGTCCACACTGTGTCTCCGGGAGGGATTTTCCATGAACCATCACGTTTTTTGCGCAATGGGGCATCAAACGCCTGGGTTTTATTAACCTGGGAAGCGTCCTTGCCATGTCTCTCGTCACTGCGGTAGACATAGCAGTTAGCGCAACCGGCCGATATTTTATCGCAGCCATGCCACAAATTCCACTGAGCCATACCACACCGCCATCCGTAGTTCTATTCAGCCCTGCCCGCGCAGCTTGATTATCCGGTCACGCAGCACCGCGGCATATTCAAATTCCAGCATTTTTGAGGCTTTCTGCATCTCTTTTTCCAGTTTTTCAATTGCCTCGGCACGTTCTCTGCTTGTCATCTTCACGCCGTCATCATCTGATATGTTTTCGGAGGCACTGCCGGATATCTCGATAAGACCACGCACGCTCTTGATAATTGTCTTGGGTACAATCCCCATTTTCTCGTTGTATTCCGTCTGCTTTTTGCGGCGTCTGTTAGTCTCTGATATTGCCGCGTTCATAGAGCGTGTCTCTTTGTCCGCGTACATAATGACAAGCCCCTCGGAGTTTCGCGCCGCTCTTCCCACTGTCTGGATAAGGCTGGTTTCGCTTCTGAGGAATCCCTCTTTATCCGCATCGAGAATCGCCACAAGGGACACCTCCGGAAGGTCAAGCCCCTCACGAAGGAGGTTTATGCCTATGAGAACATCAAATTCTCCCAGCCTAAGGTCACGGATTATCTCCATGCGCTCAATTGCGCCGATATCGTGGTGCATATACCGGCACCTGATTCCGGCGGCTGTGAGGTATGCGGTTAAATCCTCCGCCATTTTCTTTGTCAGTGTTGTTACAAGAGCACGCTGTCCCCGCTCTGCCCTTATGTTTATCTCAGAAATCAGGTCATCTATCTGTCCGTCCACCGGGCGCACCGAAATTTCCGGATCAAGCAGTCCCGTGGGTCTGATTATCTGCTCTGCTATCTGCCCGCTTCTTGTTCGTTCAAACTCACTGGGCGTTGCAGAAACATACACAACCTGATTCACCCGCTTCTGAAATTCATCGAATTTCAGAGGTCTGTTATCAAAAGCTGACGGCAGACGGAATCCATATTCCACCAATGTCTCTTTCCTCGCCCTGTCACCGGCATACATAGCCCGAACCTGCGGCAGAGAGACATGACTCTCATCAACAAACATCACAAAATCCTCTGGGAAATAGTCCAGAAGAGTCATCGGCGGTGATCCCGGTTCTCTGGCAGAAATAACTCTGGAATAGTTTTCAATTCCGGAGCAGTAACCAAGTTCCTGCATCATCTCAATATCATAATTGCTGCGCTGAGCTATGCGCTGGGCTTCAATAAGCTTGCCGTTTTCTTCAAAATATCTGACTCGCTCATCGCACTCCCGGCGTATCTCATTGATTGCCGCCGCCATTTTTTCCTTGCTTGTGACATAGTGGCTGGCGGGATATATGGCAACATGACCCAGAACACGCACCGGAACTCCGGTCACAATATTTATCTCACTTATCCTGTCAATCTCATCACCAAAGAACTCTATTCTTATGGCGTACTCAGCGGCATACACGGGGAATACTTCCACTGTGTCTCCCCGCACACGGAACATATTACGCTCAAAAGCGATATCGTTGCGTTCGTACCTAATATCTATCAGACGGCGCAAAAGCTCGTCCCTGTCCTTCTTCTGTCCGGGACGCAGTGATATCACCATGTTGTTATAGTCTATGGGATCGCCAAGACCGTATATGCAGCTGACAGATGCAATCACGATAACATCCCGGCGCTCAAAAAGCGCCGAGGTCGCCGAGTGCCGCAGACGCTCAATTTCGTCATTTATGCTGCTGTCTTTGTCAATAAAAGTATCAGTGTGAGGAATATACGCCTCCGGCTGATAGTAGTCGTAGTAGGAGACAAAATATTCCACGGAATTGTCCGGGAAAAACTCCTTGAACTCCGAACAAAGCTGCGCCGCCAGAATTTTGTTGTGTGCAAGCACAATCGCCGGACGCTGTACGCCCTCGATAACTTTTGCCATTGTATATGTCTTACCTGACCCTGTAACACCAAGAAGAGTCTGTTCGCCTAAACCGGCATTGAGACCGTTTACAAGGGCATTAATTGCCTCCGGCTGGTCACCTGACGGCGAATATTCACTTACAACCTTGAATTCTGGCATAATAATACTCCATTCGACCTGTTCATGCTTTTGCGGCAGAAAGCAAAATACCGCCGCATGGCTATTCTACCACACGACGGCTTGTTTTTCAAATGTATCTGCCGCAAAATGAAGGCTTATTCCGGTATGAAGTCACCGGTATAAAATATGGTGAAATCGCCTTTTGCGATGAGTTTGTCGCTTTCATCATACACCCTGGCTTCGAACAGTCCGATTGTTCTGCCGTCCTTGATACACTCCCCCACGGCACGAAGCTTTTTGCCTCTGCCCGGAGCGAGAAAATTTATGGATGAATTCAGTGTCAGAACCGCGCGTCCGGTAGAAACCGCCGCAACGCCTGTGGCTACATCGCACAATGTAAATATCAGCCCTCCGTGAGCCATTCCCTGAGGATTCAGCCCGTTTGGAGTTATCTCAGCCTCCACTTCGCTGTATTTTTCCTTAATGACTGTTACTACAAGCCCGTTATGCAGCGCAAAGTTCTCTTTGTTGTTCAGATATTTTTTTACACGCTCGAAATACATATATCGCTCCTTCTAACCGCATCTGGGTTTAATGCGGTCGCTATGATGTTAACGTGGGTATTTTAGCATCTCCTTACAGAGAAAGTCAATCGGACTTTTCCAGAATCAGCTTGCCGGATTTGACCGACACCTCCACTCTATCCCCCGAATTGACATGCGCACTAAGCATAAGCTCTGCCGCTTTATCCTCAATTTCGCCCTGTATCAGCCGCCTTATTGGTCTGGCGCCATACACTGGGTCGTATCCCTTTTCCGCAATTAAATCAAGAGCATCATCTCTGACATCTAATGAAACACCCAGTACCTGAAACCTCTCCGCCACTGTTTTCAGCATACTATGGGCGATAATGCGTATATCATCTTTGCTCAGCCGATGGAACACAATAGTCTCATCAATACGGTTTAGAAATTCCGGTTTAAATGTTTTGCGCAAATCTGCATTTATCTTCACCCGAATTTCCTTATACTGTTCTTTTTCCCCACTTTTTGCTTCATTATCCGCAAATCCCATTGTTTTTTGTTTTTCCGTGATGTTCTTTGCCCCCACATTTGATGTCATAACAATAATCGTGTTTTTAAAATCAACATGCCGTCCCTGCGCGTCTGTGAGCCTGCCGTCCTCCATTATCTGGAGCATTATATTGAAGATATCCTCATGTGCTTTTTCTATTTCATCAAAAAGTACAAGGCTATAAGGCTTTCTGCGCACTTTTTCTGTGAGCTGCCCGCCCTCATCATAGCCCACATACCCCGGCGGCGAACCTACAAGCTTTGATGTGGCATGTTTTTCCATGAATTCCGACATATCAATCCTTATCATGGCATTTTCATCCCCGAAGGCTACTTCTGCCAGCGCTTTGCAGAGCTCGGTCTTGCCCACACCGGTTGGACCGCAAAACAAGAAGCTCCCCATAGGCCGCCGGGGATCTTTTAACCCCACTCTTCCGCGCCGAATGGCACGGGAAACCGCTGAAACAGCCTTTTTCTGCCCGATCACCCGTCTGTGGAGCTGTTCCTCCATGCGTATAAGTTTGGAGCTTTCGTCCTCTGTAAGTGTTGTGACGGGAATTCCTGTCCACGCCGAGACAACGGCTGCAATGTCAGATGCCATAACCCCTCTGCTATATCCAACACGGCTGAAATCCCAGATGTTCCGAAGCTCCTCCAGCCTCCGGTTTTCTCCCAGTTCCTCGGTATGCAAGGCTGCCGCCTCTTCAAAGTTCTGCGCTTTCACCGCCGCTTCTTTGTCAGCGGAAAGCGCCGCAAGGCGGCTCTCAAGCGCTTTTAATTCGTTTGGCGCTGTCATCCTCTCCATGCGCACACGGCTTGCGGCTTCATCCACAAGATCAATTGCCTTATCCGGCAAATACCTGTCATTTATATAGCGCATGGACATTTTCACCGCCGCTTCTATTGCCTCATCTGTAATTTTCAATTTATGGTGTGCCTCATACCTGTCTCTCAGACCCTTTATTATCGCAATGCTCTCACCTTCTGTCGGTTCATTAACTGAAACAGGCTGGAACCGTCTCTCAAGAGCAGCATCCTTTTCAATGTGTTTTCTGTATTCATCCAGTGTTGTAGCGCCGATTATCTGTATTTCACTTCTTCCCAGCGCCGGTTTCATAATATTTGCGGCATCAATTGCCCCTTCAGCTGCCCCGGCCCCTATGATAGTATGGAGTTCATCNANAAAAAGAATAATATCCCCGCAGTTTTTTATCTCNGTCAGNATNGTTCTGATGCGGTCTTCAAAATCCCCGCGGTATTTCGTTCCCGCAACCATTGTAGGCAGGTCGAGGGAAAGAATCCGCTTNCCTCTGATGTTTTCCGGCACATCCCCAACAGACATGAGTTGTGCTAATCCCTCTGCAACCGCAGTTTTTCCCACACCCGGTTCCCCGATAAGAAGCGGGTTGTTCTTACTGCGGCGTGACAGAATCTGTATCACTCTCTGAATTTCCTTGTTCCTGCCGATAACCGGATCAACCTGACCTCTGTACGCCATCTCTGTTAGGTCACGGCTATACTGATCCAGCATTTTTGTGCTTACTCTGATTGTTTTGTTCGTCCGCACGTTCCCCTGCACTGATCTCGGACGGAACTCGTTTGCGCTGAATATGTTCATAACATCAGTGTATATTTTGTTTAAATCCTGCCCTGTTGAGCAGATCACCTTTGCTCCGGCACTTTCCGTTTCACGGAGAATGCCCATCAGAAGGTGTTCCGTACCTACATAATTGTGCCCCAGACGCGCGGCATCAGCCGCTGCGTGCTCAATCACCGATTTTGCTCTGGGAGTAAGTCCCTGAGCCGGAGCGCCGGGCAAGCCCCTGCCCGTGAGTTTTTCCACTTGAGCAACTATTACCGGAATCTCCATGCTGTTTTCCCGCATGATTTTTGCGCCAAGTCCATCATGCTCTCCGGCTATTCCGATCAAAATGTGTTCTGTTCCTACATAGCTGTGTCCAAGTTCCGCTGCCGATTCGTGAGCTTTTTTAATTGCACCCCGGGCGCGCTCTGTAAATCTGTCTGAATGCCGCATACATTCGACTCCTTGCACCAAGTTTAAGCAATATAATCCGAACGCGCATAGCGCTGCATATCATATTGATTCGATTAAGTTCTACCCGGATTGGAAGATATCTATTCCACATTCAAAGCGGCATCTGTTTTTTATGATGAATAATTATTAGCAATTTTTGTAAATTCAGTTTCATAACTTTTCAAACACAAAAAAACCATGTCTCCCGGCTGCATTAGAAAACACCTCTTTCCCGACTTTCAAAAACTGTTACAACTTTTTGGACAATTATCTGCTATAAGTGCAAATTTCATTTGCTTTTTTATTTTTTTATGTTACAATACACCCGTACATCAACCCCGCAACAATGCGGGTGGAATAAAACGGAGGTAACTACATGGCTTATGTGATTAATGGAGATTGCGTCTCTTGTGGAGCATGCGCTGCTGAATGCCCTGTGAGCTGCATTGATATGGGTGACGAGCACTATGTCATCGATGCTGATGCTTGCACAGATTGCGGTTCCTGCGCCGGCAGCTGCCCTGTTGACGCCATTTCTGAAGGCTAAACAACTATTAAACACATCTGAGGGCGGTATGCATGCGCATGCCGCCCTCAGACTTTAAAACAGCCCTGTCACCAGGCAGGGTTCCCCTCTTGTCTTATTGGAGATTAATATGACTGATTTTTTTGAAATGTGGTCCGGAGGACCGCGCTTTCGCCATTTTGATGGTGCATATAAAATAAGCACCGATTCCGTCCTGCTGGCGCATTTCTCATCTGTATCGCGCGCTTCCCGGATAGTTGATCTCGGGTGCGGAGCCGGCGTGCTTGCCGTTCTCCTGGCTCATAAATCCAAGGATTCAACAATAACATGCGTAGATATTTTACCTGAGGCAACAGAAGCCGCTCACAAGAACATTTTAGTAAACGGATTTGAATCACAGGCGGTTACTGTTTTGGGTGATCTGCGTGAGCACAGGAAGCTCTTCAAAGCCGAATCCTTTGACCACGTGGTGTCAAACCCGCCCTACTTCCCCACAGCATCCGGCAAATCTGCTCCCGATGAGCTTCGCGCAACTGCCCGTGACGAACGAAACTGTACCTTGTCCGACCTGTGCACTGCTGCGTCCTACCTCTGCCGCTGGGGCGGTATCTTTTCCCTTGTACATAGACCGGAAAGGCTAAGTGAGGTTTTTTGCGCCATGAGCAGCGTTGGCATTGAACCTAAACGTCTTCGGATGGTCTGCCACCGCTATGGTACCGCACCGAACCTTGTTCTTGTGGAAGGCAAGCGCGGAGGAAAACCGGGACTATCTATAGAGCCTGTACTTTACCTAACCAATCCGGATGGTACAGATTCTGACGAAGTACAAAAAATATATCACAGGGAGATGAGCACTTGACCGGAACACTATACCTTGTGGCAACGCCCATAGGAAATCTGGGGGATATGTCTGTCAGAGCCTTGGAAACACTCAGGTCTGTGGATCTTATAGCCGCCGAGGATACCAGAGTGAGCATAAAGCTGCTTAACCACTTTGACATTAGAAAGCCGATGGTCAGCTACTTTGAGCATAATCGGATGGAGAGCGGCGCAAAGCTTGTTGAAAAACTGCTCTCAGGTGAAAATATCGCCCTGATAACAGATGCAGGCATGCCTGCAATCAGCGATCCGGGCGAGGATATGGTGCGCCTGTGCTCAGAGCACGGCATTCAGGTAATCCCCATACCCGGTCCATGCGCTGTTGTTACCGCTCTTGCGGTGAGCGCGCTGCCAACACAGCGGTTTTGTTTCGAGGGCTTTTTGTCTACATCAAGAAAAAACCGATTCCAGCACCTTGAGGAGCTAAAATCGGAAAAACGCACTATAATTTTCTATGAAGCGCCCCATAAGCTTATAAAAACTCTTGAGGATATGCTTGGAGTTTGGGGTGACAGAAATATCTCTATATCACGTGAGCTGACAAAGCTGCATGAAGAAACCCTGCACACTACTATTTCCGGCGCTCTTAAGCACTTTACTGAGGTATTTCCCAAGGGTGAATTCGTCCTTGTTATTGAAGGTGCCGAAGAAGTAAAAATCAAAATGAGTAAAGAGGAAGCGCTGGAGATCCTGCACCGTTTAAGAAACGAAGGCAAGACGCTGAAAGAAGCCGCTAAACTTGCGGGTACCGAATCAGGTTTCTCCAAAAACGAACTCTATAATCTTGCTGTAAAAGAGAAATAAAAAAAACTGCTGATATAAATCTACAGCCATAGCGCTGACCGGAATCATTCTGGTCAGCGCTTTTTAACACATACTATGTGCTGTGTACATTATCGATTCTTTATACTCTCTCGCTAAGTACTTTGGCACAAGATGGGCAGATGTTTTTGCCTTTATAGTTAATGACATCTTTTGCATCATCACAGAAAATGCAAGCGGGTTGATACTTTCTGAGAATTATTGTGTCTTCGTCCACATAAATTTCCAAAGAGTCCTTTTCCGCAATGTCAAGAGTACGTCTCAGCTCAATAGGAAGTACAATCCTACCAAGTTCATCTACCTTTCTCACTATGCCTGTTGATTTCATTTTTTTCCCCCCAATTTATTCAAACGCTAAAAGTAACCTATTTCCTAAAAGGACATTTTATTGTTTCTTTGTCATACTTTTGAGAAGTCTGTCACTTTTTGTATCTTTTACATTATATACAGTTTATGCAAAAATGTCAAACGAAAATTTATAATTAGCAAATAGACCATTATTTTAACCTAAAATAGGAGGAATTTACTATATGTCTATGACAATTCTGTGGACTTTTAGCCTGATTTTAGCCATTCTCTTCGGTTCCGCTACCGGGAATGCTCCAGATGTGGGAAATGCTGTAATGGTGGGCACTTCCTCTGCTGTCAATCTCTGTATTTCGATAGGTGGAATAATATGTCTTTGGTCTGGAATTCTAGAGGTTATGAAGGTCTCGGGAATCTCTGATAATATTTCCACTTTTTTCCTCCCAATTCTGTCCAAAATATTTCCATCAGTGAATAAATATCCATTATTGTTGGAAAAAATTTCACAAAATGTCTCCGCCAACCTACTCGGATTAGGCAATGCAGCCACTCCGGCAGGGTTAAAAGCAACAAAAATTTTCACAAAAATTTACAGTAATGAAAGCGCAAGCGATGAACTTTGCCGTTTTGTTATCTTAAACACTGCGTCAATTCAGCTAATACCTGCTACAGTTGCCGCTGTCAGAGCCGCCGCAGGTGCAGAAAATGCCTTCGACATACTCCCCGCTGTCTGGATAAGCTCAATCACCGCTGTTGCCGCAGGGCTGATTTGCTCTCAGGTATTAAGGAGATTTTTCAAATGAGCGGATTTACTTCCCTGATTACGCCTCTCATAATGGGCGCGGTGTCAATATACGCCGCCTTTAAAAAGGTTGATGTATTTTCCGCCATGACCACTGGCGCTGCAGAAGGTTTGAAAACTGTCATGCGCATGTTCCCTGCTCTATTAGCGCTGCTCACGGCTGTCTATATGCTCAGAGCCAGCGGTTTATTGACAGCACTTACAGGAATTTTAACGCCTCTTTTAAGTTTTCTCGGAATACCGCCGGAGACTGCTCCTTTAATGCTTCTTCGTCCTTTGAGCGGAAGCGGTGCTCTTGCGGTGGGCAGTGAACTAATGGAAACCTACGGCGCCGACAGTCTTATCGGCCGCACGGCGGCTGTCATGCTGGGTTCCACTGAGACTACATTTTATGTTATTGCAGTTTATTTCGGCGCCGCGGGCGTAAAAAAAAGCCGCCATGCGATACCGACGGCGCTTTTTGCCGATCTGGTCGGTTTCATCATGGCTGCTCTTGCGGTAAGATTATTTTATTAATACTTCTTTAATTGCCCTAATATGCTCAGGTTCTGTGCCGCAGCAACCTCCAAAAATATCTGCTCCCGCAGACCTTAATTCCGGTATACGTCCGGCAAGCTCTTCCGGTTTCAGGTTATAAAGTATCTTGCCATTGTCCATTACAGGTATGCCTGCGTTTGGTTTTACAAGTATTGGAAGGGTGGTCTTTTCCCGAATTTCCTTTACCAGTCTGATTAAAAGATCAATATCACCGCAGCAATTCACTCCGTATGCATCTATCCCAAGAGGTTCAAGCTCTGTCACTGCCTCGGCAAGATCATCTCCCCATATGCTTTTACCTGTATCGCCGCAAGCAAAACTCACTATTACCGGTTTTGCGGACACACGCTTGACTGCGGTAACCGTCGCTTTTGTCTCTTCAAGTGATATCTGCGATTCAACGGCAAAAAAGTCAACGCCCGCCGATTCCAGCCCTTCTGCGACCTCGGAAAAAACACCTATCAGATCATCAAAACTGGATTGCCCAAACGGTTCCATTTGCAGTCCGCAGGGAGCAATATCGCCTCCCACCAATGCATTGCCGGAAACAGCTTTTCTGCTGATTTCCACAAGTCTTGAGCACATTTCCCTCACACTAATATCAATCCCGTGGCGGTCAAGGGATGGTCTGTTTGCCCCAAATGTTGGTGCGTATACGGCATCTGACCCGGCTTCTACATATGCACGCTGAATCTTGATTACTTCTTCCGGATTCTCCAGCGCCCATTTTTCAGTGCAATACCCCAATGTCATCCCGGCCTTCTGGAACATCGTTCCGGAAGCACCATCCAGTATAAATGGTAACTTATGTGGAAAAGCCATTAAACAATCTCCTCAAAATAATAAAGATATTTCTTACATTTTTTCCGGTGCGGAAACTCCGATTATCGANAGNGCGGTTTTCAGCACCAGCCGCACTGAATCCGCCAGCTTAAGCCTGGCTTTCAGAACAGGTTCCTCTTCTCCCTTTATCCTGCAAGCAGAATANAACCTGTGGAACCGTGCTGCCAGCTCAATGGCAAAGCGGTTCAGGCGCGAGGGATCATAAGCTCTCGCTGCAAGACGAATTTCTTCCGGCAGCATAGAAAGCTGCTTGATTAGCTCTTTTTCCTGCTCTGAAGTCAGCACAGAGAAGTCAATATCCGCCGCCTTCGGCACCGTATAATTCTCTGCGGCGAGATTGGCAATCAGGCTGCAAATTCTGGCGTGAGCATACTGAACATAGTACACCGGATTATCGCTGTCCTGACGTATTGCAAGATCAAGGTCGAACTCCACATGGGTGTCCGGCTTTGCGTTGAAGAAAAACCGGCAGGCATCAACGCCAATCTCATCTATCATATCGTTTAAAGTGAGTGCTTTACCCGTGCGCTTTGACACCTTAACAGTCTCCCCGTTACGTGTGAGGCGCACCATCTGCATAATTAAAAAATCCAGTTCATGTCCTTCCAGTCCCAGTGCCGGAGCATTCATTGTCGCTGCAAAACGGATGGAGTGTCCATGATGGTCAGCTCCAAGCACATCAATAACACGGTCGAATCCGCGCTTGACAAATTTATTCCTGTGATACGCAATATCAACGGCATAATACGTGTAGAAACCGTTGGCTTTTTTCAGCACCTCGTCCTTGTCGGCACCGAGCTCAATATTATTGAGCCATACGGCTCCGTCTTTTTCATATGTTAAGCCGGCTTTAGTGAGAAAATCCACCGTCTCAGCGACATATCCCGATTCGTGGATGCTGCTCTCCAAAAACCAATTGTCAAAATTAACTCTGTAGCGCTCAAGATGCTGTTTCATCAGGGCTATATTATGAGGAAGTCCAAATGCAACAAAGTCCGCCTGACGTTCATCAGATGGAATGTCGATATATTTGTCGCCGTTTTCTTCATATATCAGTTTAGCCAGATTTTTTATATCATCTCCGTGGTATCCATTTTCCGGAAATTCAACGGCGTCCTCACCTTTTATAAGCTGAAGATAGCGTGCTTCTATACTCCTTCCGAAAAGGTCAACCTGGTTTCCCGCATCATTGACATAGAACTCCCGCCACACATCGTATCCCGCTCTGTCCAAAACAGATGCCAGCGCATCGCCTAAAACTCCGCCGCGGGCATTTCCTATTGTCATTGGTCCGGTGGGATTGGCAGATACAAATTCAACCATGACACGTTCCCCGTTGCCTTCGGAAACTCTGCCGTAGTCGCCGCCTTCAGCTTCGATGTCACAAAGCACATCACCGTACCATCTATTTGAAAGCCGGAAATTCAAAAAACCCGGTCCGGCAATTTCTACACTGTCAAACCAGCTTCCGTCCAATACCAAGTTTGATGCAATAGCCTCTGCAATTGCTCTGGGAGCTGCTTTTAACGCCTTGGCTCCCGCCATTGCATGGTTTGCGGCATAATCACCGTTTTTGGGGTCTTTGGTTATATCCACAGAACCCTTTAGCTCCGCGCCTGCGGGTAGCTCTCCCTTTTCAGCCGCCCGGCAATATGCCGCCTGAATCAGTGAATCTATTTCATTTTTTGCTTTTTCAATCAGATTTGCCATTACAATTATGTCCTTTACTTCTCTTCTATTACCAGCACGTTGATTGTGCCGCTGATTTCATGACCGAATTTGCACTTGACCTCAAAACTCCCGAAACTTTTTATGGGCTCCGGCTGAACGATTTTGTTCTTTTCAATTGATATCCCGTGCTGAGCAGCAAGCTCCTCGGATATTTCCTTTGATGTTATTGAGCCGAATAAACGGCCGGCAGTTCCGGCCTTAGCGGGAATTTTCACAATAACGTTCTCAAGCTTGCTTGCGTTTTCCTTTGCCTGGGCTTTTTCCTTCTCTATCTGCTTTGCCTTGGCTTTATCTTTCAGATTCATAGCATTTATATTGTCTTTGCTGGCTTCAACCGCCATGCCTTTGGGCAGGAGAAAGTTTCTTGCGTATCCGTCTGATACTTCTTTCATCTCACCTTTTTTTCCGTGACCTTTTACATCCTGATTAAAAATGACCTTCATTTTTAAATCCATCCTTTCTCAGTTCAATTTGCAGGGAGTTTTTATCTCCCTAAAGCGCCAAAAGGCGCATCAGTTGTCGAAAAAAGCCCTGTTCCCTCGTCCTTTCGCTGTACGAAAGGTTTTTTGCGTAGGAAGTGCGCTACGTGCGACCAGAGCGAAAAACGTCAGATTTCAAGCCTTCCGGGGACATGTGCCTCGGTAGGCTTACTCTGCGAGAACCGCAGTTCGAGAACCTTATTGGTCGAAAAACAGTGTTTTTCGACCAACCAGCGCCAAAAGGCGCATCAGTTGTCGAAATAATCGTCCACCGCTTTGTATAGTCTGACCACGGCTTCATCAAGGCTGATGTTGGATATCTGCGTTCCGGCAGCCGATTTGTTGCCGCCTCCGCCCAAAACCTCAAGAATCACCTGCACATTTATATCCCCGATTGAACGCCCGGATATTATTACCCCGCCTTCATCTGTCGGACACACAACAATAGATGCCTGAATCCCCATTATGTTGAGAAGCTCGTCTGCCGCTTGTGCCGCCACTATTCGGTCCTGAGGCACATCCGGTGCCGCAATGGCAATACTCTCTCTGTATACCTTTGCACTTTGGAGTATCTTATATCTGGAAACAGTACTGTCAAGGTCGTTTTGCAGGAGCATTTTTACTTCTGTGGTGTCTGCGCCAGCACGCTTCAAGAAAGCTGCCGCGTCAAAAGTCCGTTCTCCTGTTCTAATGGTGAAGTTTTTTGTGTCCATAACGATTCCGGACAGCATTGCCTCCGCCTCAAACCGTCTTATGTCTGAGTGCTCTACAAGCTCATAAAGAATCTCTGTTAGAAGTTCACACACCGATGATGCGTATGGCTCATAGAAAGTGAGCGCAGCATTCTGTATGTACGTTGCCGCGCGGCGGTGGTGGTCTATTACCGCCACCCTGTTGCAAGCCATAAGCAGATTCTCATCCTCCACTTGTTCCGGGCGGTTGGTATCCACAACCACAAGCAAACTCCGCGAATCCGCCTGAAGGATAGCCTCCTGAGGTGTAATGAATACATCTCTGTATTCTTCCTGCTGTTTCAGTTTTTCAACCAGTCTCTGTGACGAATGCTTTTCCGGGTCCAGTACTATCCTTGCCTTGGTTCCGCGCTTTCGCGCAATGCAGCACACGCCTACTGCCGCTCCCACAGAGTCGTAGTCGGGATATTTATGCCCCATTATGAACACTTGAGATGCATCGCCTATCAGTTGATAGAGCGCATTTGCCATCACTCGTGACTTGACCTTTGTGCGCGTCTCAATTTCTGTGCCGCGTCCGCCGAAGAACTCGAAGTTGAATCGGTTTTTAATAACCGCCTGATCTCCGCCTCTGGATAAAGCCATTTCAATACTGATATTTGCGAAACTGAAATTCTCTTCAAAACTTGCGCCGTCACGCCCAATTCCGATACTGACTGTGGCATGTATGCCTCCGGGGTTAACTACGTCCTGAACACTGTCCAGCAGTAAAAATTTGTTTTTTATGACCTGATCTAAATACCGCTCTTCAAAAATGAACACATGCTTGTCTCTGTCCACGCGGGTTAGGAAACCGTTTTTTCCTTCTGCCCACTGAACAATTTTATCGTCCACCTGAGATCGCAGCTCAGTTCTCATCCTGTCGGACAAGTTCTTCGTGAGTTCATCGTAGTTGTCCAGAATGATTATTGTAACCACCGGGCGTGAGTTTGCATATTCCTGCTTAATATCGTCAAAGTCCGTAACGTCCATCCAATATGTGATTCCCATGAAATCATGAGTTAAATCATCCTCGCTGGAGCGCACGATGTTTCCGTGTATCTGATATTTTCTTCCTTCAATTTCCAGTAGTCCGGGGTATTGGTTTTTCCCTTCCATCAGCCACTTTGCATTGAAGTCCGGCGCCAGATCTGTCACGCGTGAATCCAGCCTCGGCTTTCCGCCCGCTATATCAAAAAACACCTGATTACCCCAGACAACATTATAGTCGTTGAGTGTAAAAACCACCATCGGAAGCGGGAAGTTCAATAATGTGTCAGTTTTTGCGGATTCTACGTTATAAGTAACCGTCTCAATATACTCAACCAGCGCCCGTCTCTTGCGCCTGGCTGAAATCAGTGAATATATGATAAGAAGCAGAATCACTCCGCCTTCGACCATGGCAAGCTCCATATGGAAAAAGAATGTGACCGCGGCAAAAATGATAAGCACAAATAAAAACAGGCTCATGCCCGGCTCCACAAGTCTAAGTATTTTTTTGTTCAAAACATCACCTCATCATCTTATCGCTACAGACATCATTTTTCATTTTACTTCTCTTACAGACCCGTAATAATGTGCCCATATCTCACAATTATTGCTATATTAAACAGCCATATAGTTTCCGGCACAAATTATTAGGTTGGAAGTCTTAAAATGTACTTACCACAACACAGATTGCCGGATTTTTAGTTACCCATCAGTTTACCACAGATT
>JGI994J12354_10001940_pt1 | contig 20678 bp, 15 predicted proteins | sample IntmicLarv3ML3BL_FD_12354 | JGI IMG/M metagenome (IMG submission 12354) | reverse complement strand
GGTACGGAAGCCTCTACAACGCGTGTAGATACCTCTAGAATCGATTTATTTTGAATTATCATCTTTTTCAGCATGAAACAATTTGGTTTCTATAATAAATTTTCACAAAAATCATTGTCAAGCTTAATGTGATATTAACTCTAAAAAAATCCGAAAAAAAAGTATTTTCGATAGGCAGATTCTATTGAGGAAGTATTTTTGTCTCGACGAGGGTTTAGAGAATAATAGGCTAGCACTCATCAAAAGAACGCTGTGATTAAGAATTTTTTTTATGTACACTTACTGCTATGTTGTTTGTTTTTTTATAAGGCAAGCTATGCTGGTGATGTTCAGAAAAATGGCTCTTCTGAGCCTTCTAACATTAGTGCTTCGGTAAACGATCAAGAATGGCAGACCATTTCTATTCCTGATTTATTTAGTTTTCAAATTCCACCAAGTTTGAAATCTGAAAATGATATTTCTAAGAGCACTGCTAAGTTTATGGCGGATTTGAAAAATGAGAATCCATCTCTTAGATTTCATCACAAAACTATGGATTCTAGTAGTACAGAGGCTTCTAAAGATTTTTATACGGTGTCAATTAATGTTAGAAACAGAAATGATTCTGAGCGAAAAATCTCCATAAAAGATCCTCTTCCTCTTTCTCAAAAAAAGTTAGATGAAATTTATGAACTCATAAAAGCTGAAGCAAATACGATAGAAAAAGCGCCTTCTCCAAAACAAAGAACAAAGCTTGTTTTTTTGCAAAAACCCATAATTACACGCATAAATGGGATCGATAGTTTATACATCGTACAAGAGCTTCAACGCGAAAATAATCCTATTGTAAAATCTTCAAAGTACACTTTTTTAAATTATGATAAAGAAATCAACATACTCATTAATTATAGAAGCGAAGATTCTAAGACTTATGAGCATGAAATTAATCAATTTATAAGTTCATTTAAGTTTTTCGACCGCTCAAGTATGAATAATGAAATCCCTTCGGACGCGCTCGTAATAGAATGTAGAAGAAAAGGGGGACATTTATATGTTCCTGTAAAGTTGTCTGGAAAGAAGGGCGAAATTGAAACCTATATGATGTTTGATTCTGGAGCAAGTATGATGAGTTTGCCAGAAGCTATGTATAATAAAATCCAGACAAAAACATCAAGTAAAACTATTCAATTCGCGACTGCGAACGGTATGTCGAAGATGAGGATATCGAATATTACAGTGAATCTTGGTGGCGTTGAGCGAAATGTAGAGGTTGCTATTTTGAAAAAGTCTGACGAGGGGCTTTTTGGCCTTAATTTTTTTGAGGGATTAAATTTTGTTGTGGATATGCAAAGAAGCAAAATCTACATTTGGGAAAAATCCAAAACTCAAAGCGATGCCGAATTCTGGAATATTTGGTAAGTTTCGACTAAGAAGCTTTTGATACATTTGTAAAAAATATAATATATTTAATTTTTTGTGTTTTTTTAAGAGTTTTCAAATGCAACTATCTATATACCAAATTGTTGACGCTTAATATTTATACATTTTTTTATATGTTTTGCTGGTTTAAAAACATCGTGTAATCTCAAAAAACATTGACTTTTTATATGGATTCTCTATATAAAACATAAACAATCAAGAAAGCAGATGAACACAGTTCAAAAGTTAATTTTCGAGGTATCTACACTTTGTGTGGTTGTTTCACTGTCGATTTATGGCTTCATCTTCTCGCTTATAGCAGGGCTTTATCTCTGTTTTGACTTTTTAAACACCGCTTCTTTTCGTGGCGTACTCTCTCAATTTTTTATCAAAGAACATTCTTCTAATCTTAAGTTCTTTGCCTTTCAACTTTAACCTAAGGTTTTTCAAAATGAAAACAAAATCTAATATTACAAAAAAAGCTTCATTTTGCTTATCAACCATAGTTTTAGCGACTTCACTAAATGCTCAAACTATCCATACTCCTATCACTTACGATACTCCAGGGACTCACAATGTTGAGCTACATCTCTCCAATGTTGCCGTAGATCCTGATGAAAATAGAGCAGCTGTTACTGTTCGTCAGCCTTCTGCTGGAGCAACTAGCGATATTACTTTTAATCTTTCTGATTCTTCTTTTGATTATGTGAGCCGTGGTTGGCTCTCTACACAGGCTAATCTTAATGGTACAGTGCTGTCCGTTGTTTCTTCACGCGATTCTGATTACAATCTCCTTGCAGATGTTGCTTTGACTATAGACAATACTACTTTTACTAATAATTCTGCTACTGCAGAGTATCAAGCTTTTGGCACTGTTTGGTTGGCTAAATTGGCTACACCTGTTATAATCAAAAATTCGACTTTTAGTGGCAATACTCTGAATGCGAAAGGACAGGTTTTGGGTGGTGCTATTGTAGGTTCGGGAACTAAAGATATTATCGTTTCTGGTTCAAGATTTGAAAACAACGTAGCATCTGCTGAATGGTATGCTAAGGGCGGTGCTATACATGTTACAACAGACCTTGATACTCTTCCATCTTCTGTTGTTAATCCACCTATCAATCTTGATGTTAGCAATTCTGTATTTATTGGCAACAAGGCAAGAGCAGAAGGCGCTCAAGGTGGTGCAATCTCGAAAACGGGCAAGGCTGGTGGAGTATTAAATATAACAAATACTACATTTACAAATAATGAGGCGATTCGTTTAAATTATGGTTTCCCAGAATATGCACGTGGTGGAGCGATTGTTGCCTTTAATTCTGATGTAAACTTTGTGGTCAATAACAATACTCATATTCTGAACACTGGTAATGTTGTAAGAAATGGCGATGCTGGCGCAGCTATTGCATCAGGTGGTGGATTCCTTTTTGTTGGACGTGAATCAGCAGATTTTTCAGGTCTTAAAATTAATTTTGACATCGAAAATGGTTCCTCAATGACTATCGGTACAAGAGGCAAAGCTAACGAAGACTCTATTGCGACTAATGGTGATAAAACTTATATTATGACCAAAACAGGCGAAGGTCTTTTGACCGTTAATGGTTCTATGGAATATTTCTATAGTTCTGTTCACGTTGAAGAAGGACGTATGGAAATCAATGGTGGTCTTACAGCCCTTGACGTTGTTATCAATGAAGATGCAGTGTTGTCTTTTGGAGAGGACGCCCGTGTTAATAGGGCATTTGTTGCAGAAATGAATAGCGAGCTAGAACTTTATATAAATAATTTGTCTAACTATGTTCAGATTGCTATGGACGAAAATGGCAACATTTACATTGAAAACGATGCTTCTTTGACAATCATAATTGCAGACGATTTCAATTATGCAGCAGGTCATTCTTATATGCTATTCTTGTTCGATGAAGAAGGTACTATTACAGGTTCTTTCGATAATGTGTCGGTTGCAACATCAGACGGCGGTCGCGTAATTAGTTCTGATGACTATGTGATAAACTATCTTCAAGATGGAGACATTCAAGGTATTGAACTTCTCTTCATACCAGAACCTGCAAATATCGTAGCAATCTTCGGCTTAATCGCCATAGCATTCGCTCTATACCGTCGACGCAAATAATAAATAAAAAGAAAAAGATATTTATTTTAAAAAGGGCATTTTATTAATAAGAATTCTTATTAATAAAATGCCCTTTTTGTTTAAATTTATTTCCATTTTCACAGTTTTTTTTCTAGGGGGCTTTTTGCCCCCTTAAACCCCCGCGCAAAGGCTTGCTCCGCCTTTGCAATCACGAGGCAGGCAGTGCCTGCATCCATTGCCCATTCGGAGCGTTTACTTCGTAAACATCACACAATGTGCACTGGAATGAAAAATGAAGAATTACAGCATTCCTTTTCTCTTCTGTTCAGTGACAGTCTGACGACAAGGAAAGCATCTCATTTTTGTATTCCTCCACACGCATTGAAGCATTGTGAAATAAGTCCACGTGCATATACTCACTTGTCGTCAGACTGTCACTGAACAGAAGAGAGAAGATTATATTTATTATTAGTAACAGAATGGAACATCCATCCTTAAATCTAGTGATAAAGCACGAAGTGCGCCTCTTCCGAACTTTAAAAAACTTTAAAAGATTTAAAAAATTGACTGAGGGAAGTGAGAAGGGTATGACGTAAGCATAAAAATATGGATTTATTAATTTTTTTATTTGGTGTGCTTTTGGGCGCGTCTGCAACAGATTCAAATTCTTCGTCTGTGCCTGCACAAGAGGTAAGACAAGTAAAGAGCGCGCGTATCGACGCTCTTACAGCTAAGGCAGAGGCAGGTGATGTCGAGGCAAAACGAACTCTTGCTACTATCTATTATACTGAAAATGGCATAGAAAGAAACAAAGTGAAATCCTTTGAGCTTTTAAAATCATTGGCAGATAGTGGCGATGAAGAATCAATAAAAATGATATGGTCTATGTTTGGCGAACATTACTTTCGTTATCGCAATGATTCAGATGTAGTAGAGTGCGAAAAAATGGTCTTGGAATGGGCGAGTGCTTTGGCTGAGAACGGTGATATAAGAGCTCAGAAATTTGTAGGATGTATGTATTGCGAGGGGGGCAAATCTTTTGAAAAAGATATCAGAAAAGGCGTCGAGTTTCTTGAGAAAGCCGCGAATCAAGGAGATGTGGATTCTATAGCGGAGCTTGGTATGAAGTACCGATACAAAAAATACGGCATACAAGATTTTGAAAAAGCGTTTAAATATTTTACTATGGCAGGAGAGAAGGGTAATGGATATTCATATTATCAATTGGCTTTTATGCATAAGTACGGAGAGAGCGTTGAGAAAGATGAAGATAAATATTGGGAGTCTCTTAAAAAAGGTGAAGCGTTGGGCGATTATTGTTCAATGGGGGAACTTGCTTGGAGGGCGTATCAAAGGCGAGATGATTTAGAAAATAATAAAAACGCATTTAAGTTTTTTGAAAGAGGTGCAATGAATGGCGATACAAAATATCAATATCACTTGGCTAGATTCTATCAAGAAGGTATGGGCGTTGAGCAAAATTATGCAAACGCAGTTAAGTGGTTTGAAAAATCTGCGAAAGGAAATGATCCCGATGCACAAAATGCTCTGGCAATGATGTATATTGGTGGAGAGGGTGTCGAACGCGACTATACAAAAGCATTTGAGTACGCGCAAAAATCGGCAAATCGAGATGTGGCAGATGGACAAAAAACTTTGGCAAGAATGTACTTTGAAGGTTTGGGAATGAAGAAAGACTTTCCAAAAGCATTTGAATTATATATGAAAGCTGCCGTAAGAAATAAGAACGATGCTCAATGTAAACTGGGTGAATTGCACGCGAATAAAGATTTTGAAAAATATAATATCTTAGAATCCTATATTTGGTTTAGAGTCGCAGAAGATAATAAATACGAATTCAAAGAATCGGAAATGGAAATTTTTGAAGAAGTAAAAAAATCTTTTAACAAAGAAGAGTTGATTGAGATAGACGCTAAGGTAAATGCTTGTAAAGAATACATCAATCGAAACAAAGAAAGATCATCAAAGCACTTTGAAGAAATGTCTTGGTGAATTATTTCAAGACTCTTGATTCTATCTGCGCAATAATTTCGTCTTTTAAGATTTCATATCCTTCATCTGTTGGATCATATTGAGTAACTGGGTAGTGTTCGATGTCAAAATGAATACCCAAAGGTTTGCCTTTATTTTGAATAGTGTAAGGTTTTTCGCCTTCCTTTACATTGTAATGACCATCTTGAAACCATTTACGCTCACAGATATAAATGATTTCCTTATTTAAAGCGTGGGCAAATCCAGCTTCAAAATATGCGCCATTGTTGCTATGCGTTAAGTCCACGATAAGAAATTTTGATTTACGAATATCAGCAATAATTTTATCGCATATTTTATCTCCTGTTCTATCTGATGAAACTATTTTAGCTTCAAAAGGTTTAACTGAATCCACGGTAGGTTTGATGACCGTGTTGAAAAAATCATTCATATTTCTTTTATCATCACCTTCGCCAAATTTCATAGCAACAAAACAAATATTTGAGTCGATGGTTCCTACTATTCCATTATAGTAATCCAAACCTTTTAGAGTGATAGTTGTAAATACATAATCATTTTGGCGTGATACATTCAAAAAACCTCTACTGGCAATCTCATTTAATAGAGAGTCTACTATCTGAGCGTTTTGGTTGAAATATATTTCCGTTTTATTAGCAGAATAATGAAAACGATTACATCCAAATAGTTCTCCTGAAATATTACCTAGTGCGATATGCATTCCAAGTATTCTCTGAAGAATATTGTTTGTTGTAGGGAACATTTTTAAGATTTCTGTATATGGGCATGAAATCCAGTATTTTTTTTCGTGTTCCGATGCTTTTACAGCATCTGTTGTAATTACAAAGCTTTTAAATCCAAAGAAATCACGTTCTAATAACACGCACCATAATCGAAATTTTTCTTCTCCAGTGAGACTTGGTAAAACTAAATCAATAAAAGTTGATGTTAATCCATAATAGATAAATTCCTTTTTATATGGAGTTTCGACAAAGAAAAAACGATTATCTGAAGTGATATCAAGATTAGTCGTTTTGATGGTATATCCACTGAGAGGGCAGGTTTTAAATTCTTTATTCATAGATTGTAGTTTTTTGTATAGCGATAATTATGTGATAAAACAATACTGCGCAAGGATTTTACAGAAAAAAACTTATTCAGTTAATATTTTTTTTAAAATTTTATATTCTGTGAAATATTCAGTAATTTAGATGTGGCTAACAAAAAAAGATAGAGTTAAGGTTAAGGAGATTTTAGTATATTTATATTTATTAGGTGGTTTAATTGGCTATAAATATAGCTTAATGCATTAGATTTCCTTAGTGAAAGTTAAAAAGGAGCTATAAAACATTGTGATTTGTTAAATTAATCTAACTTTTTTTAGGGAAAGTGAAAAATAAAGTTGACAAAAGAAAAGCAAAAAAGTTAGTCTGCTCTAACAATTTTAAATGTACTTCCACAAGCGTATTCGATAGAGCATTGAATGAGGGTTTGGGGAGATAGTTTAAAGTTTTTAAAATCTTTCTTTCTCAGCTTCTATATTTATAAAAAAAATAAGACTGTTTTTTCCTTTTATAGGGGCAGATTGGAGATGATGAAAATTTTTTACAATCTCTTAGGTTCATCTGAGTTTGGTGTTCCCGTTCAATCTTTAAAGTTTATATTTGTGCGAAGTACAACTCGAATTTGTGCTTTTTCATTCCAAAAATGTTAAGGCTCATTAACAAAATTAGATAAATATACATTATGAAATCATATAAAGAAATGTTTCTTTCCAGCGCAACAATGCTGTCTTTAGGCGGCTTGTTCTTAATGTCAGGAGCATCTGCCTTCGCTCAAAGCGAAGATCAAGTAGCTGAAGTTCTCGCAACATATACAGACAACACTGTTGTTGCTACTTATGCTAAAATGAGTGATGCTGCTATTGCTCTTGATAAAGCTGTTGTTGAATTGAAGGAAAAATCATCTGATTCAAAAATCGCTGAAGCTGGTAAGTTGTGGAAGCAAGTTCGCGCTATTTGGGAACAAAGTGAATCTTTCCTTTTTGGTCCTGCTGCGTTTACTAATCTCGACCCAAAGTTAGACTCTTGGCCTCTAGACCAAGTTCAATTAGACGCTATTATCGCTGCGGCTGATGATGGTAAGATTGAAATAGAAACAGCTTATGTTCGTGATTATCTTGGTGTTGCTTTGCGCGGTTTTCACGCAATTGAATATCTTCTTTTCAGAGATGGAGAGTATCGTTTATCTAAAGATTTTACTGAAGGTCAGTTAGCATATTTAGTTGCTGCTGTCCGCTCTTTGACTGAAGACAGCATTACTTTAGAAGCATGGTGGGCTGGTATGGATGCATTGAGTCCTGAAAAAGCAAAGTATTTGGAAGAAGCCGAAATTGAAACGTCTGGTTGTTATGCAAAAGAATTAAAGAACGCTGGCAAAGCAGGTAGTCGTTACGAATCACAAGGTGAAGCTCTAGAAGAAATTTTTCAAGGTTGCATCGATATCGTCGACGAATTGGCTGAAGCTAAAATCGGTGGACCTGCAAAATCTGGCAACCCAAAAGAATTTGAATCATGGTACAGCTTGACTTCATTGGACGACGTTAAGAACAATGTTATCAGTGTTCGCAACGCATACGAAGGCGTTGATGCGAAAGGTAAAAATATTTCTAGCCTAGTTGCAATGAAATCTAAAGAAGCTGACGAAAACGTAAAAGAAGCAATTGAAAAAGCACTTAAAAGTTTCAAAGCATTCAAAGCTCCACTGAGCAAGAGTCTTGATGACAAAAAAGCTTTCGAAGATGCTGTTGCTGCTTGTGAAGAATTGTCCGAAGCGTTGACAAAAGCAATGGAGATTGTGGTTGGAGAATAATAATCGAGCCATTGTTGTAGCGAACTTTTTTAGCAATGGTTAAATTTGCACTAGCTTAGGAATAATCCGTGAAACTGGGGGCAGTATTGCGGATATTCCTTTACATATTTTAAGAACACAAAGTTTTTTCGAATAAAAATATATGGGCAGAAAAGTTTTTTTAAGCACAGTTATAGCATTATTTTTCGGAGCGTTAGTCGGCATTTTCTATATCAATAATGAGGAAGCCGATTTTGTCGTATCAGGAGATTTTGTTCCTGCTGGTGCTATTAGAACAGGGAAGATGAATAATCATCCTCCTATTTCTTTCTCTGCGCTTAAAGATGCTCAAAAGGGCTCAAATGTTGGTTTTGAGGATATTAAGGCTGAGTATATAAAAACTTCTTGCATTGCTTGTCACGTAAATGGAGGTATAGATTTAAGAACTCCTGCATTGAAAACAGAAGATGGAAAAGCTGGCCCTGCATATTATTTGGGTGGTGAGAAAGGAACTGTTTTTAATTCAACATCAAGAGCTTTTGAACAACCATCTCCTGCGATTGTTGAGGCAGGATTGAATTCTCGATTCTTGGCTGGCGAAGCTTTTTTTGAAGGCAATTTTGTTGTAGATGTTCATTCTCCATTCGGTGGATTAGGGCCAACTTATTTGAAATCGTCTTGTATTTCTTGTCACCCTGGGTACGGCAGAGGGCGCAGGACGAGCGACTTTTCGCAAGAGTATGGTAATGGATATATCGCTATTGTTCATAATCCAGATGGCAGTATAGTAGAAGGGTACACAGCTATGTTGCAAACAAATGCAGTGGCGCCCTTTGTACCTTATGCCAAGGGCGTGAAAATCACTTGGCATGAATATAAAGATAAGTATGAAAATCGTTATCCTGATGGAACTGCATATAACAAAGGCAAAGCAACAGAAGGTAGTCTGACTTATCCCACCGCAGATATAATTGAACCTCTTTTGCCATTGCCTAAAGATTACAAAGTATCGATAGAATCTACAATAGGAATCTATGGAACAGGATTGTTAGACGCAATTAGTGATGAAAGTATTATAGCAGAATATAAGCGTCAGCAAGAGATGACAGGTCCTGTAAAAGGAATTCATGGACCTTGGATTAAGGAACCAAATGGTGAGGTACGTTTGGGTAAATTCACTTGGCATTGTTTCCGCGCGACTTTAGAAAATGGTCCTGGATCGAATGGAATTTATAATACTACAAATGTTACAAGAAAAGATAGACCGCATTTATACGCAACTGCTCAATGGATAGAAAAACAAAAAGAGTTAGGCATAGATGTGAGTTCCTTAGAAGGCGAGCAGGCTGAAGAATTTTCTAAAAAAGATTACGAAAATTTTATGATTTGGCATCGTGGTCTAGCAGTGCCTGCGGCTCGTAAATTGGATAGATCTGAAGCTCAGCGAGGTCGCGAGTTGTTCAATAAAATAGGATGCGTTAGCTGTCATAAACCTGAATGGCAGACAGGTGAGTATGAGCCAATGCCTGCATATTCAAATCAAACAATACGTCCATATACCGATATGCTTATGCACGATATGGGCGAAGAAAACAAAGGACAATTTCGCACATATCGAACCCCTCCATTGTGGGGCAGAGGTTTGATGCGTAAAACTGCAAATCACACAGATATGTTTCACGATTTACGTGCAAGAGATTTTGAAGAAGCAATTCTTTGGCATTTTGGTGAAGCAGAATTTTCGCGCGAATTATTTAGGAATCTTTCCGCGGAAGATAGAGATAATTTGATTCACTTTTTAAAAGCACTTTAACATTCAAATAAAATAATGGAAAACTTCGATAACACATTTATAAAGAAAATATCGTTTGGAAGCAAAGGCTCTGAATTGCGCTTTGTTACTATAAGAGATGGCAATATATTGAATATTGCACAGCACGCAAAAAATCTGAATGGATTAGGCAAAGTTATTAATTCAGAAATTTATGGCAATGCAAATTTGGATATTTCAGAATTTCCAGATGTAGGCTTGAGCTCTTTTATTGGCACGCAAAATGATGCAAATTTTTATCGCGGAATACAAAGCTATGTTTTGTCTGGCATAGATGCTAAAGATGTTTTTTTAGATGGAAAAAATGCCGGAGTTTTTTATGAAGATGAGTATGCACAGTATGCTCTTATAGGTGGCTTGTTAGCTAAAGATACAAAGGTTTCGCGCGATATTCAAACTCTTGATGTTTTTGAGCAAATGCAAGAAGCTTTGCAAAGTGTTGGTATGGATTTTTCTAACGTTGGTCGCACGTGGTTTTACAATGATGACATTTTAGACTGGTATGATGTTTTCAATAGAGCGCGTGATAAATTTTTCATAAAAAATGAAGTCTTTGATAATTTGGTTCCTGCAAGTACAGGGGTAGGGTCTCGTAACAGAAAAGGCTCTGCGTTAATGGCGAGAGTCTTTGCAGTGAAGCCTAAAGATAGCAGAGTATCATTCAAAGTTGTTCCTTCCCCAATGCAGTGTCCGGCGCCTGATTATCGTAGTTCGTTTAGTAGAGCGGTTGAATTGGAGCATCCTAATTTTCGTCATTTGCTTGTGTCTGGCACTGCAAGCATTGAACAGGGAGGCGCGACTGCTTTTGTTGGTGATATAGATAAACAAATCGGGCTTACTCTTGATGTTATTGAGGCAATTTTAAAGTCGAGAGATATGGATTGGAATGATTCTTTGCGTGTGGTTGCCTATTTAAAAGATTTTTCTTACGAGCAGAATTTTTTGAAAATTTGTAAAAAACGTGGATTAGAAAATATGCCTTGGATATGGGTTCAATCTGATGTTTGTCGTGACGATTTATTGTTTGAAATAGAACTTGATGCAGCGGTATCTGTAAAATAAAAAATGCGTATTCGTGCAATACAGTTGATAAGTCTGATTATACTTGCAATTTGCTCGCTCTTTATCGGGGTTGCAGACTTAACTATTTTTAATGTTTTTAAACTAGATAGCGATGAGCTGAATATCTTTTTCATCAGTCGTGTTCCAAGACTTTGTAGTATTTTAGTTGCGGGAAGTAGCTTGGCTATTTCAGGTTTGATTATGCAACGCATTACGCGTAACAAATTTGTTTCACCCACAACCGCAGGAACTATGGAATGGTGCCGTCTTGGAGTTATGATTGCTATTTTATGCTTTCCAGATGTTTCGCCTACGATACGTGTATTATCTGCATTTATAGTGTCTTTGGTTGGTACGTCTTTCTTCTTGAGCTTTGTAACACGAATTCAAAATCGCAACATAATTTTAGTTCCACTTATTGGTATGATGTTAGGTGGAGTTGTTAACGCAGCTGCAACTTTTTTCGCTTATCAATATGACATTGTTCAGAATATGGCTTCGTGGCTTCAAGGAAATTTTTCTTTGGTAATTCAAGGTAACTACGAGCTTTTGTATTTGGGAATTCCTTTTATGATTTTGGCATATTTTTATGCAGACAAATTCACCATAGCAGGAATGGGTCGCGATACAGCTGTTACTCTTGGACTCAATCACGCAAACATTGTGCGTATGGGATTAATTATTGTTTCCGTGATAAGTTCTATAACTATTGTTGGAGTTGGCAACATTCCTTTTATAGGTTTAATAGTTCCAAACATTGTGAGTGTTTACAGGGGTGATTCTGTAAAAAATATTCTTTTTGATACTGCGTGGTTGGGCGCGTTTCTTGTTCTTATTTGCGATATGGTGGGCAGGTTGATTCTTTATCCTTACGAGATTCCTGTAGGAATAATTTTAAGCATAGTAGGTAGTAGTATTTTCTTAACTTTGCTTTTGAAAAGGAAACGTTATGCTTAGTTATCAATTTTTAAGAAAAGCATTCGTGCCCGTCTTTCTGGCTATAGGAGCCGTTTCGCTAGCGTTGATTTTATATTATATCTTCGATAGTGTTACTGCTGAAACTTGGGATTACAATATTTCTCGCAGACTAAAAATCGTTTTTGCAATAATTTTAGTGAGCGTTGCAGTAGGAGTATCGGCCGTCGTTTTTCAAACTATCACAGGCAATTATATTCTTACTCCGAGCATAATGGGCTTAGATAATCTGTATATCTTTTTGCAAACATTAGTCATTTTCTTTTTAGGCAGTGGTCAGTTAGTGATGATGAATAGTTCTTTTCATTTTGTGCTTACACTGATTTTTATGGTCTGTGTTTCGACAGGAATTTTCTTTGTGATGTTCAAAGTGCAGGGCAGTAATATTTATTTCATCGTTCTCGTGGGTATCGTTTTCGGAGTTGCCTTTGAAGGGCTTGCTAGCTTTATGCAAGTATTGATAGACCCTAGTGAATTCGCAGTTTTAGAAGGCAAAATGTTTGCAAGTTTTAATCGCATCAATGTCGAACTTTTAGGAATTACAGCGGTCGTTGTAATTGCAGCGCTATTGTGGCTGATGAGAGATTTTAGAAATCTTGATGTTCTTACATTGGGTCGCTCGCAGGCGATAACTCTTGGAGTTAATTATAAAAAAGTAGTTTTAAAATCTTTAGTTGTCGTTGCAATTCTTACTTCGGCTTCGACCGTATTAGTTGGTCCTGTAACTTTTCTTGGAATACTTATAGTAAGTTTAGCGAGATTTTTATTTCCAACCTATAGGCACTTTATCTTAGTTCCGGCTACAGTTCTAGTGAGTTTATGTATACTTGTTTTTGGTATGTTAATCACTGAAAGAGTCTTGAATTTCACAGTTCCACTGAGCGTTATAATTAATTTCGCTGGCGGAATATACTTTATTTATCTGATGCTAAAAATGAAAAGAATATGATTAGTCTGAAAAATATTTCCAAAAAATATAACGATAGCCTAGTATTAAATAAGGTGACGACATCGTTGCCTACAGAAAAGATTATCGCTTTCATCGGCAGTAATGGCGCGGGAAAGAGCACTATGTTAAGTATTATTAGCCGTCTGATTGCAGCTAATGAGGGGCAGGTTTGCATCGATGAAAAAGATTTGCATTCTTGGAATAGTCGCGAGCTTGCAAAGAATCTTACTATACTAAGTCAAACCCTCCACACGCCTGCGAGGCTCACTGTTGAAGAGCTTGTAGCTTTTGGTAGATTTCCTCATTCAGGCGGTAGACTTGATGCAAAAGATAAAAAAATAGTCGAGCAAGCTTTAGAATACACAGAAATTTTGAATTTGCGAAAATGTTTTTTAGATGAACTTTCTGGTGGTCAGCGTCAAATTGCTTATATTGCAATGGCTATCGCTCAAGACACAAAATACATTTTGCTAGACGAGCCTTTGAATAATTTAGATATGGGGCGTGCTGCAAAAGTTATGAAGCTACTTAAAGCGCTTGTTAAAGACAAAGGTAAAACGATTCTTATTGTGATTCATGATATAAATTTTGTTTCTTTTTATGCAGACTATGTTGTCGCTTTCAAAGATGGTCTTTTGCAGTATCAGGGGGATGTTGGCGACATTATCAAGAACGAAGTTTTAAAAGACATTTATGATATTGATATCAAAATTGAATTTTATGGTGATAAAAAACTTTGCATATATTACGAATAAATTTAGGAGAAAAATCATGAAAAAAATACTATACACAGCATTAGTTTTGCTTGCGATAAGTACAGTTTCGTTTGCAGCAGAAACTATAAATGTTTCGCACATTAAAGGTAACATTACTATTGCTTTGAATCCGCAAAGAATTGTTCTGTTAGATTACGGAACGCTCGACACGCTTGATTCTTTTGGGGTGGCATCTAAGCTTGCATTGCCAAAGGGCAATCTACCTTCTTACTTGGCAAAATTCAGAGCAGAAGAATACACTGACGTTGGTGGTTTACGCGAATTTAATCTTGAAACTATTAATGCGTTCAAGCCAGATTTTATCGTAATTTCAAATAGGCAGCAAGAATACTATCAAGAGCTTTCTTCTATTGCTCCTGTTTATGTTGTTGACGTTTTGGCGAAAGATCAAATTTCAGAAACAAAGAAAAACATTAGGCTTATGGGTTCTATTTTTGATTGTACTCAAAAAGCACAAGACGCAATTAAAGATATCGAAAAAGCGATAATAGATACAAAAGAAAAAGCAGAAAAGAGCGCAAAGAAAGCACTCGTTGTTTTAACTAATGACGGCAAGATTGGCGCATACGGTTCTGGCACACGTTTTGGAATAGTTCACGATGGGTTCGGTGTCATTCAAGCTGACCCTAACATCAAAGCAGGCGCTCACGGCCAACTAGTAAACTATGAGTACATTGCTAGAGTTAATCCTGATATCATCTTTGTAGTAGATCGCTCTGTAGCAATAGGTGTTCGCGCCAAAGATACTAAGGTTCTTGACAATGCTCTCATTGCCAAAACCTCCGCCGCAAGAAATAATAAAATCGTCCTTCTCGACCCAGAATGTTGGTATCTCTCTGGTGGAGGCATCCAATCGCTCTCCCGTATGATCGCAGAAATAAATAATGCAATAGAATAAAGAAATTTATTTTAAAAGGTGCAATTTTTTAATAAGCACTTATCATCCAGCGATAGTCCGACGACAAGGAAAGAACATAATTTTCTTATTCCTCACAAAGCATTGAAGCGTTATGAAATAAGTCTACGTATAGATATTCTCTTGTCGTCAGACTGTCGCTGGACGGAGAGGAGTGAATAATTTCTATTATTAGTAAATGAATGAAATCCTCATCCTTAAATCTAGAGACAAAAAGCGAAGCACGCCTCTTTAGAATGTAAAAAATTGATGCGCACTTGAATCGTTGTATAGCAAGCAACTGCAAGTACTGCGCTTGCAGCCTCACCACTATGGATGCAAATCCCGTTTGCCTCGGTCGCAAGCTGAGCAAGCTTGCTTGGGGATTCTAAGGGGCAGACAGCCCCTTAATGGAGTTGAATAGCTATTTTTAAAATCCGTTATCTATAGAATATTGTTTTTGGAGGGATTCCCATTTTTGGATTAGGGTGGTAAGTTTATCTGGATGGGAATCGGAGAGATCATTTTCTTCAGCGCGATCAGAGGAGATATTATAGAGGCGCCATTTTCTATCGCCAGTCATAAATGTGCTACGGGTTGCCTTCCAGTCGCCTGCGATTATTGAGTTGTTTCCAGAGTGATTGAAGTAGATAAAATCTCTATCGATTTTTTTGCCGTGTTTGATTGCAGTGGTTAAATCTTTGCCTGGAAAATAGGGGGCGCTTTCAGTAGCTTTTGTAGAATCAGAACCAGCGAGAAAGAGTAGCGTTGGCATAATGTCTATCACGTGAGATTTTGATTCATTGAATTTGCCTCGTAAATTTTTGTCTATGCCGTTGCCCCAAGAGATTATGAATGGAGTTGATATTCCGCCCTCGTGAGTCCAAATCTTGTAGCGTCTGAAAGGCGTATTTGAAGAATTTGCCCATCCTGGACCAAGGCAGAGATAGCTGTCGGCAGAACCAAATTCAGCACCATCTTTGTGTCCATCGCCACGAACCATCATCTCTGCGCTAGCGCCATTGTCGGAGAGGAAAATTATTATTGTGTCGTCAAGAACGCCCATCTCTTTTAGTTGATTTACGATTCGACCAATTTCCATATCCATACGAGTAATTGCAGCTGCGTGAATTTCCATTTTCTTTGCTTGAAAAATCTTTTGATCATCTGAGAGAGCGTCCCAGTCGACAGCGCTAGTGACTTCCTTTTCACCAAAAACATCTTTAAGAACTTTCAAACCTTTGTTGTCACTCGGTGTGGGAAGCTTGCTTTCGGGAGTAGATAAATTATATTCGGGAAAGCCTAAATCTTTCAATCTTGCAAAACGTGCTTCGCGATTCTTGTTCCATCCGTGCGAGTACTTGCCTTCGTAAAGCTTGATATCTTCTGGCAAAGCGTGGAGAGGAAAGTGCGGAACAATATAAGTTAAATATGCAAAGAAAGGTTTGTCTGGATGATTTTCGTCGTGCTCTTTTAAAAACTCAATCATATAGTCTGTGATATTCACAGTTGAATAATATCCGGAATCCTTTTTTACAGCAGGAAGATTTTTGTCATCAAGCGAGTGATGCGTTGGATTAAAATTGCGGTCTGGATCGTCAAGACGGTAGGCTCTGTCGAACTTAGCGTCTTTGCATACTCTGTCGATTGGTGGAACGTGCCACTTGCCTGACATATACGATTTATAGCCCATAGGTTGAAGCATTTCAGGAATCGCGCGAGCCCAAGTTACATAGGTTGGTTTTTTGTAGTCGATGCCTTTTCTGTCCACACCAAGCTGATCGTGATAGTAGCCACACATCAGCGAAGATCGAGTAGTCCAGCATCTTGCAGTATTGTAAAAATTTGTAAAACGCATTCCGTTTTGAGCAAGCGAATCAAGAGTAGGAGTCTTTATTTCACTTCCATAGCAACCGATGTCAGAGAATCCGAGGTCATCAGCGACAATGATAAGGAAGTTCGGTTTTTTATTTTGCGCAAAAGATGTTGTAATAGATATCACAAACACCACAAATAAAAGAATACATTTTCGAATAAGATTCATAGCAAAGATTGTATGAATACACTTATAAGAATTCAAATATAAATATTAGAATTCTTGTAAAAAGATTTTTACCTTGATTGTATATTTTTATAGAATAAAATTCTACACTGTGAAAAAAACAATAGCCTTTTTATTTTGGGTGCTCGCTTACATATTTGCGTATTCTGTGAATGTGGATGTGGATGTAAATGTGAATGCTCTTGCAACGCGAATTGAAGTGGGTAATGAAAACGACGATAATCAAGAAAGTTTATCTTTAATAAATTTAGAAAAACATTCTGATGAAATCGGCTATACTAAATATTTTGAAGATGTTTTGAATGCGTCTGAAAATTTTAGTTTCACTGCGCGAGATAGTATATTTGATATTTATTTTAAAGAAAAAGGTATCGAAAAAGATTATGAAAAAGAATTTGAAATCTTAAATAAATCTGCGGAATCTGGAAATGCTATATCTCAAAAAAAATTAGCAGATATGTATTTTTTTGGGTATGGTGTGGAGGAAAATAATATCAAAGCTTTCGCGCTGTATTTGCAATCGGCAGAGCAAGGAAATATACTTGCACTAAATAATCTGGCTCACTTAACCCTTGAAAATCTCGGCATTCCAAGCGAGTACCCAAGAGTCTTTAAAATCTTTAATGCTTTGGCTTTGGAGGATAATTCGGAAGCTCAAAGTGTTTTATCTCTGATGTATTATAAAGGTTATGGTGTAGAAAAAAGTTTTGAGAAAACAATCGAGTTTGCAACTAAGGCGGCGAATCACGGACATAATGTTGCCCAGAAAAATCTAGGCGTAATGTATTACAGAGGGATAGGCACAGAAAAAAACAATGCAAAAGCAATTGAATGGTTTGAAAAATCTGCGGAGCAAGAAAATTTCGAAGCTCAATATCAATTAGCAGAAATCTATTTTGAGGGCGAAGTTATTGAGCAAGATTTCGCAAAAGCTTTTGACCTATATTCAAAAGCATTAGGAGGTGGAAAAATTGTCGCTTTTTATGATTTAGGATGGCTGTATTATACGGGAAAAGGTGTAGAAAAAAATCTCAAGACAGCTTTTGAATATTTTGAAAAAGCTGTAGAGTATGGAATATCGCCTGCTAAAAATATGATCGCTCTGATGTATAGCCGTGGCGAAGGGGTAGAACATAGTTATGAAAAAGCTTTTGAAATTTATTCTAAATTGGCAGAAGAAGGTTCTAGACAGGCGCAGTGTCAGCTCGCCTTTTTGTACAAGGATGGCAAGGGCGTAGTGCAGGATTTGGATAAGGCTTATGAATGGTTTAAGAAATCTTCAGAGCAAGATTATGAATATTCAAAAGCAATGCTTGCGTGGATAGTTTTTGAAAGAGCTTGTAGTGATGAAGAAAATAAATATGCATACGAATTTTTCAAAAAAACAGCAGAAGAGGACGATGCAAAATCCCAATACAATATGGGAAGATTGTATAGAGATGGATTGGGTGTAGAACAAAATTATGCAAAAGCAATTGAATGGTTTGAAAAGTCCGTGGCGCAAAATGATCCCGATGCGCAACCGGCTTTAGCATTGATGTATATTGATGGGCAGGGTGTCGGAAAAGATTACACAAAAGCATTCGATTTGGCAAAGCGCTCGGCAGATCAAGATGTAGCTTTTGGACACAAAACTTTGGCAAGAATATATTATGAAGGCTTGGGCATAGAAAAAGATTACGCAAAGGCTTTCGAGTTGTATATTCGCGCTGCAAATAGAAATGCTAAAGATGCTCAATTTTTTGTTGGTGAAATGTATTCGAAAAAAGATTTTGAGAAATACGATATTTTAAAATCTTACGTATGGTTTAAAATTGCAGAAGATAATAAATATAAATTCAGTGAGTCTGAACTGAAAATTTTTGAAGAAGTAAAAAAATCTCTCACATCAGAACAATTGATTAATGCCGAAGCTCTGATTAAAGAACGCAAACAATTCATTTTTGAACGTAGAGAAAAAGAATCCACAACAGCTGAATAATGGTAGTTAAAAAAAAAGAGAAAAAATATCAAATTTTCCAAAACTAGATTTACAGCTTTTTATATAGACAAGAATTTTATGGTGTATATGAAGTATTGTGTAGATAAAAATATTCAATCTCAGGAAATATAGATAATGGAAAATTCTAAAAATTACAAAATTTTTGTTATAAATCTGGATAGGTCTCCTGATAGGCTAAATGCCATTTCTGAGCAATTCGCAAAAATTGAAATGTCTTTCGAAAAATTTTCTGCTATTGATGGCAAGCAAGTTTCTGACGAATTTTTGAATCAATTTTATTCAAAGACTTTAAATAGAAAAAAATATTTTACTTCTTTGAGTCGTGGTGAAATTGCTTGCTACATAAGTCATCTAAAAGTTTGCGAAAAAATCATTGCGGACAATCTCGATTATGGAATCATTCTCGAAGATGATTTGATTTTAAATCAAAATCTAAAACTTATTCCGAGTGTTCTAGAAAAAATTGATGACTGGAAATACATCAAGTTATCAGCTCCTTTCAAAAAGAAAAAAGTGTTAACTAGCACAACAATTTCTTTAGAATCTCCTTATTCCAAATTTGAACTTGTTCGCTGGAAAAAGAATCCAACTGGGACTCAAGCTTATGCAATTTCTAAAGAGGGTGCGGAAGACTTTTTGAAAAAACGCAGTATTTTTTTTAGACCCATCGATGTTGATTTACAATTTTCTTGGGAAACAAATTTAGATGTTATGGGTTTAATTCCATTTGTATGCGATGTTGCTGATGTGGCTTCTGACATAGCTCACAGAAGGGCAAAAGTTCATTATCCATTGGCAAGGTTGATATACAAACTAAAATTTGCTATCGCAAAATTCTCTCACGAAAAACTTTTTTCTTCTTCAAAAAAATGAAATGCAACTACCCTAACATAGACTCTTGGCGTAATGACAAAAAATCTTCTTTCGCAAAACCAAACTGGAAGGTTTTTGTTATAAATCTTGATAGATCACCAGACAGATTAGAATTTGTAAAAAATCAATTATCTAAATACTCGATTGAATTCGAGCGCTCTAACGGTGTTGTTGCAGACACTCTTTCTCAAGAAGAAATTCAAAAAGTTTACTCTCCATCTAAAAATAAAAAGCAATATGTTAGACCTTTGCATTTGGGTCAAATAGCTTGCTACTTGGCTCATATGAAGGTTTGGAGAGAGATTATCACTCAAAATCTCGACTACGCTATCATTCTTGAAGATGATTTTTCTGTTGACGAAAAGATTTTGAAGCAGCTTGAGTTTCTCGAAAAAACTTACGGTAAGTGGGACTATGTAAGACTTCAAGAAAATGCAAAGCTCAAAAAGATTTTTCATAAAGTAGCAAGTGGGGAAGGGTGTGCTCTTGTTGATTATATAAATCTTCCAGGCAATACTCTTGCGCAGGCTATTTCTAAAGAGACGGCAGAAAAACTACTGAACAATTTGCTTCCTTTCGGTTGCCCTGTTGATACTCAGCTTCAATACGTCGACAAAATTGGTGTAGAAGTTTTGTCGCTGATTCCATCAGGCTTTCATGAGCGAATTGAAGAAGCGTCTGTTTTGGCAATGTACAACAAAAAGAAAGCAAAATCTCACCATCCATTCGTAAGGCAAAAGCTAAGTTTCAAATTCTATTTTCATAGAATATTGTACTTCATAAAAAAATACGGATTCCTAACAGTATTTAAAGAACTCTCCAAACTCCTTTCACGTCAACCCACTAAAGGTATTTCACCTCTCGATTAAACAGGTCTTAAGACTCCAATTTGTGGGGCTG
>JGI994J12354_10001939_pt1 | contig 20680 bp, 13 predicted proteins | sample IntmicLarv3ML3BL_FD_12354 | JGI IMG/M metagenome (IMG submission 12354) | reverse complement strand
CAGTCCATTGCCGAAAAAGCTTGATATTGTTGTGTTTCGGTGCTTGTTTCGCTTGCGTATGCAGAAAAGGCCGAAAATGGCCTCTAAATGCGTATGTTTTTTTGGTTTATATTGGTGTGATTTTGCTCTCCGGCACGTCGAGTTCGCCGGATTTTAAGGCAACGCGGAAGCGGTCGAAATCGTCCTGTTGGATGAGATAAACTTCGGTGCTGTCTGCCTCGCCGCAGGCTGCGCAGTAGTAGTGTTCGAGGTGCTGTGGTCCGTCGCTTCGCAGCAGATAGAGTGCAATCACGTTCACCACCGCGTTGAGTTCGATGTTGTCGTGGTCGCGATACAGCCGCTCCGGGCGCTGCCGATTGTACACGTGGCGAAAAACAATCACGCTCTTCTGAAAGCGCAATGGAGGCCTAGCTGCCATGAAACGCTTCATGGCAGGGTAAAGATTGTCGCGGATGTAATCCTGGTTGCCGCGTTCTTTTCTGGGTAGCAACGCAGGGATGACCATCTTGAACCAACCCTCCGGGGTGAGTTCAATGGAGATTGGAATTGCCTTCGCCACCTGATCGCCCATCCGCTCTTTTGCTCCGGGGCGCCCGGTGTAGGCTGGAACCTCTCGCGCCAGCAACGTGAGCTTCTCGGACTCATAGGCGAACTCAAATGCCTTTTCATAGGCGAGGTCGTAGCGCTTTCCGTCCTCAAAAAGGAGCATTAGGGAGAGCGCGTCTTGCATGTTCTTTAGCCGACGCTGGGCGGCTTGCAATTGTTCTTTGATTGTCATGGTAGGGTTCCTCCTTAAAATGATTCTGCCCCCTGCTTCCTGACCACGGCAAGCTGCTGCGGCTAGGAGACAAGAGGCTTTTTGCAATATTGAGTTGCTGGGGCATTGCGCGATGGACTGGCTAGCTTGCTACAGATATTCGCTGAGTAAGTGCATGGGAATCATCTCCTCCTATAATGAAAACAGCGCGGAGCAAAGCCCTGCGCAAGGTGGTTTTAGTCAAGCAAACACCGCCAAGACACTGATGTCCCAGCGGTGTTTGCCCGACTGATAATTTTTCACGCTATTATTATATCACTTTTGCGGTTTCATGTCAACGGCCTAAAGTGCAATTTGTATAGAACTGTGGCGTTTACAGGCTTGCCAACAACAGATTTTTCTGAATCCATTTGGTTTTCGGCTTGAAGGTAAGTTTGGCTCATGCGGGATGGGAACGGACTGGAAACGCCCCTCCGCTTTATTATGTTGACAACACGCTCATCGCTTTCCAGATGACCTACGCGAAGATTAGAGCGATTGTGCGACTTATATCGTAGTGATGCTGCGATACTGCCTATGTATCCTCAGAAGCAGCAGATCAGGGCCTCAAGATTATAGCAAGCTAACACAGCTAGGTGAAACATAAAACTCAACGCCAACAATACCCAGTGGAGTACTATCAGCGTTGAATTTGTTCCTTCCCAGAGTAGGAATGATTGATATAGACAAATTACCCTTGGAATTCAAATTTGGATACACTGACTATGAAAGGACGTTGATATGGTTACAATTTACCGATTACTCTACTATTATAGAAACATTTCGTTATAACTACAATCGAGCTATAGCTGCCAACAGTGACTTGAAGCCGTTTGTGCAAGGAAAAAAACTACCGCGCTCCGATTAGGAGCGCGACGGAGTTATTCTGGTTGCTCTCCAAACACATAGGATTAGTGGTTATTCCGTAACCGTGATTGTCACAGACTTAGAAACACTTGAATCGCTTGAGGCTTTGATAGTAACGACGGCAGTGCCTGGCGCGTTGCCCTTGACCGTAAATCCAGAATCCCAACCCAGTACGTTTGTGTTGTTAATGCTTTTACTTACGTTAACGCCTGGCATGAAATTACCATCTGTATCGTAAGCAGAAATGCTGAGGGTTATCTTCTCTCCAACCTTCACAGTTGAGGGCCCGGCAATCTCCAGGCTTCCGACTTTGGGAGCTGGCTTGGTTACAGTTACCTTGATCCAATTGCTTTTTCCGCTACTATCCTTCGCGTTTGCATTGATATATGTTTCGCCGACAGCTACCGCTGTAACCTTTCCATTGGAATCAACTGTTGCAATTGACGTGTTATCGCTTGACCATACAACGCCCTTGTTTGAAGCGTTGTTCGGATAGACAGTAGCTGAAACATTGCCTGTTTTGCCAGTTTCCAGAGTTAAGTTGCTCGGACTGAGAGATATACTGCTTACAAGCACTTCGCGTACGGTAACCTGGCAAGTGCTAGAGCAACCATTGCTTGTTGCTGTGATCGTTGCGGTTCCTGCTCCTTTTGCCGTAACCACGCCATTACTGACGGAGGCAATACTGTAATTACTGGATGACCAGCTACATGTTTTTTTTGTTGCGTTGGATGGATAATAGGTGACGCTAAGAGTGAAGGTGTCACCGGGATCAAGAGTGCGGGAGGAAGTATTTAGCGAAATACTAGACACAGGAATAATAACAGTCAAGTCAATATAATCGGTTTTGCTTCTGTCAGTCGTTGAAACCGTTATGCGACACGAACCTGCATCGTAAGCAGTAACTTTCCCGCTTTGGTCAACTCCGGCCACATTAGTATTGCTGCTTGACCATGATACGCTCTTGTTTGTTGCGTTATTTGGCCTCACATTAGCTGTAAGCGATTTAGTTTCGCCGACTTTAAGCTCTGTGAAAACAATATCGAGCAAAGAAATTGATATACTGTCCACGCGCACTAGTGAAGTTGTGGATGAAGTTGACTTAGTTGAGTTATTGGATGTTGAATTATAGGATGTCGATGTAGGCGTAGTGTCTATAGCAATTGTTTTAGGCACGACAGTATTGGGCTCCTTCGACGTAGATACCCTCGCTGTTCCTGTATTTAGTTGGGCACTTGTTTGCGTAACGGGTTCAGTCGCTTTGATCGCTTGCCACCAGTTTGCTTTTGTCGGCTGTGCTTTTGCTTCGGCGGTTTCACCTTCATGTATTGTTTCTGTGTCGAAAGGAGGCTCCGGTGGTCCTGAACGCAAATAACTGGCGGCAGCCACAGAGCCTGCGATAACAATAACCAAAGCGATAGCAACCGCTATCCCAATCACTTTTTTATGCGACTTTATAGGTGTCGCGTCAACATGGGAGGGCTCTTTGTTTTTTCTTAGCTCATGACCACAATTCTTACATGTCGGCTCAATACCGCTATTATGCTTCTCGCCGCAGTCAAGACATGTTTTGTTGTATGAAGTTGCCATCGCTCACTCATCCTCGGATATTATTTGTTTCTCGTCTAACCATACACCCAAACCACAATGGCCTGATGAATGATATGGTGCCGTCGCGGAAGGTAACCAGGTAGTCTACCCTACCTTCAGGTACTCAGATCCATCGATATATATACTGCTTCCCTGCTTTTTGAAGGTGTGCTCAGATGGAATCTCGCCTACCGAAATACCTAGCACAGCAGAGGACTTTGTAATTGTTAGTAGATTGCCCTTAATGTTGTAAGTGCCAGAGGATTCTACGACTCCGCCCGCTGTACTAATGGTGACATTCCCTTTGCGGTCAAAGCTGTATGTCTTTGCAAGCAGTCCACCGCCTTTCTGATATGTACCATTGAGGGTAGTACCTCTGCTGCAAGCCGATAAGGTGGTAAACAGTAGGCATGCGATAGAGAAAATGACGAGGATTCGTTTTGCGGCTTTCATGAAAATTATCTCCTTTGTTTGCTTATCATAATTGGAAGGGTTCTCATGGCATATCCATCAGTTTTTGATCTGCCATCTACCTTTTTTGCGATATAAGCGTCCAGTACGTTCCATTTTATTGATTGCTGCCTCGACCTCACTTTTCTTTGCTACCGTAACTTCGGCGTAATTCATAAATTTGCGCCCATCCAGCTCTTTTGCGCAATTCCTTCGCGAAATAGTAGGAAGGGCACCTATGTAATCTAGGATCATTTTTTCCAATGGAGTTGTTTCGAAGGGATATTGGATTTCAACTTCCGCAGTCTGAGCTTCCGTTGGATTATTTGTTTCCTGAGTTGATGATGCAGTCAAATTTGTTCTCTGGCGTTTTCGAGTAGCTCTGTCCACTACACACCATTGTCTGCTTGTGAAATCAATAATTCCCTGGGCACGAAGAGCATCCATGGCTTTTCCCACTCTATTAACGTCTTCACCTAATAGCTCTGCACATTTTTTCTTAGAACTACAGTCGTTGGTATTAATGCACTTAATGATTTTTCGTTGAAGAGATAGCTCCACTACGGGCTCTACCTTTATGTTTGCCAGTTTGCTATAATATTTCATTTTCTTTTTGTGCCTTTTTAGCTCATCATCCTTTTTCCCAGGCAATTCTTCTATCCTAGTTTTGTAGTATTTCTGCAAATATTTTAATACGCGGCGCCGCATACCAAATGATGACCATAAAACAGGAAGGAGAGATAGCCAGAAAGTGAGAATTAAAGTGAGGATGATTTTCTTCTCAAGAAGATATTGGATCATCACTGGCTCGACACTAACATACCCAAGATACAGCCGAACTATAACTAACTCGCCGCTGAGAGCGAGAGCAAAGAAAATCAAAGCTACGATAGCGTAATACAATTTACCATGAAGCTTCTCCTCACCCTTATGGATTCTACGCTCTTTATAAAACAAAAATGCTACAACCTCTATGAGCAATGCACCATTGACCAGCATCATATAAAGCATCGGACGCTGCAAGAGATCATCCCATCCCGCTACGAAAGCAAGAATAAAAGAAAAGAGAATGCTTCCGCCTCCCCAAAGATCGCCAAAAGCCATGATGCTTTTTAGAATTGTCCCTATACTCTTCAGTAAGGTTTTCACGAAATCTCCCCCTTGATTTCTCCCTTGTATTGGAACGAAAATTTTACTGTCTGGAATGATGAATCAGAAGTAAGTTTTTCCGCGATGCCATCTGCTAAGAATAGGTCTTCCAAAGATCTGTAATTTCCATTTTGAGCATCCTCCAGAGTTTTATGAAAGCTTCTTGCATTTGCTTCCTGACTATTCTCTAACTCAATGTAAACCGTACATTTTTGTGGGTTCGTTCCGGCGCGTTTTTTGAGAGAAAATTTCAACTGAAAAGACAGATCGCCGCTTTCATAATTCTTTGGAAACGGAATCACATGTTTCTTGTCTCCATCATCAATCGTATAATAGATTTTGGTGATTTTGGGACCAATAGCAGGAAGAAACGGCCTATAGTCGTTTAATATGGCCATATTGCAACGATAGGGAATGTCTACAGCAATGGTGGCGTCTACAAAGCTCTCACCTACAGAAAATGTCGGATCCCCAGTCGGCGAAATGCTTATTTTAGAGCAATTACTCTTTCGAATTTCCGCAGATTCAAGATATATACCAGACTCACGGCGATCACCTTGCTTTAGCAATGTCATTGGAAAGTAATAGATAGGGTCACTGTCTTCATTTGATCTTCTCGCAGAGTCATTATCTGATCTACGACTAAACAACGGCTCTGGACACCAATAGTCATTCATGACCCAGCCAGGGGTGATGTTTTCTTTTGCTAATCTGTTTATAACATCATTACAAAAATCGAAGACCCTTTTCTGTTCTCCAACTACCAATACGAAAAGCACTTTACTATGCGTATTCCAGGATGGTTTGAGCCACAACAATGCACAGCCGTTTTTCCCGTCCTTGAAATTGAGAAGTTCCACCATAGCTTGCTTTACCTTGTTGTCTCCATCATTGTAAATGGACTCAGTTTTATCATACCATGTACATGTTACCAGCACTTCCAATTGCCCACCAAGGGTTGCAGAACCAAGATTCTCTTTCATTTTCCCTAGTATTTTTACCATGTGTGGGCTATTTAGATTCTCCTCTTGATATATTTCCTTGTTGTCAAGTTTTATTGGCCGAATCGTTTTTCTGTTTCCATACCCAAAAGCTTCAAACCGAGCATCTTCTGCTGCATAACTGACCGCTGAAATAAGCGCTCCGTATGTATTATCATCTGCTACTTCCAAGAATCCCAGCATTGGATTTCGAATATCCCAAAAGACATGCGGTCCGATCCCTGGCACATATTTCATTTGCTCAACTACTGGTTCATCCTCAGCTGTTTCGTAATCAACCTGTGATCCGCCTGAGTTCATAAATAGAAATATCACAACAATGGCCCCAATAATTGCAATAAACGAAAAACCGGTAACCATCATAGATCTATGCATCTTCATCGGTCTCCTCCAGGCAAGTTAGATGAACAAAGCGACACAAGCAGACTTATGTTTTCTCACTGCTTTCCCTCCACAAAGGCAAAATTGAATCTCTTTAAGGGTTGCGACATCACCCTTGGGTATTGAGAACCCGACAATACACTTTACAGTTTAACTCATGCGTAGGAAACAGAACCTGGTTGTGTAAGAGCTACAGATTTTAGATGTACGGCGTTATGTCGTCGCCGCAATAGTATTTATTATTCACCTACCATACACCCATACCGCAGCGGCCCTGGTGTATGATATATGGTGCCGACTGCGGAAAGTAAAGGCGGTCTAAAAAAGCCAGCTGAAAAAATATGCGATTTGACTGATGATAGATGAAAACGTTGAAAATGCCATGCTGAAAATGCGGAGATAATTTGGTATACCGTCCATAAAAGAACTGAACCAGATCATCATTGAAGTCCAAATATCGCCTAAGTTCATGTGTTACCTCCAATAATAGTTCTGTATTTAAGCCCCGCGCACTGCAGGGCCGCTGCGCACTCAATTCACCATAATAACAATTGTATCTTTGAAACTTCCATGCTTATCTTTTGCCGTAACCGTAATAGTCGCACGTCCTGAACGCAAAGCTTCCCATCGGCCATCACTATACATAGCGACTGACATTCCATTTCCACTGCTCCATTTCACCTCTACATCATTTGCATTATGAGGAGTTACAGTGGCGGTCAATACACCTTTTTCCCCTTTGTTGACATGCAAATTACCGCTATTTATGCTTACGCCGTTCAATGCAGCTGCCACTGTTGTTGATGGCTTTGAGGTAGATGAGACTGTAGTGATTGCTTGACGCGTGGCTGATGACGAAGATTGCCGCATCGCCGTAGATGTGGAAATAATCGTAGTTACTCGTATTTCGGTTGTGGTTTGTTGGATAGTAGTGTGTGAGGTAGGCTCGGTTTTCTTTGTGACCTCCCACCAGTTGTCAATAGTGGGTTGGGCATGTAATGGCGCAGTCTCGCTTTCACTGGTTGAGAAAAGAACGGTAGATGATTCAGGCGTTTCAGGTTTGTAACGCCTTATTAAGCATACCGAACCTGCCACCACTACTACAAAAACGGCGAATCCAGTCAGTACGATCAAAGTCTTTCGAGTTCTTTTTAGGGGCGCGACTTCATGGGACACCGCTTTACTTTTTCTGAGCACATGTCCACAGTTTTTACAGGTTGGCTCGCTACCGCTATTTCGCTTTTCGCCGCAGTCAAGGCATGTTTTACTGTAAGACAACCCCACTTGTTTTCCTCCTCAAGGCACAACGTTTATCTGTAGCCTCATTAACACATTTTGATTGTCATCAAAAGCAGTGATAACCGCAGTCCCCTCTTTTATTGTTTCTCCAATGCAATATGTATCATAATGGTCTTCAGCCTTAATTGTAACGGCATCACCTTCGACGCTAAATTTTAGGCTACCATCATAGACAAAATCTGTTGCGAGTCCGAATCGAATCCTTCGGCCAACTTTAACTTCTTCTGGATCAGAGCTTGCAGTCACCTCTCTCACTGGGTTGGTATCGGTACGCAGATTCTTGAATGAGAATTTCAACTCAACCAAATCAGTTTGACCCGAAGCTTCTGGATCAGCAGCCATCTCTGTCGATTGCCCGTGGCCGTCTGAGTCACTTGGATCTTGTGAATTGCTATGGCCTTGCGTTGGATCCTCTGTTTCAATCACTTGCTCATGTTCTGGCACATCATTTCTCGCCATAATTCGTGGAATATAGTGGCCCATTAGAGCACCAGAGCCAATAAGAACAACTGCGATTATAACCGACAATGCGATTTTCAGCTTCTTACCAAGCACAATTTTGCTTTTCTTGGATTTTCTGGATTCTGGAGCACTAATATCAGCTGGAGCAAAAGCTTTGTCCCATACCTGTTCAAGGAGCGTCCTCTGCGATTCATCTTTAATAAAAACATTTCGATAGGGTTCAAGTGTCGAACGATTTTCTTCAGGTGAGAGCCATAAAACAGGGTTTTCGCCGCTATCCGTATTAAGGCGTAAGGACATATGTTTAGCCAAAGCGACTTGTGAATCAATAACATCCTTTTTTGTGCTCAGAGGTGAACACACTCGCTTCGCCTGTTCCGCAGTTAAGCAACCCAGCTCTGTCAAAAAGATAATTTGAGATGAGGAATAAGAGCTTTCTTTGCCATCAAGGAGATTTCCAAGGCAACTGAACGCGTCACTCATTTTAATGGTACTGCCATTACTTAGCAGAACCGTTGGATCATGTCTACCGTAGCATTCCAAGAGCGTAAACGAAATAAACGCTTCGGCAATGCTGCTACACCCGATGTCGTTAATGTTGATGAGCTTCTGAATGCTAGAAACATCTTTTTGCAGTTGCGCAATCAGCTTATCCCATAGATCGCCTTGTTTGAATTGGTATTTAGATACAAATTTATGCAACTCAAGTATGTAAAAAACATAATTCCAAGAATCGTTTCGCGGGTAGTTCTTATCAGCGAGTATAGCGGCAAAATAAGATGCTGGTTGCTGTTGAACACGCTCATAGTCTTTCATATTGTTGTCGTACTCATCTTTCAACTGTTGCAGTCGATTAAACGCTCGCGGAAATCCACTTGGCGCACTTTCCGATCGATACGTGAACAGTGCAAGAACGTCATTGCGATCTGAAAACCAAATGGGCTTACTGGCAGACTTAGCACAGAACCGTTTTAGAGCGCTATGGAGAATATTTTCGCTTTCCTCCACAACGAAAGCCTCATTCTCATCGTATACCAAATTTTCGAAGCAAGCGCTGCACGCGTTCCATTTTTTTTTATAATCTAAATAATCAGCGGTTGGAACATACTCAGTTGAACCACGATCAATTTCGTTAAGCTGTCTTGACACAGTGTCTTTTTCTGCTGCTACGAGTTTAGCATGGGCTTCCTCTACGCGTGTACCAATGATATCAATAACCGTTTCGCCAGATTTTGTTATTGTCTGATAATACGGCTCTAATGTTTCCTTTGCCATTTCAAATTCCTTTTTAATTAAGGGCCTTGAATTGCATTTCAGAACAAGATCGGCTAACATGGCAGCCCACCCGTTCTGCAAATATTTTTTGTATCTATCTACAACCGCGTAATACTTTTTTGCATCATGCAAGTAAAATAAAAATGGATTCTCTCCTGTTACTGCGCGCGAAACGATACCAATAAGTTGTCTTTTTAAGAGCGCTTCATCAAAAAAAGATGCAAACAATTGATCTGCCAAAGGGACTATAGATGCGCTATGATGATGTGTAGGCCGAAGGAAATCAAGAATATATAATACTTTCTCGTCTTCGGTCATGTTCTCCCAATCAGTGATTAGGTTGTAAGCATCACCATATATACCGCAATTGATATTAGAAAATCGTTGCGGATCACCCATTCCTTCCACGCTGGCCTTGAAAGCTTCAAACATTTCAGTGAGTGCAGCGCTGTCAGTTGAGTTTGCTAAATAGCGAATAAAACGATCAAGTGCAACCCCTATCTTGGAGCGATAGAGGATTTCCTGCATGGCATAGCGGCTTCTTTCTATATCATCAGGATAGAGAATCGAAGAGCTTTCGTAATTATATATTGCAGACTTTCGAATAAAGCACAGACTAACAAATTCCATGTTAAGTCGAGGTGTTGGATGGGTTATGAAACCGCATTGCGCCCGCATCGCAAAGGGCATATGAGAATAGACTGCTTTCAATATTTGATTGACATCATTATCAAAGGAATCATCATTCAGGGCGAGAAACACTGGATTTTCTTTGTTGTAGCAACTCGCAAAGCATCCCTTTAGAATGGTAAACAGCATCTCGTTGTCCAGTGGATACGCTTCCACAGAGGAGTAGTATTCAGGCTGTGGCGAAAGAGTGTTATTCACAATTTCGATGTCGCTCGCAAAACGGAATTGGATCAGTTTGTCAATGTCCTCAAATTCCTCTGGGTAAAGCTCGTCTACCATAGCATGCATGCAAGTCGATTCTGCCGCTGATGTCATTGAGCTTTGCCTGAAAGCAGCTGCGCGCAGAAAATTAGCCTGGGAACTACCAAGCCGTATCATACAGCAACCGCGTTTATAGGACACGTCGCCTTGCCGAAAATTTTCAATAGCATATGTTAATAAACTTTCGGAAAAGGGTTCCCACCCATTCGGCGTCATGTTTTTGTACGTCCCGCCAACATTTGCGGTAAGACAACAATATTTAGCCACACGCATCATCTCCTTACTAAACCTGCTCTTCATGAAGAATACTTTTTCCGCATAAGTTACTGAGCGTATTTCTCTCGTATGTGGTTTCGTGACCAGGAAGCACACGCAATGTTTTTTTGCCTTTATCTAGCGGTACGCCTCTCCTTATTTTGAACTTATTTACCGTTATTTCAACAGCCAGTTCCCCTAGCACAGCAAGTGTCCAGAGCATTGGATAATATGCTTTGAACTGCCTGATTGCCATGAAGTTGCCTACCTCATCTTTGGCTTTCAGTTTTTTGTCCTCTTGGTCACTTTCAGGGCGCTGTTCTGTTTTATAGCCAGAGGCAGACGACGAAAAATAAGCATTCCTAATGAAGTATTTGTCCAAAGTGGAGATCATTTCGCCATTGAGATTACTTAACTTTTGCTTAACAGACATGCTGTACTCCATGAATCCCTGCTCAAGCATGCACCCTGCTTGCTGTTCTGTGAATGCTAGATAAATTTCATTATTGTAGACCCGGCCGCAAAGGCTTTCTGAAAAAATAAAATCTTCAACGGGCTGGAAATCGGGATTTACATGCACGAAATCAGGGGCCATATCTGACTTTGTAAGGATAATAGCAACAGGCGGAAATCCCTCTGCTCTATTGCCGACTTGAACCAACAGGCTCTTTATCTGTTCTAAGTTTTCGCTCAACTCTCTCGGGCTCAGAAGATGTTTCCCCGTGGGATCATCTTCCTTTAGGTTATACCCACTTGCGTTTTGAAAATCGCGGTCTGCACATTGACCTGCTTGAACTAAGTCCATGCAGTACCATAACACATCGGCGTTGCTATAAAACCGCAGGCAATCTGCCACCCATCTGTTATCAATTCCTCCATCTTCCCTATGTATATATTCGCCAGGCATATCCGCAAACGTCACAATAAGCGTTTGTTCAGGCCGACCGTATCCGCCTGGGATAATAGCCTTGACAGTTGCGGATAATTTATCGCCAGCAATTTTTGTATCAGTTTTTTTAGGCGCCCAACCATCCTTGTAATCTTTGAGCATAGGGGCTACTGTCTTGTCCCATAGAGGATTGTTTGGAGCTTTGACAAAATGCACGTCGGTAGTTTTCATATCTTCCAGAAAAACATTGATACACGCAACAATCATTGCCGTCTTTGCTACTCGTTCTGATCCCAATAGACCAATCACGATTTCTCTCACGCGACCAGCCTCTGGGAAAATAGCATTACGGCACTCAGAGCAAATCTTGAGGATACTCAGTTGTGGTTTGTTCGTACAGAACACATAACACGGTATTTGTTTTTGACTGCTTTTATCGTTGTTTTCTTCGGGTCGCATATCCACTTGAAGATCAAAGGTTGATACGACTTCATCACTTGAAAATACCCAATCAATCAGTCCGTTTTTTTTGAATAGGTCTCTCATGCTCGCGATCTCATCTGGGCTGGCCAACCAAACATCATCGCTACCACTGCGAGCTTCAATGATATCGCAGAAATATTTATAGGCAATCTTTAGCCCATCTCCAATGTCCTTTAGCGAAACTCGAAATATCTGTGGTCCGGCTTTCACTGCATTAAAACATAGTATACTGTATCCTTTGTTTTCTCCGCTTCCCATTACCGCAAACAGTCTTCTCACCAATTGAGCTGGCCCATTTTCGCTTCTCAAAAGCGCCGCGAACATATCCAAGTTGTTTTTCTCGGAAGAGTCGGCTTCATGCTTCAAACTCATTTCATGCTCAGCAATTAACCTTTCGATTTCATTAACTGCGGTTTCTTGAAGCAGCTTATTGTTTGGGTCCACCCCAAATCGGATGCAACCGTCTTCATGCTTGTTCATGCATGTCGGGCAATAAAAATTCATAACGCGAGCACCAATCCATTTCCTTATTTCATTTGAGGATCTTTACTAATTATACCGCTTGTAGCCCCGCAAACAATCCGTCCATCAGCGTCTCCAGGTGGCCGAAACCAAAAATCATACAGCATATCCGACGCAGGAGTATATGGCAACTCGAATTTTTCGCCACCTCCGAATTCGATTTGAATTGCACCATTTGGCAAACTACCATCGACTTTAACGATGTAACGTCGCCAACCATCTTTCTTAACAATACAATTCCATGAAATATCTGCTCTGTACTGAATGAAAATAAATGTTTCACCTGTGACTGAATCGGTTGGAATTTCCGTTTTGTCTGACAGCAGAAAAACTACATGATAATGCGCTCCAACGGGCAGCTTCGTGACATCAAGTTTCACAGGGTGATTGGAGCCGGCCTTTTGCGTCAAGCAACCGATATAGTGATCAGAGCCACTCTCACTTTTTGCCCAAATTGTCACTGCGCCATTGGGCCAATTGGGATTCCAGTTATAAACGCAAGACATATTGATTGAGTCTAAACTAATGAAAGACATGACTATGCACCTCCCTTTGCGGAGTCTATATAAAAATCGGCCGTGGTCATTGATAGAACAATGCAACAGTCTTTTGGCAGGCCACCGCAGGTATACCATTTTGCCTTGGCAATACCATTTTTAAAATTAACCGAGTCAAATCCGCCGTCATGACTAGAATTGATTAAGCCATATAAACAAGGTGCTTCATATGCTGTGTTTTCCAGACAATCCAAATCGCAGTTTTCGGCAATAGCATCCGATAAGCTATCGGATGTCCATTCATTTGGAGATGGCTTATACTGCTCTGCAATAGCAATAATATCTATGTTCCAGCTCACTGGGCTTCCCGGAGTACATTCGCAGTGTAGTATTTTTAATTGAGCATCAATCCTGGCAGTTGCTTTTACTAAATTCTGTTGGAGTTTCCCTCGAATGAAGTCCTCCTTTGCTTGCTCCCAAAACCATTTTTCTGCGAATAATCTGTAAAGAGTTTTTCGTGTCTCTTCAAATGATTCGATCGCCTGCACAATTGCAGTGGGTTTCCTACCTCCCAAAGATATTGGCTTTAAGGATTTGTGTAATTCCTGCTCATAATCATCGTTAGTTAATTCAAGTTTTTTTTGCAGGAAGGACTCCATATTTGTTGTGAGATGATCAATTGGAATTTTGACAAACGCATCGCTAAACGCCCGGTTGAATGCGTCTGAGTTTAGCGCCATATTATTTAGAAAAAACTGCTCATGAAATCCGAGGTAGCGGGATTTTCCATTGTGAAAGCTGCCCCAAAGATCACGCAAAAACTGTGAAGAATCATGAATCACTTTTTTTCTGAAAAAGCGAACACCCCTGCTGTAGCTTCTAAGATAACCAGCATCAAAGGGATAATCCTGAAGTGGCCGGAGTCCAGGAACGCTTGCAAGGAATTTTTGAAGAGCTCTTTTTCCTGCGTTTTCGATATGGCTGGGATCATATTCATCACCATAACGTGCAGCCAGTAATTGTTGTTTAATAATGCGCAACCATTCGTTATGCGTTGAACTCCCGCGCCATAAATTTAGTACATTTACTGAAGAACTATGCTTTAGTGGAAACTCAGCGTAAAATTGCATTAAGTATAACCAGAGAGAAACAGATGCATAGCCTCTGCAAGTAATTGGTGCCAATAGTTCGCCAGGATTAGCGGTCGCACGAGACAGATTGTCAACGAATCTTAATGCTTGTGAATCCATTGTTTTCGGCACATTCGGTATATCAATGACTTCATCATTAACTAACATGAAGACGATAATCGGCTGTGCTGTAGGAGGTAGAAGCAAGTTTTCCTTATGACTTTCAACTCGACTAATTCCTAAATCAAGCGATTCTTGACTGATGCAAGCAAAATAAAGATCCCCAACCTGAGCATACATGTTGCTCAGGTTGGTTTTCAGTTCAGACATGTGCTCTTCTGCTTGCGGAGAATAAAGGAGCACAGGCACCCGTTCCGTTCGTTTGGCTGGAAGAGGTGCATCCATTGATCGCCTTATTAGCCCTAAGAGTTTTTCATCCAACATTCTCCTACCCCCATTTTGCTAGAAAAGACATCGCTACAACTTCGCGACGATGTTCTCGTAAAAAGCACTCAAGGTTTCACCAATTGTTGAATCACCGGAAACCTTTTTAATATCTTTCTCCCACTGTGCTGAATCGATCATTTGATTTATCTTTTGTACTTCTGCCTTTAGCTTCGCCTGCCTCTGTTTGATTTCATCGCGCTGAGCGTCTTTTCTTTCGTTAAATTGACTCTCCCAATAAGCAGAAAGCTCATCAAAACGGCCATATAGCTCCTGCATCATGAAATAGAAGTGGAACAGCTGTTGCCATGCATCCAGATCCACTAAGTCGAGCAAAATGCGTTTGCGCCCATTTTCGTTCTCGAACTCCCAGAACTCCTTCTCCGCATCCCAGTTAATCAGCCCAACGCCGTAAAATCGGCGGAAGGCATTTTGGCACTGAAGCTCTACGCCTTCAAATTCAATCTCGCTGATCTTAACGGCAGCAAGTTCTTTGAGTCGGTCTAAAACGCCTAAAGTGCGCTGAAGCGAAAGGCATCGGTGATACATTTTTCTCATGAACTTACAGGTAAAGTCCCATTCCCATCCGTCCAGCGGTTCCTTACCGTAGTGCATCTCACAAGTAACAGGCTTTGTGCCTTTTCTCTTAGATTCACTCTCCGGCAATATATGGAATAGGGAGTCGATGTTGGTATCCGCATCCAGCTCAAGCATGCCAAGCAGTTTTTTCGCTACTTCGTCATAGATCCTGGTCGCATTTCCGTCTTCCTTGCCAAGCTCGACAAACGCTTTGCCCAAGAGGGTGCCCGCACCATCATTCAGTAGGAACAGATCCGCCTCGTAATTCTCTCCCTCATTTCTTTCGTCAACTATCTTATAGGCCCTGGCTTTTTCCATCATCCTGCGAACGATTGTGGAAAGCTCTACTTCTTCCCCAAACTCCGCCTGATAACTCCACTTACCGGCAGGGATAAGATTGGGGAAGTCGCGCCAATTTTCCTCTCGCTCATTCATGTGCTGCCCCACATTCCCGCGGGTGTTGGCATAGGCCTGTTCGCCTAGAGCAACCCATCTAAAAGCAAATAGCGGTAGCGTCAGGTAATTATTGAAGAACGTAAAGCTGTCGGAACTTTCAGAGTTGAAAACGGAAACCATGCTCATGACCGGTTGTTGCCGTATGAGGTTATTGAGATGGCCGGTCTCATCGTCAGAGGGAAGAATGAGATATTTTGCTGTTTCGCTGCTCTCGTAATTGTACCTTTCGTTAATCTGCGCGAGTATTTCCGCGTCCTTGTCCAAAACCTGAGCAATTTCAATGGCTGCGTCTTCCAAGAATGTCGTGGGTTTGTCGTTCGCGCTGCCATCGCCTATCGACATCGCCCGAGCACTTGTCTTGCCCGAATAGCAAATGGCAATGATGTCTTCCAGAGTCAGGGGATCGAGAACGTCCTTAAATGTCTCGTTCACAAAATGTCGAATCTGTCCGGCTGCATCGAAGACTCCGCCTTTTGCCAATCCGGTCCATTTGCCTTCCTCCTGGGCAAGGGCATTGACTAGCGACGATGCATAGGATATTGTTTTTTCTATAAGTAGTTCATCAAGAGCACGCAGAACCGCTCGACCATTCTCAGTTTGCAGAGGCGTTTTTATGAATGTGTCGCCAAGTCGCCCATTTCCAGTTTCGCCTGTCAGAATCTCGCTTGTTTTGTTCAGCGTAATCGATAAATACTTGACGACCTCCTCATATACCTCATACACTTCTGCATTACGGCTTTCGAGGTAATCAATAAGCTGCCCGAAGAAGCTGTTGACTTCGTGATACTCATACTCTTTACGAGATGACCAGGAGCTCCGTTCCGCGATATTTCCTCGTAAAACACTTGCCATGTGCGGCAATAACTTGACAAGATAGGATGGGCCATTGCTCTTGAAGAGCGTATCCAAACGCGCTTTCATGGTTTCCATCTTTCTTTCTGAGAACTCTTCGCCACTCTCTTCAACATCTTCTTTCTTTTCGCCCTTGCTGCCGATAATCAACGTTCTGTTTGATTCTCTGCGCAGGCTTTTCCTGAGCGTTTCGACATGTAACAGTCCTAGGCTTGACAACTCGCCCCGGGCGGTTTCGATAGTAGGGGTTGTGCCCATTTGCTCCCACTGCCGCATCAAGTAATCAAGAACTTTTTTTGCTGCGTAGATGCGCAGAAGATCGCGGGGTATCGAAAGTTCCACATAGCCAGTAGCGGCGTAATCGCAGTATGCATCACGAGGCAATACCAGCGGCGTTTTCCCTTTGATAAATGTTGTGCGCTTCATTGCTTTGTCTGGAAGATGGGAAAGAATGCTGCTGTGAGCCGCAGAGCCCGATGTGCCTTTGATCGTGGTTTCAGCGGTAATCATGTTGATGATGCAATCGGATGCTGTGTTTGCTGCGACGGTGCGCGGTAAATTCGGCAGGAAAGTCGAGCCTTTTCCATCGATAAGGAAGCAATGGTTAAACAGCGACTGGAATGTGATCGTATCACTGCAGCCATCATAGACCATCTCCGGATGTTCTCCACGCGCTTCCATTGCCATGTGGTATTCAATTTCTTTGACCGCCGCGTAGCCGTTGCTGTTGCCGTTGGTAATATCCTCCTGCTTATCAGGGATTTTGTCGCTTGCAGCGGGAGGAAGAAAAACAAAGCCATAGGATGACGGATTAGGATTTGTCCCCTCTTTATCCAATTGATGCTTTAGTATGTAGGCGGCATCCAAAATCATTCCACTGCCGGTTCCACCGGCCACACCGGCCAGCAGGATCAAGTGCACTTTCGTTCTGGACTTATCGCTATGCAGTTGACGAAATTTAGCGTTGAACGCTTGTGTCATAAGTTGATAGTTGACACCGTTGCATAAAAGCACGCGCCCCGCCTGGCGCCTGGCGCCCGCACCCTCGCCTTTAAAGACCTCGCGCGTATGCTCATATAACCTGGGGTTAATCCAGTGGGAAATGGGAGGTTCCTGGCGTTCTGCCAAATCTTGCACTCCCTGAAAATTCAGCTTGCAAATATCATCTTTGCGCAGCGAACCGTCAAGCAGATATTTGTCCAGATCCACATGGCTTGAATCAATTGCCAGAAAACGCAGGAACGTGCCAATGGAGCTTGGATCAACCTTGCGCTCTATCTTCTTTTTTAACGAAACTAACGCTGTGCAGCCCGTTCCGCCCAGGCCAACGATGACATAGCGGACATCCCCTCCGATTTTTCGCTTGCCGCGCGGGATGATGCCCTCACCGTTAAAATAATCCAAGGTTGACATGTTGTCCCGAATTCGCTCGACGTACCGTTCGTTAAGTGGCATGTTCTTTTCCTCCAGTTAAGTGTTAGATTGTTTGGAAATCATTATGGTCAGGGTTGCCCCATTTTGCAGATATATAGGACCCGAAGAAAATGCTTGCTCGTTGCCATAAACAGCACGATCGCTTCTATTACTCTTCTCGCGAAACTTTTCTCGTCCTGTAACAATAAATGCTCTTTTGCTCAGCTCACTTCGGTTTATCTTAATTAATTGATACAACGCATCTTTTTGATCACTTGCAACAGAGCGATCTATGTACGTTTTACACGCATCAAAAAGAGTGAATTTCCCCTTGAAATTGCTTGGTGCGAGTTTGCCTGCAACTGGGAACCCGACACCACTCACCATAATCTTCATGTTTCGCGATAACCTAATGTTTTTAAGATAACTGAAGACAAATAGGCCTACTAAGAGCAAAAGAATTAAAATGCCGCCGATAACACCATAAAAAAGCGGGCCCCCATTTTTCGGTATCAAGGTAACCATAATTGGTGCTTCTGCACCCAGCGAGTCTGTGACCATAACCGTTATCACTTTTGGCTCTTTGTCGTCGGCAAAAACGTTTACTGCTGATAGCTTGCCATCCGTAGTAAGACGAAGATTTTCAAGCGGCATATTTTTGTTTGAAATTGAATCCGGATCAAATGATGGAATAGCTTCGCTATCGATGCCCTTAAAGAGGTCCTTCAGGTTGATAGTGCACTTCCCATCTGCAAAAATGTTGTAGGAAACTGCGCGCTCGACGGGATCAACCTCGGTCTGCACTTCAATCTGAGGACTCTTGAATCTTACTGCGTAACCCAAGTTAGTACGTTTTCCAGTTTCTTGTCCTTCCTCATCAAGTTCATACTCATATATTTGACCGCCTTCATATATGGCCGAAGCTTTTATAGAAAACATGGAGAGTCTTACGTCGGGTATGGCAAAACCATCGTAGCTATGTAACATAGTCATGCCAAACTCTTCTTCGCCTGCTTCAAGGGTGCAACTATATCCTTTATACTTTGTTTCACCTACCACACGTTCGTTTTTCTGTGTTAGGTGTGAAATCCAAGTGTGTGCTTCGTTAAAGCGCAACGTCTGTGTAGGTTTCTGCAGTACGGCATAAACGTCTGTACTGCCTATTGGATCAATCATAACTTCTGCGGATGTACCCTCACCTATTTTTTCTACGCGTATGAACCATAGTCCACCCGGAGGCTCTGAGATTTTTACCGTATAGCTAATACTACCTTTGCTAACCCGAGGATCATCCTCTCTGATGATTGTCTTCCCATCTGGCATAAGTAGATTCACTGCGATTTTATCTCTGAATTCGGCATCATAGCGGACAACTACATTCAGCTCCGAAACGCCTACGCTGGGTATATCCACAGCCTTTAGACATGGAACGGTCTGTACAGGTGGATCACTTGGATCAAGATTGTTTGTTTTTTTTGCTTGAACTACAAATGGATCTGCAATTCCATTGAGTGAATCTGGATTAACGATTTCAAAATATTGGCCGTCCAAGCTGTTAATGTCTCCATCAGCGTTTCTTGGCGTAGTTGGATCTGAAGCAATGTCGCGGGAAGCACGCACAATGTTAAACACTTCGTGGTTTTCTTTTCCGTCCAAGCTTAGCGAGTCACCTACTCCGTCCCCATCGGTATCTGTGTTAAGGAAAAAGCCTGAAACGGTGATTCCCAATCCTTTTGCTCTCTCTATAGCATCGTTGCGTTTTTCATATGAAACAAGATTTCCAGGATCATTTGGATTTTTCGAATCGTTCACCTGAGTAACCCCATCTGTAAGTAAGATTAGATGTGATTTCAAGTGTCCATTGCCCTGTTGCTCTTGTTGCTTCTGTTTACTCTCAAGCTCATTCACTGCAAGTTCAAGAGCAGCTCCAATGTCTGTATACCCGTGTACACCGGCTGCCTTAATTTTAGACAAAATCTTTTCTTTGTCCGAAGCAGAGGTAATAGGCGCAATCGGAGCAACTATCCTTGGCTCACTGTTAAACACGATGGCGCCGATCTCATGTCCGTTATTTTGAAATACACGAAACATCGTATCTATCGCTTCATAGCGTAAGCCGGCATCGTCGGTTCCTTTTATGCCTCGGGAATCGACAAGTGAGCCACTCATATCAATCACTAACATGTAGTTGTGATAATTGCTGATTTGATCTAGCTGCTGCCCGCCCGAATTAACGTCCTCCGCTGCGATAGCCATTACAGCAGGCTGAAGAAACATCAGGACACACGCAAGTAAAAGGATTGCTTTTCGGAAATGAATCCGCTTTGTCAATCTCATAGACAACCGCCCCCATATCTATCGAATTCCTATTTCTGATCGCTTACATTTTTCTGTAGTGCTTGACGAACTTTTTTGTGTTCGCAACAGTCGCACGGAGCATCTTTTTTTCGTAGAAATCTTCTTCTACGAAAATAAATGTAAGTCGCGAATACATCTGAATTTCATCTATTATAAGGCAATTAGTGGTGTCTTGTCAAGTGATTTTTCGGAAAATTTTAGGAATTCACCAAGCTAAAGCTCGATTGCTGGCGGAAATATGCTGAAGGTGTAGAATAGAAGCGTCTTCTGGCTCTGCTTCAGAGCTATGAGGGGTAAATTTTCTGGTAAAAGAGGAGGAGCTGATAATGCCAAGGAAAGGCGAAAACATTCGCAAAAGGAAGGATGGCCTTTGGGAAGGCCGCTACCCCAGCGGAGTTGCCAGCGATGGCCGAAGAAAGTATGCTTCCGTTTATGCAAGAAGCTACACAGAGGTGAAGGAGAGATTGCTCGCTGCAAAGGTACAGCCAAAACAAGAGAAACCCTCTGGCAAGAAATTGTACAAGGATGTACTGAAAGAATGGCTGGATGTGCAGGCGTTGATCGTTAAGGCGTCTACCTAT
>JGI994J12354_10001938_pt1 | contig 20681 bp, 20 predicted proteins | sample IntmicLarv3ML3BL_FD_12354 | JGI IMG/M metagenome (IMG submission 12354) | reverse complement strand
CACTTCTTCGCGCTTTCAACATACAATCTCCTCACCCCTCTTTTACAAATATTGCTGACCGATTATTCGAGAAAAACCCAATGGACATATCAGAGAACAAAATGCCCAGCCAGGCTCAGAAAGCATATGAACTGATAGAAGAAATGATCGTCAGTCTCAAACTGGAGCCCGGCCAGAAAATTTCGGAAAATATGTTGAGCGAATGGCTCGGTATTGGAAGAACCCCCATTCGTGAGGCGCTCCAGAAGCTAGCCTATGAAGGAACCGTGATCATTACCCCACGCTCCGGCATCACAATTTCAGATATTGACATGACAGACCAGTTCCGCCTGATCGAAGTCAGACGCGGACTAGAGCGTATCATGACAGCACGGGCCGCACAATTTGCTAGTACAGCAGAAAAAGAGCGTTTTGCCACACTCGGCAAGGAATTCATGAAAGCGGCTAATGCCAATGATGAAAACCTTTTCATCCAGGTTGACCGGGAATTCAATCACCTGCTGGCGGTCTCTGCCCGCAACAAGTACGCCAGACTGGCCATGTCATCTATTCAGGCACAGACCCGCCGCTTCTGGTTCGTCTATTTCAAGCATTTTGGAGATCTGCCAAAAGTGTGCCGACTTCATGCCGCTATCGCCAGCGCTATCATGGAAGGCGATGAAAAAAAAGCAGCGGCGGCAAGTGACTGCCTGATCGATTATGTCGAGGAATACACAACACTCACTGTCAAGGCGATTTGAACAACTGGTGATAGAAACGCCCGACCTCCCCCGATAAATGATATTTCTTTTGAAATATCACGCTGCCTGCGCTAACATGGCGGGTATTTTGTAACCTTCATCAGATATTTTCACCGATTCACCCCGGTTGAAAAAGCAGATATTCAGGCAATGTTGAGATCAATTTGTGTTTATTGCGGATCGCGGACAGGCAATTCAGATGCCCACACCGATGCTGCTCGTGCGCTGGCCCAAGAAATGGTAAATGACAATATTGCACTGATTTATGGTGGCGCACGAGTCGGATTGATGGGTGTCCTGGCAGATGAAGTGCTACGCCTTGGTGGAGAAGTCACAGGCATTATCCCCAAGGACTTGCTCGAAAAGGAAGTCGGTCACGATGGTTTGACCCGCCTTTATATTGTCAAGGACATGCATGAAAGAAAGGCCATGATGGCCGAGCTGGCCGATGGATTTATCGCCATGTCCGGAGGAATGGGTACACTGGACGAGCTTTTTGAAACATTCACCTGGGGCATGCTGGGTCTGCATGAAAAACCCATTGGCATTTTGAACATCAATGGGTTTTATGACAGCCTGATTGGTCTGTTTGATCACCTGATTGATCAGGGCTTTGTTGATTCGCGTTATGGGGATATGCTGCTCACCGCATCAGACCCCCGGACACTCGTAACAAAGCTGCGCGATGCCTCGCCGGCAGAAGAGGTGAAAAGCAGGGCCTCTGCCCGTTTTCTAATTTAGGATAGTTTAGGCTAGTATGGAAAACGCCTGCTCAAGATCAGCGATCAGGTCCTGCGGTTCTTCAAGGCCGATGTAAAGCCGTACAAGCTGATGCCCCTTGTATTTCCAATCCTTGCGATCGTCAATAATGCGAAACGGCGCACACAGGCTGTGAGCCCCTCCCCAGCTGAACCCAAGCTTGAAGAGCCGGAGAGCCTCAACGAAACGATCTGTCTGCTCCTCTGTATAGCGCGGATCAAAAAGAATGGAAAACAATCCCCCTGCCCCTGTAAAATCCCGCATGTAAACATCATGTCCAGGGCAGTCTTCAAATGCCGGATGTAATATACGGCTGATTTCCGGACGGGTCTTCAACCAGCCCGCCACTTCGATTCCTGCCTGACCATGCTTTTCAAATCGGAGTTTCATTGTTGGTAACGAACGCAAGATAAAATAGACATCATCTGCACCCACGCCCATTCCCAAACGCATGAGCGCCGTACAAATCCGCCGGTACAGATCATCATCCCGAGTTATCAACGCGCCCATAAGCAAATCGGAAGCGCCTCCCTGATATTTGGTCAGAGCATGCAGAACAACATCTGCTCCGTGTGAAAAAGCATCAAAGCCCAGACCGGCAGACCAGGTGTTATCCACAACCACAACCGCTCCCTTTTCATGCGCGGCCTTGCAGATAGCGGGAAGATCCGGCACCTCCATCGTAACGGATCCCGGCGTCTCGGCCCAGACAAGCCGGGTCTCGGGAAGAATCAGATCCGCAATGTCTGCGCCAATCATCGGATTATAGTAACGAACCGAGATGCCAAAATCATTGGCCAGCCAGTTACCCAGTTCGCGATTCGGGTTATAGACATTTTCCGGAATCAGCACATCATCGCCAGAACGGAGAAACGCAAAATCAACAACGGCGATCGCAGCCAGTCCGCTCGGCGCAAGAAGGCAATGGTTGCCGCCTTCAATAGCAGCAAGCTGCTCTTCCAGCGTAAACGTAGTCGGTGTACCGTGCAGGCCATAAGTATAGGAGTCGCGACTCAGCCAGTTCCGGGAGCGCATGGCCGCCACGCTTTTGAAAAGCACCGTTGAGGCGTGATATACCGGTGTCGGGAAAGCCTCGAAATCGCCCGGCGGATGATATTCGCTGTGAAGAAGCGTTGTCTGGGGTTTTACTGGCTTGTTCATATGCCACCTCCTTTCTTGTTGATGCGTCCATATTACCGCATCATCCAGATATGTGCAGGCAGCACAGAAACAATGGTCAGGGTATCATTTCACCCCACATATCATGCGCATCGGCATCGGTAATGGTGACAGAAACAAATTCGCCAGCTTGAAGCTTTTTCCGCATTCCTCTTGGTTTTTTGACATAGACAACGCCATCTATTTCGGGCGCATCTGCTGATGAACGACCAATAGCACCGCCCCGCACAGGCTCATCCACAAGAACACGCAGAGTCTGCCCGATTTTTTTCTGCAACTTTTCCCGGGAAACTTCTTCCTGCATGATCATCAGCCTTGCCCTGCGCTCTTCCCGAACAGACTCCGGCACGGGATCAGCCAAATCGTTTGCTGCCGCCCCTTCCACAGGTGAATAAGGAAAACAACCAAGCCGATCGATTCTGGCTTCCTGGAGAAAATCCATCAGATAATCAAATTCCGCCTCTGTCTCTCCGGGAAAACCGGTAATGAAGGTAGAGCGAATTGTGATATTCGGACATTTTTCCCGCCAGGCCATGATTCGCTCAAGATGTTTTTCCCCACTGGCAGGTCGCTTCATTCTTTTCAAAACAGCTGGATGGGCGTGCTGCAGCGGCACATCCAGATAAGGCAACACCAGTCCATCCTGCATCAGCGAAACCAGATGGTCCACATGCGGGTACGGATAAACATAATGCAGGCGAACCCAAGCATCATACCGTCTGGCGAGTTTTCCCAGTAACTCGGCAAGCTGGGCAACATGGGTTTTCACAGGACGGCCATCCCAAAAGCCCGTTCGGTGTTTCATATCCACACCATAAGCGCCGGTATCTTGCGAAACCAGAAGCAGTTCCTTCACGCCAGCATCAAAAAGCCGCTCAGCTTCAGAGAGAACATCGCCAACAGGACGTGTTACCAACTTCCCCCTGAGTGAAGGGATAATACAAAATGTGCAACTGTGATTGCAGCCTTCGGAAATCTTGAGATAGGCATAATGACGCGGCGTCAGCTTAATACCCTGCGGCGGCACAAGATCAATAAAGGGTTCATGCGGTCGCGGCAAATGCCGGTGAACCGCCTGCATGACCTCTTCCAGGGCATCCGGGCCGGTTATCTCCAGTATATCAGGCATAACCTGACGGATGAAGGTTTTGCCACTGGCTGTTTTTTTTGCACCAAGACAGCCGGTAACAATCACCCGGCCGTTTTCAAGTAGCGCCTCACTGATGGTTTCCAGTGATTCTTCCACTGCCGCATCAATAAATCCGCATGTATTGATAATAACGAGATCCGCCGCATCATATGTCGCGGCAGTCTCATACCCTTCTGCACGTAACCGCGTAAGAATGTGCTCGGAATCCACGAGTGCCTTGGGGCAGCCCAGTGAAACAAAACCGATCCTTTTTTGTGTATTCATTTAACGTGTTTTTCCGGTGATAGTACAAGCGATATTATCGCGAAAACGCCCTGATTCTGCAGCAAAGATATCAGCCAAGCCAGATACAGGCTGCCATTCTTCCTGTAACCCCATCACGACGGTAGGAATAAAAACGGGCGGCATCGGAAACCGTACAAAAATTACCGCCACTGATTTTGCTGATACCCTGTTTTTCAAGGACATGACGGGCCAGCCCATAAATGTCAGCCAGATATTTGCCCGGCTGGCCAGCCAGTACACTGAAATACTTTTGTGCATCCCTTTCCTTCGCAGAAAAAGCAGCCAGCACATCCTCTCCCACTTCAAAGCATTCCGGTCCAATTGCCGGCCCCATCCATGCTAGTATTTCCGTTGCACCAGCTTCACGCATCCGCAAAAGTGTCGCATCAAGAATACCATCGGCCAGTCCTCGCCATCCCGCATGTGCCGCGGCAACAATACTGCCAGCAACATCACAAAAAAGAACCGGCAGACAATCTGCCGTCTGGATGAGGCAGACTTTATGCGACTCCGTGGCAAAACTCGCATCCGCATCCGGCACCCCTGAAACAGTCCCGACACGCACCACCTGTATGCCATGAACCTGGTTAAGCCATAAAGGCTCACTGGGCAGCCACGCCCTCAACTGATTCCGGTTCCGTTCAACACTGCGGGCATCATCTCCCACATGCAATGCAAGATTAAAGCCTCCCTCTGTGTCCTCTTTTCCATGATACGGAGCGGAACTGACACCGCCACCCCGCGTTGTCGAAAATCCCCGCACGTTGTCCGGCGCCTCCCAGTCGGGGAAAATCAGATCCGGCTTATTTTTCATATTCTGTTATCCCCGCTTCCGCAAGCAGCCCGGCAAAATCGTCCGGAACCGGAGCCTCCCATTCCTGTGTTTTTCCACTTGACGGATGTACAAGCCCCAGCTTTTGCGCATGCAAAGCCTGACGATGAAAAAATGACGACAGATGCGGCTTGCCATAAAGCGGATCACCAACCAGCGGAAAACCCTGCGACTGCATATGCACCCGGATCTGATGTGTCCGCCCTGTTTCAAGACGACAGGCTAACAGGCTGACAACCATATTACTCAGCCTACCTGTAGCAAGGCGCTCATAATGGGTGATGGCCGACTTGGCATACTGGCTTTCCGATACCGCCATTTTCACCCGGTCACGCGGGTGACGCGCAATGGCGGCATCAATGATCCGCCGGGGAGATGGCTCCCCCCAGACAAACGCAAGATACTGCCGGGAAACCGACCTTTCCTGCAACTGACGTACCAGACCGGTCTGAGCCTGGAGTGTTTTGGCAACAACCATAAGACCACTGGTGTCCTTGTCTAACCGATGCACAATCCCCGCCCTCGGCACAGCAGCAATCGGCGGAAAATGAGACAAAAGACCGTTTAACAGGGTTCCAGACCAGTTGCCGGCAGCAGGATGGACCACCAGACCTGCCGGCTTATTGATAACAATAATATCCGCATCCTCATACACAACAGGCAAATCCATTGGTTCGGGCTGATAAGCCATTTCTTCATCGGACTGCTGCGGCACAATCCGGACCTCCTCATCACCAATAACGCTGCGTTTTCCCGCAACACGCTCGCCATCAACCGTGACAAAACCCTCCTCAATCCAGCGCTGGATGCGACCTCGGGAAAACTGCGGCAAAAGCCGGGCGACGACCTTATCCAGACGTTCCCCTCCATTTTCAGCAGTCAGAAGAAAACGGTAAATCTCCGGTTGCTCCGGGAATTCATCCAGATCTTCAGCTTCCTCAACACCGTTTTTTTTCGGATATGGCATATTCAGGCTCTCATTTTCTTTCACTTCGGTTATGATCAGCTATAATTTCATGATTATCCGATCATTTTCTCGCGTTATCTGCATTTTGCAAAAATCATGCAAAAGAATCTATTAAAATTTTTCGCTATTATCATGCTTCTTCTGGTGGCCGGTTGTGGCCTGCTTCCCGATGAAATTGATGAAACCGCATCCTGGCCCGCCGGAAAACTGTATCGGGAAGCCAAGGAAATGATGAGTGCCGGCGACTATGAAAAGGCCATTCAGTATCTGGAAAAACTGGAAGCTCGTTATCCTTTCGGAGTTTACGCACAGCAGGCCCAGATCGAAGTCGCTTATGCCTACTATCGCGACAATGACCAGCCTCAGGCACTTGCTGCCGTGGAGCGTTTCATCAAGCTACACCCCAATCATCCCAACATCGATTACATGTATTATCTGCGCGGCCTGATCAATTTCAATGACCGTGTCGGATTCATGAACTTCGCGTTCAAACAGGATCTATCTGAACGCGACTCGAAAGCGGCACAGGAAGCATTTGACTCATTCAGGCTGCTGGTTACCCGTTTCCCTGACAGCATTTATTCAGCAGATGCGCGTACCCGTATGCAGTACCTGATCAACATCCTAGCGCGCTATGAAATTCATGTTGCCACGTATTACTACAAGCGTGGAGCCTATGTAGCAGCACTCAACCGCGCCCAGGCTACCATTGCCAAATACCCGGACACGACATCCAGTGAAGAAGCACTTTACATTATGGTACGAGCCTATGACAAAATGGGCCTGTATGATCTTCGTGATGATACCAACCGCATCTTCCAGCAAAACTATCCGGACAGTGTTCTGCCATCAGGCGGAACAAAAAAGGAAGACCCAATCTGGTGGAAATTCTGGTAAACAGAATTTTCGTTACATGACTTATCACTTTGCCTGATATTGTTTTTGTCTGTGGATCATGAAAACCGAACTTGCCCTTACACCATTTTCAGGAAGCACGCTGTTTGTTCTTACCGCACCTTCCGGTGCGGGTAAATCATCGTTGCTCAAAGCACTGACAAGACAGGATCCAAGCCTCGGAGTTTCCATCTCCCACACCACACGCAAACCACGCCCCGGGGAAGAAGACGGCAGGGAATATCATTTCACGACGATTCCCGATTTTCTGGAAAAACGGAAAAAGGGCGAATTTCTGGAGTCTGCTGAAGTACATGGCAATTATTATGGCACTTCCCGCCGTGCTGTTTTAAGGCGCCTGTCAGCCGACCAAGATACCCTTCTGGAAATCGACTGGAAGGGAGCCATGCAGATACGAAAGCTCATTGCAGAAACAGTGAGCATCTTCATTCTGCCCCCCTCCATTGCCACACTTGAAGAGCGCTTAAACAAACGTGGGCAGGACTCCCCTGAAATCATTGCCGCACGCATTGATGCGGCAAGTGAAGAAATATCCCATGCCAGTACATTTGATTATGTTATTATCAATGACGATTTTGATCATGCGCTTTCCCAGCTTGCGGCTATTGTCTTGGCTGCTCGTTGCAGGCTTCCGCGACAAGTCGCGGCACATACCAGACTATTTGAACAATTCGGTATCATTCCCGATATCCGTTAAAATTCCGTTTTATTTACAAGGCAGGAGTAACTATGGCCCGTATTACCATTGAAGATTGTCTTCAGCAGATCCCGAACCATTTTGAGCTGACATTGTGTGCGACGTATCGTGCACGACAATTGCTGCAGGGTCACACACCCCAAGTAGACGCAAAGGACAAAATGTCCGTTCTCGCACTACGCGAAATCGCCGCTGGCAAGGTCGGCACCGAAATGCTAAAAAAAGTCCCCGGTTGATCCTGTTCTGGAACACCTCGACACAGCTGTGACGCAAAAACGCACAGCTGTGTTATTGTTAAGGCATTAGGAACATTTCAGATGATCGCCGATGTCAGACAAGTCTGCACCATTCTCACATAAGAATAAGAGAGAAGACGCTTACGCTGCCCCTGCAAATCCGGCGTCGTCGGAAGGGCAAATATTCTGTGCAGCACTAACAGCTGCGATCAATTCCCAACCCAACCCAGGTGTTGCAACCTTTTCCCACCTCACACAAAAACTCGAAGGATACCTTTCAAAAGCTGACATGCAACGGGTGAGAGAGGCTTTTCGGTATGCGGATGAAATGCACCTGGGACAAATCCGCAAATCCGGTGAACCTTATATTTCACATCCTCTGGCAGTCGCTGAAATCTGTGCCGACTGGAAGCTGGATACCCAAGCAATCATGGCCGCACTGCTTCATGACGTCATCGAAGATCAGGATGTCAAGACAGAAGAACTGATTGAACGCTTTGGTGCACCGGTTGCCGGACTGGTTGATGGTTTGTCCAAACTGGAAAAACTCCAGTTTCAGAACCATCTGGATGCCCAGGGCGAAAACTTCCGAAAAATGCTGCTGGCGATGGCAAAAGACGTTCGTGTCATCCTGATCAAGCTGGCTGACCGACTGCATAACATGCGCACCCTTGATGTTATGGATATGGCAAAACGCAGGCGTATCGCCAGCGAAACCATGGAAGTATATGTTCCCATTGCGCACCGCCTTGGCATCAATAATCTCTATCGTGAAATGCAAGATCTTGCCTTTCACAATATGCACCCTCATCGCTACGAAACGCTGGACAAGGCTGTCAGTACCGCCCGGGGAAACCGACATGAGATCCTGAACCGAATTCACAATACCGTCAGTGCCTCCCTCGAAAAAAGCGGGATTCACGCCGAACTCTACAGCCGCGAAAAAACCCTCTATGGTATTTACAGGAAAATGCGCCGGCAAAACCTGGCCTTTTCACAAGTGCTGGATATTTATGGATTCAGGGTGGTGGTCAATACCATTGCGGAATGTTACGCCACGCTGGGCGTACTGCACTCCCTTTACAAACCCATGCCGGGAAAAGTGCAGGATTACATTGCCATTCCCAAACTGAACAAATACCAGTCCCTGCACACAACACTGGTTGGCCCGTACGGCACACCAGTTGAATTCCAGATCCGTACGCATGAAATGCACCATGTTGCGGAAACCGGCGTCGCCGCCCACTGGCTGTACAAGAACCCGAATGAAAACCTGACCGATATCCAGAAACACAGTCTTGGCTGGCTGCAATCGCTGCTGGATATCCAGCAGCAGACTGGCAATTCTGCCGAATTTCTGGAACACGTCAAGGTTGACCTCTTTCCGGATTCGGTCTACGTCTTTACCCCAAAAGCAGAGATCATCGCCCTGCCGCGTGAAGCTACTGCGCTAGATTTTGCCTACAACATCCATACCGATGTGGGCAACCAGACCGTTGCCGTTAAGATCAACAACGAGCCAGCCCCATTAAGAACCGAGTTGCAAAACGGTGACATTGTTGAAGTCATCACCTCCCCGACATCCCGCCCAAATCCTTCCTGGCTGTCATTTGTCCGGACAGGCAAGGCCCGTTCCTGTATCCGAAGCCATCTGCGTTCCATCAATATGGCCGACTCCATCGAACTGGGCGAACGGCTTTTGCACCAAGCCCTGCTGTCAGTCGATATGGATCCATCCCCTCCGCAGCCCGTAATAGAGAAACTTCTGTATGAAACGGGCTCGAAAACGATTGACGATATTTATATTGATATCGGTGTGGGCAAACGGCTTGCCGCCCTGGTAGCACGCCGTATTGTCGGCCTGACAGATGAAGTCAAGCGGAAGAAAAAATCCGGCTCCAAAGAAAAGGAAGAGAAGGAAACTGCTGCTCTCCAGCCCATCATGATCTATGGCAGCGAGGGCGTTAATGTTCAGTTGGCTTCATGCTGCCTTCCCATTCCGGGAGACACCATTATGGGCGAGCTGAATATGACGCGCGGGCTGGTGGTACATCAAGCAGAATGCCGAACGGCAAAAAGGCTGATCGCAAAAGAACCGGAAAAATGGATCAATGTCGCTTGGGGTGAAGACCTGAACCGCAACTTCGACTGCCGGCTGAAAGTTGTGGTTCACGAAGAAAGGGGTATTCTTGCCCGGGTCGCAGCAGAAATCAGCGAATCCAACGCCAACATTGTTCATGTGGGCATGGAAACACAGGAAGATTTCACGGTTTTACGGTTTACTGTACAAATTGAAGGCCGAACCCACCTAGCTAACCTGATGCGCCGGGTACGCCATATTCCTGCTGTCACACAGATAGGCCGGGAACGGAACTGACCCGCTCCGACCTTACATTCAGTCCAGTGTTATCCGGGCAAACTTGCGCTTACCGACCTGAACAACAAAGGTGCCAGCTTCGACTTTAAGCCCCCGATCACTGATCACTTCGCTATCAATCCTTACGCCGCCCTGATCAACCATGCGAAGCGCCTCTGATGTGGATGCACAAAGCCCTGCCTGTTTCAGCAACTGCCCTATGCCCATCGGTGCGCCGGAAAACGCAACTTCTGGCACTTCATCCGGTATACCCCCCCGCGCACGCAACATGAAATCCTCCAGTGCGGATCCGGCTTCCGCCTTTGAATGGAAGCGGGTCACAATTTCCTGCGCCAGTTCCACTTTCACATCACGCGGATTACGACCACCCTTTACGGTTTCCCTGAGGTTACCGATATCTGACAGCGAGCGGAAAGAAAGCAGGTCATAGTATTTCCACATCATTTCATCCGAAATACTCATCACCTTGGCAAACATGGTATTGGCCGGTTCGGTAATGCCAATATAATTGCCCTTTGACTTGGACATTTTTTCAACACCATCCAAGCCTTCCAGCAGCGGCATTGTCAGGATGCACTGCGGCTCCTGATTGTATCCCCTCTGCAATTCGCGACCAACCAGCAGATTGAACTTCTGATCAGTACCACCCAGTTCCATATCGGCCTCAAGCATGACGGAGTCATATCCCTGCATCAGGGGATAAAGCAGCTCATGAACCGCAATGGGTGATCCATTTCTGAAGCGGGTTGAAAAATCCTCTCGCTCCATGATCCGTGCAAGGGTATAACGTGATGCCAACCGGATCATGTCCGCCGCATTCATCCTGTCGCTCCATTCAGAGTTGTACCGGATTTCCGTTTTTTCAGGATCCAGCACCAGACTGGCCTGATTGAAATACGTCATGGCATTTTCTCTGATCTGCTCACGGGTCAATTCCGGGCGGGTGGTATTGCGACCTGACGGATCACCAATCAGGGAAGTAAAGTCCCCGATCAGGAAAATCACGGTATGGCCTAGATCCTGCAACTGCCGCATTTTATTCAGGACAACAGTATGCCCGAGATGCAGATCAGGCGCAGTGGGGTCCAACCCCAGCTTGATCCGCAATGGTTTGCCCGTCGCTTCCGAACGCGCCAGCTTCCGGGCAAGTTCGGTATCCACCAGCAGTTCGTCCGTTCCCCGTTTGATAATATCCACCGCGTCCCTGACAGCTGATGATAGTGGCAAATCATCAGAAATACCGGAAGACTCATGTTTTTTATTCATTTTTTTGCTTTGTGTTTGCTATAATCTTGTTTTAGGCTTGCGTTGCATTCTGTTAACACTTTCTTCAAAACAGAAATTGCATTACCCGGAAGTAGAGATTTTAACTGATTGCTTCACGAAAAGAAGAGGATTTTCATGCGCGATGTTTTTCAAAAAATAAGCTCTTCACTTTTAGGCACAACAAGAAAAACGCGCATTATTTCGGTTGCATCCCTCCTTCTTGCCATATTTGCCATTGGTGCTGCTGCTGTTGCACCCGGAGCACCACCGGACACCAGCCAGATTGAAATCCGCTCTGTTTCCGAGGAAATCAAGCTGCCCTCCCTTTCTGAACAGATCGCAACGCTGAGTCAGGAAAAACATTATTTTATGCGTGAAGAAAAGGTCCGTTCAGGTGACACCCTCGGCTCTTTGCTGACGCGACTTGGCGTTAATGATTCATCCGCGATTGCCTTCATCAAGTCCGACGAAATCGCGCGGGAAATGCTGCACCTCAAAGCAGGGAAAGTCATTCAGGCAAAAACAAACAATACCGGGGAATTGCACTGGCTGTATATGTCAACAACAGACAAGGATGACATGCCGAGTGACATTGTGGTGACGCGCACAGACAAGGGCTTTGTCTCCTCGAATGACAATGCTGCAATTGAGCGCCGTATCGAAATGCGCTCCGGTGTGATTTACTCTTCACTGTTTGCCGCAACGGATACAGCCGAAATTCCGGACATCATCACCAACAAGCTGGTCGACATGTTTGCCACCAACATCGATTTCAGCTCCGATCTGCGTCGCGGTGACCGTTTTAATGTTGTATACGAATCCTACTGGCGAAATGGTACATTCCTGCGTTCCGGCCGTATACTTGCGGCGGAATTTATCAACGCAGGCAACATCTATCAAGCCGTCTGGTTTGACGGTATTGGCGCAAGACCTGGTGGCTACTACAGCTTCAACGGAAAATCACAGAAAAAGGCTTTCCTGAAATACCCGCTTGCATTTACCCGTGTTTCATCCGCATTCTCCATGCGCAAGCACCCCATTACGGGTCTGTGGAAACAGCACAAGGGCATTGATTTTGCCGCACCGACCGGTACTCCGATCCGTTCGGCAGCTGACGGCACCATCGATTTCATCGGCTGGCAAAATGGGTATGGCAACTTTATTGTTGTCAAGCACTGGGGAGCCTACACTACAGCTTATGGTCATATGAGCGGCTTCAATTCAGAAATGAAAAAAGGCGCTAAGGTCAAGCAGGGTGACGTCATCGGTTATGTCGGCTCAACCGGTATGAGTACCGGCCCGCATCTGCATTATGAATTCAGGATCAATGGTGTCCAACGTGATCCAAGGCAGATTGAAATGCCGAATATCCAACCACTGACAGCCAGTGAAATGGAAAAATTCCGGATTGTTGTTGCTGACATGCGTCACCGATTTTCTCTGATGAATCCGGGCGGCAGCTACGAAAAAGTCGCAGCGAAATAACCTTGTCACACCAAGATACTACCGGTAGCCGTTTTTATATTGGCCTCATGACAGGCACCAGCATGGATGGTGTGGATGGTGTGCTTGTCAACATTCCGGATGATTACAGGGGAGGCGTTCTCCCCTTGTCTGCCGCAGCGCATATCCCATTTCATGAGGATCTGCGACATCTCCTGATGTCACTGCAATTACCCGGTTATAACGAGATTGAGCGGGAGGCACTAGCTGCCAACCGTCTAGTCGATATTTATGCACACTGTGTTTCCCATCTGCAAAAACAGGCCGGTATTTCTCCTGATCTGATTGCCGCCATCGGCGTTCATGGACAAACCATCCGCCACCGCCCCGAACTCGGTTATACGAGGCAAACCAATAATCCCGCTCTGTTGGCTGAACTGACTGGCATTGATGTCATTGCCGATTTCCGCTCGCGCGATCTGGCTGCCGGAGGGCAGGGCGCACCACTCGTTCCGGCATTTCACCACGCCCTTTTCGGCAACCGAACCAACACATGCGTCGTTGTCAACATCGGCGGCATTGCCAATATCAGCATACTGACACCGGATGGCCACGCCACCGGATTTGACACCGGACCCGGCAATGTGCTGCTGGATGTCTGGATCGCAAAAAACCGGAAACAACTTTACGATGAAAACGGTCAGTGGGCAGCCAGAGGTCGCCCTGACAGGACGTTGCTGGCTGCTATGCAGCAGGAACCATTCCTTTCACTCCCCCCGCCGAAAAGCACCGGGCGCGACCTGTTTAACGAAGAATGGTTGAAAGCCACTCTGCTATCTTCCCCCAAATTTGCCTCGCTTTCCCCTGTCAATGTTCAGGCCACACTTGCTGCCTTTACCGCGACGACCATAGCGGATGCCATTACCCGTTATGCCCCGGATGCGGACAACATTTTCGTTTGCGGTGGCGGCGCAAGAAACACATATCTGCTCAGCAGGCTTGCCGATGCGCTGAATGGCCCCATGCCAGCAGCAAAAATCCTCACCAGTGACGCCATCGGCATTGATCCGACTCACATTGAAGGACTAGCTTTCGCNTGGCTGGCTCACCAGTTTGCCCAGCGTATTCCCGCCAATCTACCAGCGGTTACCGGCGCACATGGCCCACGTATTCTGGGAGCACTTTATCCGGGCAAAGCCGGAGACGCCAAATGATTGCACTACTTCAGCGTGTCAGCCGTGGACAGGTTATTGTGGATGGAGAAACGGTGGGTCGTATTGAAAAGGGCCTGCTCGTCCTGCTTTGTGCCGAACGTGATGATACCGAAAAAGAAGCGGATACCCTTTTGAACCGCTTGATAAACTACCGGGTTTTCAATGACAGTGACGGCAAGATGAATCTGTCACTGGACGCAGTAAAAGGAGAGCTACTGCTGGTTCCGCAATTCACACTTGCGGCCAACACGCGGTCCGGAACTCGCCCCTCCTTTTCTTCAGCTGCCCCACCTGATGTCGGACAGCGCCTATTTGACTATTTTGTTCGGCAGGCAAAAGAAAAAGTTCCGCACGTTCAAACCGGCCATTTTGGTGCCCACATGGAAGTCGAATTGGTCAATGATGGACCTGTAACTATCTGGCTGCATACGCCACCCCCGGATACCACCGCCTGAAAGTTGCCATAAACGGTGCCAAAGCCATCGCCATCTGGCAAAATAACAGGATATGATTACAAACCGACCAGACAAAGGAGGATACATGAAAATATGGAGTGATTCTTTCAAAGACAATCAGGCCATCCCGCCAAAATACGCCTTTGGTTTAATTGACCCCCAAACCCATGTTGCGCTCTCGGACAACCGCAACCCGCATCTGGCATGGAGCGATATTCCGGCAGGGACAAAATCACTGGCAATTATCTGCCATGACTATGATGTGCCCTCCAAAGGTGATGACGTCAATCAGGAAGGCAAAAAAATCCCGATGGATCTGCCCAGAGTTGATTTTTATCACTGGCTCCTGATTGATCTGCCACCGACCATACAGTCTGTTGGAGATGGCGAATTTTCCAGCAGCATCTCACCCCGTGGAAAAAGCGGACCAGCCTCCCTGCACGGCGCACGCCAGGGCATTAATGACTATACTGCCTGGTTTTCCGGTGACAAGGACATGTCCGGCGACTATTATGGCTATGATGGCCCCTGTCCACCATGGAATGACACAATCCTTCATCATTACGTGTTTACTGTTTATGCGCTCGATGTGGACAAACTGGCCGTGAAAGACAAATTCACCGGACCTGATGTTGTGGCGGCAATGCAGGGACACATTCTGGGCAAGGCAAGCATAACCGGCATCTATACACTCAACCCGGATCTGGTTGGAAAAATCTGATTTGCAGACACCATGACGCAAGCAACAGAAATCCTGATCATTCGTCACGGACAAACCGACTGGAACGCAGGCAAACGGCTGCAGGGGCACAGTGATATTCCCTTGAATGAAAAGGGAATGGAACAGGCCCTTGCGCTTGCCGAAGCCCTGCGGGAAGAAACGCTGGCGGCTGTTTTTTCAAGTGACCTCCTGCGGGCACTGAAAACCGCAGAGGAAATCGCCAAATGGCATAACCTGCCAGTACAGGTGGATCACACATTTCGTGAACGGTCTTACGGTGCTTTTGAAGGCCTGAGCCGGGAAGAAATCAAAACCCGCTACCCGGAATCACATGCGGCTTGGTATGCGGCTGACCCGGATCACGTTTTTCCGCCAGGAGAGCGCCTTGCTGAAAGCATTCGCGTCTTTCACAATCGGGCCATTGAAGCCATCCAGCGGATTGCCCGGCTCTATGTCGGAAAAAAAATTGTACTCATTACCCACTTCGGTATCATCGAATCAGCATATCGTGTTGCCCACAGCATGCCGCTTGAAATCAGAAGCCGGGTGCCGGTATTAAATACCAGCATCAACCGTTTCCGGGTTCAGGAAAACCGGATAGAACTTCTTGAGTGGGGGGACGATGGGCATCTCGAAACACAGCAAAAGCTGGTTGATTATCTCAAACATTTCTAACTTGCCACTTCCCTGCCAGCATCCGGTATGCGGGCTTTGCTAAAATAGCGTTTTTTTCGTCTTTCCCGCCATGCAGCTTGGCCCTTATACCCTACCCAATAACATCTTCGTTGCTCCGATGGCCGGAGTAACTGATCGTCCCTTCCGTCAACTGTGCCGACAGCTTGGCGCAGGTTATGCCGTATCTGAAATGGTCGCCGCCAACCCCCTGCTCTGGCAGACAAGCAAAAGCAAAAAACGGATGGCGAATATGGATGAGGCCGCACCTCGCGCTGTCCAGATAACCGGGGCCGATCCGAAAATGATGGCAGACTGTGCGCGCCACAATGTTGAACTGGGAGCCCAGATTATTGATATCAATATGGGCTGCCCGGTAAAAAAGGTCTGCAACAACTGGTGTGGCTCCGCACTTTTGCAGGACGAAAAACGCGTCGCTGACATCCTGCAGGCGGTTATCAATGCTATCGATATTCCTGTCACACTGAAGTACCGTACTGGCTGGAACCGCGAAAACAGAAATGCCGTCACCATCGCAAAAATTGCAGAGGCCGCGGGCATTGCCATGCTGACTCTGCATGGGCGCACACGGGAAGATGCTTACCATGGGAAAGCGGAATACGAAACAATCGCACAAGTCAAGAAAACCGTATCCATCCCTGTTGTCGCCAACGGTGATATTGATTCACCGGAAAAAGCAGAAAAGGTGCTGAAAGCGACAGGAGCCGACGCCGTCATGATTGGTCGCGCTGCGCAAGGACGACCCTGGATATTTCGTGAAATCGTCCATTATCTTGAAACCGGCGAAATAATGCTGCCGCCTGCTGTCGGGGAAGTACGTCAGCTGATGCATCAACATTTACTGGATCATTACACCTTTCATGGCGAAATAATAGGCGTTCGGAGTGCCAGAAAGCATATAGGATGGTATATTAATAGTCTGCCCGGTTCGAACGTGTTCAAAAAACAGATCAACCAGATTGATTCCTGTGAAGAACAGCTCAGGAGCGTTGATGCTTTTTTTGAATCACAGCTCGAATACGGCGAAAGATTACAGTACAGGAACCAAACGCAAGAATCGCTTACCCCTGACGTCGATTCCTCGTGAACTCATGAATGACGCGAAATGAGCAAAGAGCAAATCCAGGAAGCAATCGTAAAAAGTCTACAGAATTATTTCAATATTCTGGAAGGGCAAAAGCCGACCGGAATCTACGATATGATCATGCACACGGTTGAAAAACCGGTTCTCGCCACTGTTATGGCACAGGCCAGAAACAACCAATCACTGGCAGCAGAAATGCTGGGCATCAATCGTAATACCTTGCGAAAAAAACTGCTTGAGCACGAACTGTTATAGCCCGGACTCTGTTTTTTCCGGCCCCTGTTATTCATTTATACCCAATTATCATGACCCGATTTGCCCTGATTTCCGTCTCCGACAAAACAGGCGTGGTTGATTTCGCCCGCGCGCTGACCGATATGGGGATATCCATCCTCTCCACTGGTGGTACGGCAGAATTGCTTCAAACAAGCGGCATTGCCGTTACTGAGGTCGCCGACTACACCGGTTTTCCCGAAATGCTCGATGGTCGTGTAAAAACCCTGCACCCTAAGGTGCATGGCGGCATTTTAGCCCGACGCGACATGAATTCGCATACCACGGCCATTGCTGCACATGGCATTTCCACTATTGACATGGTTGTGGTCAACCTGTATCCCTTCCAGCAGACAGTGGCAGCCCCACTGTGCACACTGGAAGATGCGGTGGAAAATATTGATATTGGCGGCCCTGCCATGCTGCGTTCTGCCGCAAAAAACTACCATGATGTCACGGTTGTCTGTGATCCGGCTGATTATGTTTCCATTGTTGGCGAAATGAAAAGCAATGGCGGCACACTCACGGAAAACCGCCGTTTTGATCTGGCCAGAAAAACGTTCTTTCATACGGCACAGTACGATGGCGCCATTGCAAACTACCTCTCAAGTCTGGGAGAAGACAAAGAGCATGCTGCCCGCAGTGCTTACCCTCAAACACTGAACCTGCATTTTGAAAAAGTGCAGGAAATGCGCTATGGCGAAAATCCACACCAGTCAGCCGCTTTTTATCGCGAACGCAGTGTTCCGTATGGCACGCTGGCAGACTATACTCAGTTGCAGGGGAAAGAACTCTCATACAACAACATCAGCGATGCTGATGCGGCATGGGAATGTGTCAAAACTTTTGATGAACCGGCCTGCGTCATCATCAAGCACGCCAATCCATGCGGTGTTGCAACCGGGAATACCCCGAAAGAGGCATACGAACGAGCCCTGCAGACTGATCCGGAAGCGGCATTTGGCGGCATCATCGCCTTTAACCGCGAGCTGGATAAAAATGCAGCTGAAGAGGCTTCCCGACTTTTCGTCGAGGTATTGATCGCACCGGCATTTTCACCGGAAGCCCGCGCCATTTTTTCCGGCAAAAAAAATGTTCGTCTGCTGGAAATTCCGCTTGGTCGCGACCTGAACGAATATGAAGTCAAACGCGTGGGCGGTGGCCTGCTGCTGCAATCACCCGATGCAGCCAATATCGCCGTACCGGATCTCAACGTTGTCACCCAAAAGCAGCCTGACGACAAGGCCATGCAGGATATGCTTTTTGCATGGCGGGTCGCCAAATTTGTGAAGTCCAATGCGATTGTCTTCTGCCGTGACGGCATGACACTGGCTGTTGGCGCGGGTCAGATGAGCCGCGTGGATGCTGCCCGTACGGCTGTTATGAAAGCAAAAAATGCAGGGCTGTCACTGGCCGGAACTGCTGTGGCATCTGATGCCTTTTTCCCGTTCAGGGACGGACTGGATATTGTGGCGGATGCAGGTGCTACAGCCATCATCCAGCCCGGTGGCTCTATACGGGATCAGGAAGTCATTGATGCTGCAGATGAGCGCGACCTGACAATGGCCTTTACCGCCATTCGTCATTTCCGGCACTGATTTTTCCTGCAGGTCAGGGACACAACCTTCCATGAGAATTCTTGGCATTGATCCCGGACTCAAAACCACCGGCTTTGGCGTCATTGAAAAACAGGGAACGCAGCTGCTTTACATCGCATCCGGCACGGTTCAGACATCGGTTCAGGCCGAGCTGCCGGATCGTCTGGGAATCATCCTGAAAAGTGTCGGTGAAATCATCGAGACATATCAACCGAACTTTGCCGCCATTGAAAAAGTATTCGTGAATGTCAATCCACAGTCCACACTTCTTCTGGGACAGGCAAGAGGTGCTGCCATCTGTGCGTTGGTCAGGGCAGACCTTGCCATTTCAGAATACACGGCTCTTCAGGTCAAGCAGGCCGTGGTCGGACAAGGCAAGGCTCAAAAAAAACAGGTACAGGATATGGTTCGCCGCCTGCTTTCCCTGCCGGCCCCTCCAAAAAGCGATGCGGCAGATGCTCTTGGCGTTGCTATCTGCCACGCCAACGCCTCTGGCACCCTGCAGGCCATACAGAAAGCTGCCGCCATGCAGCCTAAAAGCGGTTTCCGTATCCGGCGTGGACGCCTCATCCGCTAGTGGATGTGGTATATATAGTACTTTCATTCTTTTTTCCGGAACGCGCTCATGATAGGCCGTATCAATGGCATCCTGCTTCAGAAAGCACCACCGACCATCCTTGTTGACTGTCAGGGTGTCGGCTACGAAATTGATGTCTCAATGGGCACGTTTTACAACCTGCCGGACATTGGGGAAAAAGTCACTCTCTTTACTCATCTTTCTGTCAGAGAAGATGCACATCTCCTGTACGGCTTCGGCAATGCGGAGGAACGCAACCTGTTTCGCCAACTGATCCGTATTTCCGGCATTGGTGCCAGAACAGCGCTTTCTCTACTTTCCGGTATGTCGGTCGCTGAAATGGTTCAGGCTGTCACCCTGCAGGATACAACCCGTTTTTCCCGTATTCCGGGCATTGGCAAGAAAACGGCAGAGCGCCTTTTGCTGGAGCTCAAGGGCAAGCTGGGCGCCGACCCTGATACCGTCCGCGGAAGTGCTACCGATAATGACAACATGACAGACATCCTCAATGCCCTGATCGCACTGGGTTATTCATCAAAGGAAGTCCATGCCGCACTCAAGCAGGTACCGTCAAACAGTTCGGTTTCAGATGGCATCAAACTTGCGCTCAAAGCCCTGTCAAAAGGATAATCACTGACATGATGTTATTGAAAGCACCCGCATGAGCATACAGACGGACGATTTCAGCGAACAACGCATTATTTCACCTACACCATCGTCACCAAACGAAGAAGCCATCGAACGGGCACTTCGTCCCAAGCACCTTGACGAATACGTTGGTCAACACAAAACACGCGAACAACTCGAAATCTTCATTGCTGCAGCGAGAAAGCGCAACGAGGCACTGGACCATACCCTGCTTTTCGGGCCGCCTGGCCTTGGCAAAACCACCCTGGCGCACATCATCGCCCGGGAAATGGGTGTCAACCTGCGCCAGACTTCCGGCCCTGTACTGGAACGCCCGGGCGATCTTGCTGCCCTGTTGACCAATCTTGAGGCCAACGATGTGCTTTTCATTGACGAAATCCATCGCATGTCGCCCGTTGTCGAGGAAATCCTGTATCCGGCACTGGAAGATTACCAGATCGACATCCTCATTGGAGAAGGCCCGGCTGCCCGCTCCGTCAAACTGGACCTGCAGCCTTTCACCCTAGTGGGCGCCACCACACGCGCCGGTATGCTGACCAATCCACTGCGTGACCGTTTTGGTGTTGTAGCCC
>JGI994J12354_10001937_pt1 | contig 20698 bp, 14 predicted proteins | sample IntmicLarv3ML3BL_FD_12354 | JGI IMG/M metagenome (IMG submission 12354) | reverse complement strand
GTCAGTGTGATACTGCGTCCCGCCTCTGCGGAGGTCAGGTTCGGCGTAACCGAGCCGTTAGCACCGGTGTAACCGCTAACAGTGTATGTTGTGCCGCCACCGCCGCCGCCACCGCCGGTGGTCAGTGCGACCGTTACCGTCTGCGTTGCAGCGTTCGGAGTGACAGAACCGGTTGTGCCGACATAACTTGCGGCTGTAACGCCGTAAGAATACGTCTCACCCTGAATAAGCGAGTAGACTTTGCCGCCCGGCGTGACGGGCTGAATGACTGTGGAACCGCGCTTAACCTCTACCGAGGCGCCGGCGGGGGTGGTGCTGAACGTAACATCGCTCATCGGGAGTGTAACTCTGATAACTATGACGTTACTCGCCCACGATGACCCGGCACCGCCGTCAAGAGCCGCGCGCAGACTGTTAGTGAGCGTTTCACTGCTGTCTGCGGCGTTTATTGCGCTCCAAAGCAGCATTGCGCTGTCGTGTGCGCTGTTTTGCGGGTTAAATCTTGACGTATAATCTGTGCTGTCGGCGAAACCGACTTCTGTTGCAAATTCGCCGTCGGGAATAAAATGCTCGACAAGGTCTGCGAGTGTTATTCCCTCAACGGTGGAGTATGTCATTTGGAGGGCTCCGCCGCCGCCATATCTCTCGTAGTTTGTGTTTGTTGTCGTATATGCTTTAAGCTCGCTAAGTGTTACCGAGATATCCGCAAAGAAACCCTGTGTGCTCTTAATCGTTACCGCGACAGGCTCCGGAGGCTGGGGAGGATTTCCGCCGCCATTGTTGCTGTGACTTACCGTTTCCCACGCGAGGATAGGAATATCACTGCCGGCTACGCTCTTAAAGTACGTTCCGCTACCGTCAATCGCGGCGAGCATAGAAGTGCCGCCGACGGTTAGCGTACCGTCCGCTTTGAACTCAGCCGCCTGCGCGCCGTTTGCGTAGCCGCTCGGGCAGCCATTGTCCTGCGCGTCGTTCGCGGAATTTTCTAAATAATAGCAATTCGTAATTGTTGCGCCCACATTGTTTGTGCAGGCGATGCTTCCGGAATACGTGGCGCTGTTTGAAGTCGCAAAACCGGTAAAGAAGCAGTGGTCAATTACCGCACCGGTGTCGTTATAACCAACGATACCGCCCGCACGGCGATAAGCGTTCGTTATTTCAGCGTCACTGTAACAATACTTAACCGTTCCGTAGTTTGTGCCGACGATACCGCCGCTTCCGCGGTCACTTCCGCCGCCGTCGGCAAAGATTTCGCCTGTTGACATGCAGTTTTCAATCGTACCGCGGTTTGCGCCTGCGATTGCCGCACTGCGGCGATAGCCGTCAACATAGACATTCAGCATGCCGACGTTTTTAACGGTTCCGCTAACACCGACAATGCCAAACAGCGCATTTCCCTCGTTGTTCGCGCCGGAACCGGTGTTATAGTTGGAGCCGCCTATGGTCATACCGTCTATGTAGTGCCCGCCGCCGTCGAATGTACCGTTAAACACTCTTTCGGGATTGGAACTACCCTGCGGTGGGAACCAACCTATCGGAACCCAGTAATGAGCGCTGAGGTCGAGGTCATTCGCGAGCGTAATTGTCGCGCCGGCGAAATCATTTCCGGCGTTAACAAGGCTTGCGAAGTGTGCCAGACCGGCTTCTGATGAAACGGTATAACTCGTTCCCGAACCGGTGAAGCCTGAAGCGTTTGTATTCGCGCTCCAGTAGCCTGTTGCCGCCTGAGCAGTGATTGGCGTCATTATAAGTGACGCAACCATTGCAATACATAGCAACATAGCCAGCAATTTTGGATATTTTTTCATTGTGTATACTCCTTTTTATTTTTCAGCGCATCCGCGCATAGGTTACATTTTACTAAAGACATTGATTGCGTTTGCAAGCTCTGCCCGAGTTGCATAGCGTCCGAATTCACAATTTTTCGGCAGGATACCGCACTCAACTGCCCAAGCCGCGGCGGCGCGTGCCCAAGGTGACGAGCCGGAGGCGTTGTCACCGTTTATCGGAGCGGCGGTTTTCCCGCTCAGCTTTGCATAGCGGCTCAGGAATAGCGCAGTTTGCTCAATAGTTACCTGTGCATTCGGGGAGAAGGTTGTCGCCGAAGTACCGGCGGTTATGCCTTTCTCGACCGCCCATATAACGGCGTTTCGATACCAATCTTGTGTTAAATCTGTAAAAGCGGTTCCTGAGGACACAGCGGGCGAGCCTGCCATACGGTAGAGCACCGTGACAAACATAGCTCGCGTCATACCCGTGTTTGGTGAAAATTCCGTCGCCGACATTCCCGTGAAATATCCGGCATTGTAGACGGCGCGAATGGCATTGAAATAATCGTCAGTAACCCGCACATCGTCAAAGGAGAGCGCCGTCTCGAATGTGCAAGATGGCGAGCCGGAAAGTCCCTTGATAGCCTCCGCACCGGAATAAGCCTTTGCGGTGCTACTGCTGTTACCCGTGTGTCCGGAAACAAGAAGCGTACCGCCGTTAATCGTGACGGAATTCGCCTCAATAGCTATTGGCGATTTCGCCGCCTGCGCACGTACTGTTCCGCGCGTAATTGTCAAGGTTCGAGCTGAGATAACCGGCACATTATCCGAATTTGTATAGCCGGACAGCGTACCGCCGCTTATCGTCACAGAAGCGTTGCTTGCGAAGATTGCGCCGCCGCCTGCCTCACCGAGCAGCCCCTCCTTCACAAGCGTTAAAACGGCTCCTTTTTGTTCTAAGGCCGCCCCTTCGGCAAGATTCACTGCGGAATTTCCGATATCGGCGCTCACATATAATGTGCCGTAGCCATCAATAGTTTCATTTCCGGAAATGGAGATGGTCGGATTGGCGTTATCTCTAACATCGCTCGAGTTTTTAAGGGAGTTTTCACCCTTTAGTGTCAATGTACCGCCGTTTAATGTCAGCAGAGTTTTTGCCCCGCTCAATGATACGTTTTCAAGCGTCAGCGTCGCACCCTTTTCAGCCGTTACGGACAAACCGTCGCACACGCCGAGGGTTCCGTTTAAGGTGACGGAAAGTCCCGCGGAAATTGAAATGTCGCTAGACGCTCCCGGGTCAAGAAAATATGTCCCGCTTTTTGTTATCGTGTCTCCACCGCGAGCGATAATCGGGCGGTAGATAGCCTTTATAACTATATCCTGACTTCCCAAGGCATACGCCGCCCAGTTCGCTGTATATCCCGCTTTTTCGGGAACCGCAGGAGGCGTTATCGTCTGCGTTGCGCTCGAATATGTCTGCGTTGCAACTGCTGTTCCGTCAGCCGTAAATGTCACCGTCCACGGAGCCTGCTTTGCTGCCGGTTGCGTCCATTTATCGCTGTCCGCCGTCGAAACCGGCAGCGGCGAAGCGTCGGACGCGTCCTCTGCTGTGACAGAGCCTTCTCTGCCGATAAGCCCGCCCTTGCTGGGCGACTTGAACTCCGGCGAGGTAGTTACCGCACCTGTTGCGGATATGTTTTCAAACGTCAGATATTGCGCATATCCGACCGCGCTTCCAACTGCCGCGGACTGATTGGCGCTTGAGGACTTGACTGCGCCCGTGCTGATACTGTTTTCGATTTTCGAATATATTCGTGAGGAGGTGTATCCAACAAGTCCGCCGGTATAGCGGTCGGCGCTTGTCACGTCTGCGAAGTTTCCGCAATAGCTCATAAGTCCCGCAAGCTGTCCTGTAATTCCTCCGGTTCCATATGTGCCGTCACCGCGAGATGTCACAGTGCCGTAATTCTCACAATTGCGAACAATGTCCTCACTGGAATAGCAGATACCGACAATGCCGCCAACTCCGCTCGTTCCGGAGACGCTCGCGCGGTTGACGCAATTTTCAACTACAGTGCCGTCGCAGGTATATGCGGCGATTCCCGCCGCGCCCGTGCCGTAGGCGGTTATCACGGCGCGGTTAACGCAATTTTCGATGACGCAGGAGGAGGCGTAGGCAACAATGCCCGCGGCGTAAGCTGAGCCTGCCTCACCGGTAACGGTTCCGCGCACGGTTACATTTTTTATCACCGCGCTGTGGCAATATCCGAACAACCCTGCGTAACTTCCCGCACTATACGCGGTCATGTCGTATATGCTATACCCGCCGCCGTCGAATGTGCCGGAAAAACGTCTGGAGGAGTTTTTGCCGCAAGGCTCCCAAATGCGTTCACCAATCGTGCCGTCGTTATTTGCTAATGAAATGTCGTTTCCGAGCCGTATAGTCACGCCGTCAAAGTCAACGCCCTCAACATTTACAAGCTTAGCCATACCGGCAAGCTGCGCCGCTGTGGTGAGCGTATATGTGTCACTTGCGCCAGTATACCAACTGGTGTCTGCAATGGATATCCACGATTTTTTAGAAGTTTCCTGCGTGACCGAGAATGTGATATCACCCGCGCCTGTAACTCTGAAAGTTCCGTCTGTGCTTTTCTCTGCATTTGTTGCAGAAATCACGTAGCTTCCGATATATTCCATATTCAAATCGCGCGGAGCGGCGTTCGCATAGGGGATTGCAGTCACGCTTATAACGTCCCCTTCGAGCAACAAATCACCATTTTTCAATGCTTTTCCGCTGACGTATTCCAATTTGCCCGCAACTGTCTCATATCCCGTTTTGGAAAAGGAAAGATAACTGTCCTCGCTTGTCGGAAGGGTGAGCTTGACCTCACGCATAACGGTAAACACGGCGCTGACAGTGCTGTCGGCGCTTACGGTGAAGAAATTCGCCTCCAACGCCTTGCCGTTTAGCGTAAAATAGTTCAAGCGCCAGCCGGCATTCGCTTGAGCTGAAAGTGTCACGGTTTCGCCGCCGCGAATCTCACCTGTGCGGTCTGCGGAAATAGTTCCGCCCTGCGCCGGCTGAGTTACGGTGACGTTAAAATTACGGGAATTGCTGTAATTTGCGGCTTGGAAATAGAGTATCGGATATCCTCCGTTTATGTTTGCCGTATCCGCCACAAACACTGTGCCGGAGGCATTTAGCGTATCAATAAACGCCTGTGTTTTCATCTGCTGAGCGGACATTGCCTTTACATTAACTGTGATTCTTCTGCTGTTTCCGGTGTACCAGCCGCCGGATTCGGGATCATCGTCGCAACCCTCAAGGTAGAAGCAGTTGGAAACCGTATAGGAGCCGGAGTCATGTCCGCCTATACCGCGACCGCGCTTTTGCCCGTTGGAATCAATTGTGCCGACGTTATAGCAGTTGTATATGTCAAGCCCGGAGTTGCTTCCGCATATACCACCCGCCGGACAGGCATACGTTGTTCCAACCGAGCCCATATTGTAGCAATTTCTGATAACGCCGGAGCCCCAGCCGGAGCCGACAATGCCGCCGATTCCCTTTGAGTCTGTGTTTCGGATATCGGCGAAGTTTGCGCAATTTTCGATTATAATTCCATTTGACGTTGTTCCGATACGCCCGACAACGCCGCCGACCATACGCCGTGCGTAAATATAACCCTTGCCGACGACGATATTTCTAACCGACGGCTGCCAACCGTTAGTAAACGATGCTACGGAAGCGCCCTCGCCGTCTTTCACTCCTCCGAGGAAGCCAACAAGCCCAACCGCCATACTGTATGGAAAACCCTTTTCCGCATATCGGTTACAGTAGATGTTTTTCACTGTGTGTCCCTGCCCGTCAAGAACGCCGTTGAAGCGCGTATCCAAAACATAGCAGTCGCCCTGGATAACCTCCGGCTTCATCGGGAATTTTCCGCCGATAGGCGTCCAGTTCGGGCCGCTCCACGCACCGTTTGCATATACGCCGCCCATATCCATGTCGGCTGTAAGATATACAGTTTTATAAGCAAAGTCAATATTGCTTCCGTAAACGGTATCGCTCACATTTCCGCCGCCCGAGCCAACCAAAAGCGTATTCGGATATGCAATACTCTGTATGTACGACGCGTTACCGATAATTTCGGGGCAATTCGGGTCTGTCATTCCGTTGACAAGCGCGGCAAGACCGGCAAGCTGAGCCGGAGTATTAATGTAATACTCCGTTTTTGCGGGGTCGTACCAGCTTATGTCTACCGTCCCATCCCACACTGCAGATGTTGCCTGCGCTGAAAGTGCGGGGAAGAGGCTTAGAATCATTGCGAATAATAAGACAAGCGCTAATAATTTTTTGACTGCTTTCATAATGACCTCCGCATATTTTCGGAATTTCCGCCGTCCGGCAGTGAAACCGGCAATTCTTTGCCGTTGTACGGCAGTTTGTGAATTGCAACATTTATATTGTATAGCGCGGATAGGAGTTCCCCGTCAAGCGTATCGGCGGGCGCTCCGCAGGCGATTATACGACCGCCCTTCATAACAAGCGCGTTAGACGCGTGCATAAACGCCTGATTCGGGTCGTGCGTAGAGAATATAACGGTGTACCCGCTATGTGCGAGCGAGCCTATACGCTCCATCACGTGCCAGCTGTTGCCATAGTCTAAATTCGCCGTTGGTTCGTCCATTATAAGTATTCCTGCATCCTGCGCCAGCGCCCGTGCGAGCAATGTGAGCTGCCGCTCCCCGCCGGAGATTTGCCCACAGCCGCGGTTTTTCAGATGCGCGATACCAAGACTGTCGAGTATTTCAATCGCTCTTGCATTTTCATGCACCCCGGGCGACATAAAAGTTCCAAGCTTATTCGTAAATCCCATGAGCACGGTATCAAGTACCGTATAATTGAACACAGGCGAAACCGTCTGCGGGATATATGCAATGTGACGCGCGGTTTCGGCACTGCTCATGTCACGCACAGATTTTCCGGATATAAGTATTTCCCCGCGGCAGGGCTGCAAAAAACCGAGCAGACAGCGAAAAAGCGTGCTCTTTCCGACACCGTTTGGACCGAGAACGGCAACAACATCACCGGAGTCTGCGGAAAAGCAGAGGTCATGCAGAACCTCGTGATTTTTGTAGGAGAAGTCAACGCCCTTTACCTCAAGTTTCACGAGACGCACCTCCTGACAAAATCATCCATACGAAAACCGGTGCGCCGACAAAAGCGGTGAGTATGCCCAGCGGTAGCTCTGCCGTTGTCATAGTCCTCGCAATATTATCAACAACCATCAAAAACGTGCCGCCGAGAAGTATGGACGCGGGAATTAAACGCCTGTAATCGTATCCGAATATAAGCCGGCAAAAATGCGGAATTACAAGACCGACCCAACCAATCATTCCGCTGACGGAGACAGATGCGGCGGTTATAAGCGTAGCGCAGATAATAACAATAAAACGCAGTCGTCCGGTGTTGATTCCGAGGCTCTTTGCCTCGTCCTCGCTAACGGTCAGCAGATTTATTCTCCAGCGAAGCAGAATAAGCGGAATCAACCCTGCAACAACAATGCACAGTACGAATAGCGCGTCGCCGCCCTTTATCGAGCTTAGCGAGCCCATAAGCCAGTATGTAATAGCGGGAAGCTGATTATCCGTATCCGCGATGAGTTTAATAAAAGATGTAGCGGCAGAGAACATAGAGCTTATCATAATCCCCGCGAGCACCATCGACAGCGTTGTGTGAAGCTTGCTTGCGCGGCTGATTGAGTAAGCGAGAAAAACAGCGCCCAATCCAAAGCCGAATGATGAAATTGTTATGCCGATGTAATTAAATCCCGCCAAAATACCAAGCGCCGCACCGAATCCCGCACCTGTGGACGCGCCGAGAATATCGGGCGACACCATCGGGTTTCGGAACATACCTTGATAAGAGGCTCCCGCCGTTGCCAGTGCGGCTCCGATTGCCATAGCGGCTGCTATGCGCGGAAGTCTGATATTTATAGCGACGGTTTCGGCGGCGCTCTGCCACGTTTGCTCAAGAGCGAATTGGCGTCCAAAGATATTTCCGATAAAGCCTGCTATGCGGCTTACAAATATCTTGATTAGGTCTGTAAATCCCACGGCATAGCGTCCGAATATGAACGAGCCGAGAAAAACCGCGGCAAATACGGCTGAAAGCACAACGAATTTCAGCTTATAGCTTGTTTTCTCTTGTAAATCGTGTTCTTTCATCGGCAACCTCTAATCAACAATTATGTAGTATTTTCCGCTTGCCTCGTCGTAATAAACAGAGCCGAGCTTCTCCATTTCGTCACTATTAACTTCTTCGCCGGTATCCGTGACTTCTTCCATATTGCCGTCCTCTAAGGCAAGGGCGTTGTTCGGCGCAGTCTGCGCTGAGGGGTCGATATATGCGGTCGCACCAACGTCTACATTCCAGTTTATAATAAGCGCAAGCATAATCCCAACGGCAAGAACAATCATAACGTCCGCAAGATTTGCAACTCCATCCATCGGATTGGCGGTATCGTCGGACTGCGCCGAGCGCCGATTCAATCTGTTTTTCATTCTGAACCCTTTTCTTTCATAACTTCAAGAATGCACTCGGAAAGAAGCTCAAGTATAGATGTATAATCCTTATACCACGCCCGGCGAATGGTAGAAATTACCGTAGTCACCGCGGCGGCAGCCAAGCCCGCTATCGTTGTATCAAAGGCGGTTAAAAGCGACATAGAAAGCGTTTGCGTATCGCCCTGTCCAAGCGCAATAATTCCGGGACCCAGAGGTATAAGCGTGCCAAGCAGTCCGAACATAGGGCCAAGGCGGGAAACATACTCAGAAAGCTTTACAATTCCATCGTACTTTGCCTGCTCCTGCGCTATAAGGCGGACGGCTAACGCCTCACGCGTTGTGGCATTGAATTCGGGATGCGCAGTAAGCTCTAACAGTATCGCTTTCTGGTTTTTCAGAAGCCCGCTGTTGGAGATAATCTCGCCTATTGGCACTGTTCCCGCACGGATGTCGTCAAGAAGCGCGGGTAGCTTGACCTTTAAATGGCGGCGCTCTGTAATCAGCTCCGCAATCATCCAGCCAAAAAGCGCCACAGCACCGAGCATAAGTAGTATCAGTATGATAACAACGGGAAGCTCCAGCGCGCTCGCAACTGCCCTCAGCACGTCGTGAAAACGGAAAGTCGATACGGTTGTGAGTGAATTCATATAATTGCTCCTGTAAATTATTTTTCTTTTTGGTTCTATATATTTAGACTACAATTTTCTTTTGAAGCTGATTGCGCCGTGCGAAAAACCTGCGGCAAAAAAGATTGCAAGCGCAACGAATGTAATCGTCATTGGCAGCTTGTCGTTTCTGTCAAGAAGTATAAGCTGAACGGCGTCTCCGTCCATACTACCTCCGGCACCGCCGCCGCCATTATTTCCGTCGCCATCGGTTTCGCGACCCAATACGGCGTTTACCCAAGCGGCATAGTCCTTCTGCGACATCAATTCCGCTGAAAGCACGTACATGCCGCTGGTTTCTGTATAATTTATCTCGTCTATATTAGAAATATTAGGATTTTCAGGGATGGGAATCCCAACAACACTCATATCTCCGATGGGAATTTGAGTTGCGTTGCTGCCACTGCCACTACCAGAGCCTGTTCCGCTGCCGCCATCTCCCTGACCGCCGTCGGAGCCGTCTGTGCCTACTCTGACTGCGGCGGATACGGACGCTTCTCCGAAGGATGCCGTTATTATCGCGTCACCCTCAGCTTTAACCGTGAGCTTACCCTCGCTGTCAACTGAGACAATACTTTCGTCGCTTGAGCTCCAGATAAGGTTGCCTTTTACGTACTCGTCGAGCAAACGATCCTCTGCCGACACGTTAACCGTCATCTTAAAATCACTGCCGACTTTAAGCTCAATGTTCGTCTCATCTGTGCTCAGCACTGGCGTTCCGCGAAAGGTAATTAGCAACTTATATACATATTTCGCGGCAGAGCTCGTGTTTGCCTCCTCCGGCGCGAGCTGTCCGAAGAAAAGGTGAAAGCGGCTCGAAGCCGAAAACATGGCTCTATCGTATAAATTCTCGAACTCATAGCCGACGCTGTCCCACTCGGTGTAGTCCTCAAGCGCAAGCATTGATTCAACTCGAACCGAGCCCTCGTAAATATCGTCGCCTATGTACGGATAAATCTCGCCGGTATCATAATTTGCCGCAAGGTTCGGGAAATAGTAGCGCGGAGTGTCGATAAGAGAGGATTTCGTGAACGAGCGGTACGCGCCGACCGTCTGATCCTTCGTGAAAAAGTCAATCCGCGATATAGAGCTGAAATCAACGCCCGCATATGAGAGCAAATCCCTTATGTAAAACCCTCTTGCGGCGACGAGATACGTTCGGCTTCCGCTGAAATAGCTGTAAACAACCTCATGCGTTTTCAGCGCACCGCCGAAAAGGTCGTCAAGCTCACGCCAGTTGAAGGTCGCCTTTTCCACAAACTGGTCTTCTTCCCAACCGAAATATCCTATATGTACGCTGATGGTGTCCGTGACCGAGTCGGATCTTGCCGGAATTGACAGAAGAGGTAGCAGAGCCACGGCGCAAGCAAATACGCAAATTCGCGAAAACAGTTTTTTCATGGCGTGCGCTCCTTCAAAGTTGAATATGAAAGGAGCTCCTGTGCTTCCTCGTCCGCAAGTTCATAGTCCCACAATAGCAGATACGCGCGTTGTGCAACCGCGCACATGTCGTAATCGTAGATTTCCGGATACAAAAGATTACCAAGCCACCACACGCCGAGCACCATGTTGATAGACGGAGGACTTGACATCCAGTTATACGGCTGGACAGGTATCTCGTAATATGCTCCGCTTTTTATTGCCGATAGGTCCTGCCACGGAGCCATTTTGGATACCGTATTATAAATACTTGCGCCGGCAAATAGTATTATCTCCGGGTCAAAGTTGTACAGCTGTTCGAGGTTTATTACGTTTCCGCCGCCGGCATTGCTGATGTTGTCGACAATAACCGCATTTCGCGCGCCGATAATTTCTATAACCTGCGCTTGAGTGGAACCATATGCGTTTGTATTCAAGCCCGACGTTCCGGAGGTGTACATAACGGATTTTCTATCTGTTTCAGCAATTTTGAGAGAATTTTCAGCAGCCATCGCCATCGTTTCGTCGATGAATGAGGCTATCGCCTCAGCGCGCTCCTCAAGCCCGAGGAGAGTACCCATCGTCCGGTACGCCCCGGCGATGTGAGCAAGGTCGGCCTCTAAAAATACGGTTGCGATGCCTGTTGTTTTTTGAACGGAGTCCATATCCGATGCGATACTGTCCTTACGGTCACCCAAATCAATTATTATCTGCGGCTCAGCCTTTAGAAGCGATTCAAGATTTATAGTGCTTTTACTGCCGTACAGCTGTCCCGTTGTCGGCAAATCAAATAGATTTTCAGGGAGATATTTATACTGATTGCTTGACGGAGTTCCGCTAACTGAGACCATGTAATCGGGGCAGAGCGTAGCTAATATCATCGTTGCAACGGAGCCGCTCGGCGCGACTCTTGTAATGTCGCGCGGCACTTCAACGGTTCGCCCCGCGCTGTCGGTGAACATTGTTGTCTCAATGCCGTCGTCGTATTTAACGCGCGAACCACAAGAGGCAAGCGCGAGAATTAACGCGAGCGCGGTAAAGATTGCGATACTCTTAAAACGCATAAACTATCCTCAATTTCTGTGCTATAATCAAGGTTTGCGGTAAAAGTGACGTGCCACTTACCCAAACAAAACGAAGCGAAAAATAAAATGCGGCAGTCCGTTTTGAGATTAAACAAAACAGACTGCCGCATTACGTACACATTAAATATACAGCAGAAACGTACAGAGCAACGCCCTAATACTATCGGTTTGTTTCCTTCTCAAAATGTGAAGGTCGAGTCATTTCTAACTTCAACCCCGTGAGCATCGGCTCAGACCGTGCGACCATAGGGAATTCCCCTTAGGGCGCAGGGCTCGGAAACTATGTAATTATTTAGTATGACTTTATCACAAGGCGCACGTTTTGTCAATATGCGCCAGTAATTTAAGGTTAATCAATATTGCACAACAAAACAGTTGCGGACACCCGACGGTATCCGCAACTGTTTTTATTAAGTATTCATTTTGCGTGGGCACTGAGGAAATCAGCTTACGCAACAATACCCGAAAGCTTGAGAATATCGGGGACCTTATCCTCCCAGCCGAGCGTCATAAGGTGGACACCCTGGCAATAAGAACGGCACTCTTTGATAATACGGGCGGTGATTTCAACGCCTGTGATACCGGCCTTTGCCTTTTCCTTGTCAGCGGCAAGCTCATCAAGAATATCCTGCGGAATGCTGATACCCGCGATATTGTTGTTCATAAACTTCGCCATAGCGGCGGTTTTCGGAATAATAAGACCGAGCATTACCGGTATACCGAACTGCTTCGCCTTTTCCATAAACTTGATGAACTTCTCCGGCTCAAAGACTGCCTGAGTCTGGAAATACTCGGCGCCGGCTTTGACCTTTTGCTCCATCTTGGCAAGCTGCACATCAACAGAGTCGCTACACGGAGAAACAACCGCGCCCTTTGCAAAGGACGGAGCCTCACCATCAAGCTCGTTTCCGCCGAGGTCAACGCCTGCCTCGAGCTGCTTCACGGCGTGGAGCAGTGATACGGAATCGAGGTCGAAAACGGGTTTTGCCTGCGGATGGTCACCCATTCTTGTGTGGTCACCGGTGAGCAACAGTAAATTCTCAATGCCGAGCATAGCGGCGCTGAGCAGGTCGGACTGAAGCGCAAGGCGGTTTCTGTCGCGGCAGGTCATCTGGAAAATCGGGGTAAGTCCCTCGTTCTTCATAACGGCGCAGGTTGCAAGCGAACCGAGGCGCATAACAGAGGACTGGTTGTCGGTTACATTGACCGCGGTGATATCTTTAAGGTGCGTTTTCGCGTCATGTACAAGGTGGTCGATATTTATACCCTTGGGGGGGCCGACTTCCGCCGTTGTTACAAATTCGCCGCGTGCAAATAAATCAGTAATTTTCATTATTCATTACTTTCCTTTCGTACTATATATCTGTCGCAAAATTGCGAACCTGTGTGTCTTGTAGCATTTCGCTTACACGACCTTGACTTTCAAGCCTTCTGTAAATGCGTTCCCAGCCGCACTCCATGTCCTTGTCAACCTCGCACTTGCCGTCTTTGCAACCGCCGCACTGACCGTTAACAAGCCCCTTTGAGCATGCCGTAATCGGGCAAATGCCGCCGGTTTTGTTCAGATAGCATTCACCGCACTGGTCGCAATCGAACTCAAGCGGAGTTACGCCTTGGAAGCCGGGCAGGGGATATGTATCACAGCCGGCGAGAACCTTTTTATCGAGAAGAGCCTCAGAAACGGTCTGTACGCCGACACCGCAGGAAAATACAAGAACCTTATCGGCGGCGTCAATATCCGCCTTAAATCTTTGCAGACGAAGCTGCAAATTTTCGGGATTACAGATATAATCCGTTGTCGCATTGGCACAGCCGAGCTCTTTAATGAGCTCTACGGCTTCGTGCTCAGGGAAATAAACCTCTTTACAGCCATGACAGCTGATGATAAAGGTTTTCCCCGTCGCCAGTGTCTTAACGTCCTCAAGGGACTTTAATTGGGTAATTAACATTATCTATCATCCTCCTTATTCGGGAATTGAGATGTTTTCGGCAAAGCCGAAATTGCGGGTTTGAGCCCACAAAGGCTCAAACCCGGCATGATAGCTTCAGCTATCATGCTTTCATCTCCTGTATAGCTTTTTTGCCTGCCTTAATCTTGCTCACAAGCGAAATCTTTGACGAGCAGATGTATTCACAGCTTCTGCATTCGATACAATCGCGCACGTTTTTGTCGAGCATGCCCTGCCAATTTTGCTCATCCGACTGCTTCTGGAAGTAAAGTGGCTGAAGCTCCATCGGACACACATCAACACAGCGTCCGCACTTAATGCATTCGACGGGTGTGATCTCGTCAGATTCGATTGCGATAATACCGTTTGATGCCTTTAGAATCGGCACATCAAGTGTCGAAAGCTTAAAGCCCATCATCGGACCGCCCATTTTAATTGTAGCGCTCGGGCAGGTGACACCACCGCAATACTCAACAAGCTCGCTGACCGGTGTACCGATTTTCACGACGAAGTTTCCGGGTGTTTTAATCTTCTCGCCTGTGACGGTGACAACGCGCTCAATAAGCGGCATACCGAGCTGAATCGCGTCGGAAAGAGCCTTAGCGGTACTGATGTTAGCAACGATAGCGCCGACATCAAGCGGAAGCCCGCCGCTCGGAACCTGACGGCCGAGCACGCGCTTAATCAGCATTTTTTCCGCGCCCTGCGGGTACTTTGTTCTTGCAACAACGACCTCGATATTCGGGATATCGGCGACCTTTGCGTTAAGAAGCTCAATTGCGTCGTGTTTGTTATCCTCGATGACGATTACGCCGCGCTCGGCGTTTGTCGTCTTTATCATGACCTTCAAGCCGAAGATAATCTCATCGGCATACTCAAGCAACGCGCGGTGGTCCGCTGTCAGAAGCGGCTCACACTCACAGCCGTTGAGAAGCACGGCTTCAACCGGCTTTGCAACCTTGAGCTTAACAGAGGTCGGGAAGCCTGCGCCGCCCATTCCGACGATACCCTTTTCGCGAGCGATTTCAACAATTTCGTCTGCTGTAATCTCATCAATGCTCTTGCCGTAGGGCTTGACGGATTCGTGAAGAGTGTTCTTGCCGTCGGATTCGATGACAACAGAGGTCACCATAGCGCCGGAGGTCGGGTGAAGGCGCGGCTCAACCGCGATAACCTTACCGCTTATGCTCGAATGAATCGGGCTGCTAACGAATCCGCCTGCCTCACCGATTTTCTGTCCGACATGAACCGTGTCGCCCGCCGCCACAATCGGCTCCGCCGGAGCGCCGAGATGTTGTGACATCGGAATGACTACCGTTTTCGGAGCGGGGAACGGAACAAGACCGCAGTGCTCGCTGAGTTCCTTGCCCTCGGACGGATGTACGCCGCCGTAATAGCCCTCAAAGCGGCTCTCACGCACGGATTTCACGTAATCGTTTACGAATTTAAAGTTAACCTTTGAATGGTCGCGCAGTTGCGTCGGCTGATTTAACAGCTCGTCAACGCGACCCTGCTGCTCATAGCGCCTGTAGATTTTCTCCCAGCCGCAGTCCATGTCCTTGTTGACCTCGCACTTGCCGTTTTTCGCGCCGCCGCACTGACCGTTAACGAGGCTCTTTGAACAGTCAACAATTGGACAGACGCCGGCAGTGGAGTTAAGGTAACACTGACCGCATGCTTCACACTTGCGCTCGGTGAGCGCCATTCCGTGCGCGCCCGCTGTGAGGCTGAAGGAATCTGCCGCCGCGTATACAGGTTTTCCGGCGAAATCGGCAACTGTTTGGATACCGAGTCCGCAAGAGATTACGAACACGTTTTCCGCGTCCGCAAAGCTGTCTGCAAGCTTTTTCTCTGTCAAGGTTCGGTTGCAGAGAAAATCGACTTTCGCACAGCCGACAACGGTTTTACCTAAGCTCTTCGCAAGCGCCTCAAGCTCGCCGCATTCCGGCTCGTCCTCGGAGATAAACTCCTTAAAGCACTTGTTACAGGCAACGACAAGCAACTTGTCCTTACCTTCGAGTAACGGTGTAAGCTCGTCGGTCGGCTTGAGCTTAAATTTTGTGTAATCCACCAACTCTTATTTCCCTCCTACATGTTTTGCATTTGACAAACACGGGTGAAAAGCCGAGGCTTCCCGAATTCCCATTCATTATATCTTAACGGCATTGTGACCGAAAGAAAACTTGTCAATCTCTATATTAACTCATAAAGCCGCCAAAAGCAATCAAAAATTTACGGATATGCCGGAATTTATTTGCTATTTTGAAATATTATGCAACATAATTTGCAAGTAATATGAAAAGTGCGCCAAAATCAAGCAATTTCGGATAGTGTCATAAACGAAGATTATCGCTGTACCCCTGTGTTTCGATATGCAAAAATCTTTCATTTTTTAATGATGTGTGCTATAGTGCTTTAAAAAGAAGCGTATGCCCATCAGTTTGCGTTGCGTGACCTAAAATCTATATTTATGGTGGTGAATATTATGAGAGTCCAAACGCCAAAACCGAAAAGACGCTCTAAGCTGAGACTATACTTCGGAAAGCAGTATTTTACGCTTAAAAGATACTTGCACTGGATTTTCGGCGGAGTAAAATTTGCAAAAATCACAAAGCAGGATTTTGAGCATGTTATTTTCACTCATTCAACGCCGCTTCTAAGGAAACTGAAAGATGTAGACATGTACTTGCAGTACAATAAAATTGAGAATCTGAAAATAGCTGTCAAAAAGCTCAATAAAATCACCCTGCATCCCGGAGAAACTCTATCATACTGGAAAGCGATAGGAAAACCAACAAAACGAAAAGGGTATAAAAAAGGTATGGTGTTGCAAAACGGAACTTTTCATGCCGGCACCGGCGGCGGACTATGCCAAATGTCTAATTTGATGTTTTGGATGGCAATACACACACAGCTAACCGTTATCGAACGCCACCGGCATGGATATGACGTTTTTCCCGATTCAAATAGAACGCAACCATTCGGAAGCGGAGCCACGTGCTTTTACAATTACGGGGATTTAATGATTAGAAATAATACAAAACAAACTTATCAGTTCATTCTTGCAGTGACTGAAAAAGACTTGAAAGGCTATATAATGTCTGACAGTGCTGCGTGTTATCAGTATGAGGTATATGAGAAAGCGCATATAATGCAGCCTGAATTTTGGGGCGGATATACTCGGCATAACACAATTTTCAGAAGAGTTTTTGACTCAAACAAAAATATAGTTGACGATGAATTTGTCGTAGAAAATCACGCGATTATGATGTACACACCCTTTTTGCCGGATACAACGAAGCAAATATAATAATTTTAAAGGCGGAAACTTTATGAGAAGACTTATAGCACTGTTTCTTGTCATTGTCGCATTAATAAATCTTGCGGCATGCGTCGCGGCAGATGTAATACCGGAGCAAACGCCGTTGCCCGTTGTGGCGGACGCGAATGATGCGCCTGACGAGATTGAAATTCAGCCGGAGATAGAGGCGCAAATCATCTCTCGCCCACCCGAAAACATGGCGGTAGAAATCAGCGACACATTACACTCTGTTTTGATTGAAACGGCTGGCGGAATGAATTCGGCAAAAGATATTGTAAGTATGGGTACTGTAGCAAAGGTGACGATGCAGCAAATAGAAGAGTGGAATCCTGAGTTTGTGTTTTTCCCGAATTATTCATATTTTGCGGATGAAGAAATAACGGATAATCCAGAGTGGCAAAATGTTGCTGCGGTACAAAATGGAAATGTATACCGCTTTCCAAGTAATAAAGGTGCTTGGGACACTGCCTCCGACGATAACAACAATATGGTTGTCTGCTTGGGATTGTTGTATATTACACATAGACTCTACCTGGAAGCGTATTCAATGGACGAGCTCAAAGCTGATGCACTGAAGTTTTATGAACTTGAAGGATACCCAACCAAAGTCGAGTTTTTGGTTTAGATTAGCCGCAATAGTCTACACCGTGCCGAAACACACTTTTCACAGAGGAGAACAATATGAAGAAGTATTTCGCAGTTATAACAATCCTCTTGGCGATTTTGTCGGCATGCACCTACACGGTAGCTCTGGCAAATGACACTCTGTCTCCGATAGAGTCCCTATTGCCGCCGATTTTGGAAAACACTGAGAACTTGGAACCCCCTTTGCCTAACGGCCATGTATGCTGATGAAGATTTTTATGAAAGAATCTTCCTAAACATCAAGGCGCTTGAGGTTCTCCGTGGCGATTTGACGGAAGGAGATATTATAACGGTACAGCGCATAGGCGGCTATATACGCGGAAGCGTTTGGGCGGCGGAATATGGCGAAAACAGTCTGGGCGAAATTCCGCTTTCGGATGACTATATGATTCGGCGTGATATGTTCAACGACATACCGCACCCAAAGCTCAGAGATAGGTATGTGTTGTTTTTGTATCCGAGCAACAGTCTCAATGGCGCATATGATGCGCTTGGATATATAACAGGCTGTCCGTGACTTCATTTTACGTCGATGGCGAGACAGTGACACAGGTTTATCCGGAAGCGCAGAAGCAGTTTTTCACACCTTCTAATGTCACGAACTTACAGCAACTTCGTGAGCTTGTCGAACGAGTACCGCAGGAGCGATAATAATTCCACCAAATGCAATCTCCTCTGTCAAAAATATACAAACAAGCCCTCGACAGATTTTGTCGAGGGCTTGTTTTCAGAAACTAAACATATATTTTTTCGTACTACCTCAATACAAGCACCAAATATAACGCATAATAATCCGCTGAAAATCAGACTTTGTGTTGTAGACCGCCGCGGCATGCCGTTTTGCAAAAGCTACAACAATGTCGCGTTCCTGCTCGGACAGCGTGTACGAGCTAAACCGAGCCTTTAGCGCAATCGCCTCAATCTCTTTTTGCGGCGACCCGACGGCGTACAGGCGCAGAATGTACCGCCACGCGTGTATAACGGCGGTGTTCGTGTTCGGGTGTTGGAACAGCCGCGCTCTGATTCTCAGCGTAATAATCCGCCTCGGCAAAAGCAAAACTGCAATAATGATAAGACATATCGCGGCAAAAATGATAATCCGCGGCACGAGATTGTTCTCCGCCCCATCGGCTTCAGCGCCGCCGAGCTCCCCATTTTCCGTGTTTCCGGACGGGGGCGGCGTAGTTGGTCGGGGAGTGGGCGCGCCGCCCGGAGGGGGTGTTGTAGGAGGCGGCGTAACGAGCCCGGCTTCAATATAATCGTCATCAATGTTAGGCGTTGGCGTAATGTCAGGCAGGAAATCTCTCTGCGCCGAGGTATGTCCGCCGCCCGGCGTAACCTCAAGCGGAACCCAACCGACATCGCTGTAGTAGACCTCAACCCACGCGTGGGCGTGCTCGTCCGTGAGCGTTGCCGTCGCACCGTCATGCGGTACCGTCGCGACAAATCCACAAACGAAGCGGGCGGGAACGTCAAGTGCGCGAAGCATAAGCGTCGCGGCGGTTGCAAAGTGTATGCAGTAACCCTGCTTCGATTCACGCAGGAAGTATAGTGCAAAATCTTCGTTATCGGGCGTGACTTGCGGCGTTAGCGTGTACTCCGCAGCAGAGGAGATGTATTCCGCAACCTGCGCGGCGATTTTCACGCGTTCTCCGTACATATCAATGCCGGCGGTCTGAGCAATAAAGCGAAGCGCTTCCGCCGTTGTCTCGTCAATTGTCTTGTATACGGATTCCCGTTGCTGAGTGTAGGCGGGATAATAAAGCACGGTATCTTGAAGAGCATCGCTCACATATTCCGCGTACGTAAACAACCGCTCACCGACATCGAAAAATGCAACTGTGTACTCATATTCCGCGCCTGCATTAGCAACGGAATAATAAGGCATATACATAAGATCCGAGTCATCGCCGCGTCTGGTGACGGTCAGTGTAGTTTCGGAAATTGCATTGTCGCTGTATAGCTCGTTGTATTTTTCAATATTGAAACGCGCCATTTCAAACGGGCTCTCATCCTGCTCATAAAACGATTCGATAGTACCGGACACCCACGTCCTGCCATTAAATCGCGACAGCGAATACCCGCGCAGATAGTAGATGCCGAATTTATCCACCGTGACCTCAAACAAAACCTCGCCGGTAAGATCCCTCCTACCCGCGTCAGCGACGGAAACGCGACTCTCATCCATTCTCCAAGCCGAGCCATCGAGCCTCGGCCAGCCGTAACCCGTAAACCTTGCAGAGGGCGATATGTTAGAAACCGCAAGAGTTATTCGCTCCTCCAGCGCGCCGATAACCTCGTCACGCGGCGGCGGCTCAAGCTGCGCCACAAGGTACGCCCCGCCGCAGAGCGCCAAACTGAGTGCAAGCGCGGGCAGAACTGCTATCGCGCGCCTTTGCACATCGGCAGGTTGCAGAGCCGTACTGAGCGCCATCGTAACATAGACCGCAAAAATGCCAATCAGATACCACACAATCGGCGGATAGCTCTCAATTAACAGCGACAGCGCGACAATCGGCAGAGTCAGCAATATCGTAAAAATCGCACTGCGTCGCCTGCAAACCGCGATAACCAGCGGCGCTATTAACAGCGCCCCGACCGCCGCAAAAAACAGCAAAAGCTCACGCGGAGCCGCAATCGCACCCTCGAACAAAACTGGCACAGGAAGCCACACATTAAGCTCACTCGTCAAGCGAAACAGAGCCCCGCGCGCCCCGATGAGAGCCTCACTCCAAACCCAATAGAGGAACACCGCCGCTGGAACGAGATATATAAGAACACCGATAGTCTTGAAAAACGTCACAAGCGCAACGGCGACAACCGCCGCGGCAAGAATCACGTAAAGCAAGGACCGCATATCCACCTCAAGCGAAAACGCGCTTATAACGGCTCCGAGAGCGCAAAACGCGGCGGCAGAGACAAGCAAAACGCCGCTTAAAAGAGAGAGCAGTTTTTTCATACCTCAATCTCCTTTGCGTCAACCGAAAAGACCCACGAAAAGCGCGCAGGAATTGTCGTTGCGCCCAATCCGCGCCCCTCACCGCCGAGCTCGTGATAGAGGTACTTTACCAAATCGCCCTCATGCGCGACCTCCGCGATTGCTCCCGACTTGCCGAGCTGCACATAGTGCGCAAGCTCCTGCTGAAGCAGATAATCGGATACCCAGCGCAAGCGACCGAGCACCAACTCACGCTCGCGCGGCGAGCTCCATTTTGCGCATTTCACAAGGCGGCTGTGCGGCGGAGCCACAAGTGCCTCGCGTATAATCAGCGAGTCA
>JGI994J12354_10001936_pt1 | contig 20702 bp, 18 predicted proteins | sample IntmicLarv3ML3BL_FD_12354 | JGI IMG/M metagenome (IMG submission 12354) | reverse complement strand
AGGGGTTGCGGCTTGGGATGCAGCCGGAGCGGCGGCCTGAGATGCAGCGGGGGCGGCAGCCTGAGAAGCGGCCGGAGACACAGCCGGAGTGTTTGAAGCAGATGGGGCTTGGCTCTGGCATCCGGTTAGGATAAAAATGATAGCCAGTGTAATCGCAAGTAGCTTTGACATGTATTTTTTCATAGACAAAACCCTCCTCATTTTTTATGTTGCAAATTTTACGGCAAAAATATTAACATTTGAATGTATAATGAAACTTATCTCCATACATTTTTAGAAATAGCTGTATCCGAATTTCTCTTTCCCTTCCATGTAAGCAAAAATGCGCTTGGCCACTTCAACGGCTCTTTCGGTTCGCAGTTCCATAGCTTCGCGGCCTCTTTCGGCTGTAGCCGTAGTTGGATCGCCCCACACGCCGTTTGGCGATGCGCGGAATACGGAGCCATAGTTTAGATATGGGCGGGGAACTGTGGGCCAGCCGGGCTCAGCCAGCTCCATTTTTACTGTTTCCGGTGCGATGAAAAGTATAGATGAGGTTTCACCTGCACCTGCATGAACTTCAATTCTGTCAGGCGGAGTCGTTGAGTTACCTGACCCAAATGTTGATGACATAATCGCTTCGTCAACGAGGGCAACCATAAAATCCGGGTTGTGCTTGGCATTAACTTGCCGGATTATCGGAGGCAGTATAAAAATTCCCCCGTGGCAAGGAAGTATAACCACTTTTTTGAACCCTTGCTCCTTTAGGCACATAAGTATGCTCATTACCATGTCGTAAAAGACATCGGGATCAATCCAGACGCTGCCTTTTTTGCCCATATGCTCGCGGCATGTGCTATAAGGCAAGGCAGGCAGTGAATATGCCCCGAGTGCTTCCGCAACCCTTGCGCCATATTCGGTTGCAACCATCCAGTCTGTACCCAGCGGAAGATGCGGCCCGTGCTGTTCGATGGAACCTATTGCCAGAACAGCCATTTCCGGATTCGCCCGAACAATTTCATCAGCCGTATTTTTGTAAGATAACATGTGCAAACCTCCTTTATATATTGGATAAATAATAAATTTTAAACACGATTCAACAATCCTTTTCCGGCGCTGCATTTATCGAGATAAAGTTTAGCATTTGGGTGAAGGCGCAGTGCGCTTGCGGGACAATCGGTTGTGACTGGCCCATTTAATGCTGCATCTACAGCGTTTTCTTTGAGCTTAGTCGGAACTACCGCGATAGCACACTCAACTGCCATAATTTGAGACAAAGTAAGAGTGATGGCATGAGTGGGCACCTCATCCAATGAAGCGAAGCAACCATCATTTACCTGCTGCTGGCGGCTGACCACATCAAGCTCTACCACCTTTAAGCGCAGAGGATCTTTTAAATCCGCTATATCAGGCTCATTAAAAGCCAGATGGCCGTTTTCTCCAACTCCCAAGAATATAAGATCAGGTGGATATTTTTCAAGCAAAGCTGAATATTCTGAAATTTTCTCATCGACATCCGAATGGCTGCACTCTAAAAAATGAGTATCCAGTAAGCTCTTGTGGTCAAAAACATGTCTGCGCAGAAAGTTTCCGAAACCTGCCGGTGATTCTAAAGACAAACCTATGTACTCATCCTGATAAAAGCCCCTGACTTTCTGCCAGTCAATATCCTGCTCTATCAGGCTCTTCAACATGTCACTTTGAGACGGCGCCGAAGCAAATATTACATTTGCCTCGCCTTTTAGCGCGATACATGAGCGTATTTGAGCCGCCGCCTCTTGAGCCGCCGCTTTTCCCATATCGTCGCGCGTGTCGAACACATAGACATATAGGTTGTCAAATTTTTTATCCATAATCAACACGTTAAATTCTCCTTTCTCCTTTGAAGTAAAATGTAGTCAGCTTTAAAAGACACATTGCCAAAATATTGTCATTTCCAAATAGCCTCAACCCCTTCATTAACATATCTTAAAAGTCCATTTTCTATATTATAAGCACAATCGTAATGGCCAATTATTTTCATATTTAGGGATGCCCGGATTAAAAAAGGCGAATTTCAAGGGCTGCGATGAAAATTTATAAATACATAGAATCAATTAAAGATCAAATAACTGCCGGCAAACTGCAATAACTGCCGAGCGGCAACGAAGTATATTTCGGGAGGGTAAAACACTTTTTATAGCTTATATTTATAAATAGTGACCTTAATTTTGCGTACAAAAATAAAGCTCTCAGAAATTGCAAATTCATAAATCAGTGAGTGCAAACAGAGCGTATAAATTTGGAAGTATTTTTTTGACCGTGGTAATTGGTTTTCTTAAACTTAAATGGTTTTGATAATGTAAAGAGAAAATCCAATTTTATCCGGGTTTTAATCTTTTATCTTGTAAAAAGGATTCCGTCGATCCTTTTGCCGGTTGATATGCTTTTTGTGTTGTTCCTTTATTGGGAGTCTTTGCAAGAGAGTGACAGGTTGTCGGGAGATTTTGCGTGCCTTTAGATACAGGTATGCATCATGTTACCGCATATGGATATAAATTTGCGCGAAGCAGCTTTGGCTGCCGTAATACTTACCTGATTTTATTACCATGCTACATGTATATCATGATCATGTTTATGCTGGAAATTAGTCAACGGTTATTCGGTAATATTTAAATCTTTAACCGATTTGCGCTCCACCAGCGTCGGCTGAAGATTCATATTGAGCGCATTGCTGTTTATCCTGACGTTTTGAATTTTATCAATGAGCATCATGGCAGACAAACGCCCTGTTTCATACGACGGACAGCGTATGGTAGTAAGGGGAGGGTTAAACACACTTGCAAGGGGAGTATCATCAAATCCTATTACCGATACATCTTCAGGAACAACAATATTAAGTTCTGTGAAGCCGTGGATTATTCCGAAAGCAACCATATCATTCAGGCAGAACACGGCGGTAGCATCGCATTTTGCATCTGCAAATCTTTGAGCCAATTGATGTCCGACTGTCAATTCTTGATTTTCAGCCTCAGCCTCCTGAGAAATAAATACAAGGTTGTTATCAATCGGTAAGGACAGGCGTTCCAGCTCTTCGCAGTATCCCTGATACGCTTGCTGGCGAGTCCATCTTGTAAGCTGTGTTGAGGCGAAAGCAATGCGGCGGTGCCCTTTTTCGTATAAATGGTTGACCGCCATTTTTGCACCTAATTTATAATCAAAATAAATATTATCGCAGCCTTGTACATCAACGCGCTGATCCAGCTGTAAAATATGCGTGCCTTTGGCAATCAGATCGGATAAAGGCCTGCTGTTTTCCTTGATTGAGGATATTATTATGCCGCCGACATTTCTTGAGTGCAAATCTAAGAGCAGTTTTTCTTCCTCTTCAGGCGACCATTGAGAATTGCACAGCAAAACGCCGTAGCCTTTCTCAACGCAAACTGAGCCGATTCCCTCGATGGTTTGTGTATAGTATAAGTTAGATAAAGTAGGTACTATTAATCCAATTGTGCAAATAGCATTTGTGGATTGCTGAGTTGTTGAATTATGTACAAATGAAAGTTCAACAGCGGCAGCCTCAACTTTTTGTCTCAATTCTTCGGAAACTGAGTAGTTGGAATTACTTAAAACTCTCGAAACCGTGGCAACTGATGTTTGTGCCAGGTTTGCAACATCTTTAATTTTCGCTCGTCTAGTATACATTTTTTATTACTTCCACATTATATTTAGTCATTTTTATATTATTTCTCCTGTGTTAAACATCTGAATGTTTTTATTTGGGCAGCAGTTGTAACACATACCGCAGGCAACGCAGCGGTTTTGGTCTATAGTTATTTGATTTTCCCGGTTATAAGAAATAGCGAATTCGGTACAGAGCCCTTGACATACTCCGCAACCTTCACCGCATCCGCAGCGCAAGCATCTTTTTGCTTCATTATAAATAGTATTTTCATTTATGGATGCCTTTGCTGCCTTGATATCATGGATAGTTCTTTTCATAAGAACATCTGACGCTTTAGCAACACTGCGATTTTCCGGCTTACTGTCCTGACCCGCCGGCAGGTTTACGCCCGAATCTTCTGCCTGCTCTTTAAGATATAGGATAATATCCCGAATACTTATGGCATTGTCGGCGCGCCCGCGTACACATGCAATTTCACATGGGGCGGAACATTTATCGCAATATTCGCTTCCGGCGGAGAGCTCAAAAGCTCTTGTCCAGTTATTCTCTGAAATATTTTTAAGCACAGCCTGAATCTCAATATGCTTTGGACAAGCCGCCATGCAGGGCGCTATAGTATCAGGCTTTATGACCTGGGCATATCCCCGGTATAGCGTCAGCTCCGAAGCGGCTTTAACTGCGGGCACCATCAAATCGCGAATATCCCGAAAGTTTGTATGGCCGTGATTATGCAGCCATGTTTTGCTTTCCTCTATCACTTCTTCGATAAAGTTATAACCCCTTATAAGAGTTTCGGTGCAAATGCCTATGAGGTCGCCGCCGCACATGGCCATTTCCAAGGCATCATTTGCGTTGCGAATTCCGCCTGTTGCCATAATTGGTATATCGGGGCCGCATATCTTACGCATCTCATAGGTATCCCTCTGAGCCAGAGGCTTTAACCATGAGCCGCACATACAAGCCATTCCTACTTCATCTTGTAAATGGAATATTCCTTTATCAGGGTTTTCTAAATCGATAGGGGGCATCCCTAATCGGTTTGCGGTTCCGCCCACCGCGTCGGCTCCGGCAGAATAAGCTGCCTTTGCCACCAGTCCAATGCCGCCTCCTTCCGGGGTTAGCTTAACAAATAACGGGATTCCAAGCCTTGCCTTTGCCGCGCTGACTACTGCTGCCACCTCTTCAGCGCTTTGGCCCAGGCTTGCGCCGGTTTTATGATCGATTGCCTCTTTGTTTCCGGCAGTGGTTTGTACGTTAAAGGACATATTAGGGCAACACATATTAAGCTCAATTATGTCCGCGCCGGCCGCTTCAAAGCCCAGAGCCATATCAACCCATCCATCCAAGCCTTTATCTCCGCTATATGTAATGTTAGCCATTAAAATAAGTTCACGAACGCTTTTTTTAGCTTCACTCATAAGCGCCAGACCTTCATTATAACTCAGTCGCTTTTCAGCTGTAAACCCCAAAGCGCCATACTGAGGGAACAATGCGTATCTTGGATAACGGTTAATGTAGGGCTCCGGATCGATGCACAGCTTTAAGCTGGCAGCTGCCCATCCTGCTTTTTCAATAGCCAGCAGCTGTTCTAGCGTACGGGCGGTTGGGCCGGAGGAAACATAAAAAGGATTTTTAAAAGTGATTCCCGCCACTTCAACAGGAAGAATTAATTTGTCGCTCATTATTGACCACCTTTTTCGGATTGCATATAGCCCGGCCTTCATTAGCGCTTTGGTATATGCAACTTATTAATTCCAGCGCTTCTAATCCGTCCTGCCCGCGAAGTCCTACTTTAGCCGGAATATCTTTACTGATACAATCTAGGAAATGTTCAATCTCGCCTACATATCCAAGGCCGTATTTTTCATCTACGGCAGGGCGGCTCCATCCTGTAGTGATTTCCGCTTTCTCAATAGTGTAGCTTACACCGGGAATTGAAAAGCAGGATACAGCGCTTGTAAAGCTCAAATCCACATGCAAGCAACCTTGGTCGCCGTAAAAATCAATAATATCTTCCATGCCTCCATTGGTTAGATAATTGCCTTCCAACGTGGCGCTGGTGCCGTCTTCAAAGCGTACAACCGCTACGCACCAGTCTTCGCCTTCCATAGTTTTATGCCGGATATTGTTTTCTAATCCGCCTGATTTCATAGCCGAAACGTCAAGCCATGAATTATTTTTCAAAGACAGAGCAAAGCCTATTGGATGGATGCCCAGATGTATCATTGAGCCGCCTCCGCAGTATTCAATTGTTTGAGCAAAGGGGCTGTGGGAACCGCCGTGGCATTCCCTGGCACGAATATACTGTACATTGCCGATTGCGCCTTCTTCTATAATGGCGAGAGCGCGGCGTATAGCCGGCGCAAACAGCCAGTCTTCCGCATAGTAAATGTTTTTACCTACGGCTTCCGCTTTTTGTACCATTTCGAGACCGCCCGCCACTGTAGTTGCCAATGGTTTCTCACAGATAACATGCCTGTTTTTTTCAAGAGCGGCAAGACATACCTCTTTATGCAAAAAGTTGGGCAGGCAAATATCCACTACATCACATTCTATTTCCTCAATAGCGGCATTGAAATCATCGTATACGGCATAGCCATCTATCCCATATCTTGCCGCGAGATCTTTTATTTGCTGCGAATCCTTGCTGCAAATACCTACAATCTCCATTCTGTCTCTAAAGCGCGAGTAAGCATCCATATGCAAATCAGCGCTGAATGCAGATCCGATTAATAGCACTTTTACCTTATCCATGCTTCACCTCTTATTTAGAAAATTATTTACTGAATGTTACTTGCGAAATTTTACTTAACGGTCTTTTTGCGGTTCCAATCAAATCAAAAAGAGAAAAAGAGTTTTTGACAAACTCAGCATAAATAATCACTACGACCACTTTGCATCAGACATTATGACGGTTCTTTATTTCATATTACTTCACAAATAATAAAAAGTCAACAACAAAAAGAAAATCAAAAAGAGAATATTTCAGAAAATAATTTTCCTAAAATGCATTTATTTTCTTACAAATCTAAGTGTATATAGAGGTTTTATTGATATTTGGAAAATATAAAAGAAAATTTTCCTAAAAAGTATTGATTTTTTTCTGAGGGGACTGTATATTTACTTTGTATATTAAGTAAAGGTAACTAAATTACTTAAAATTTTAGTGATGGGAGGTTGTTGATATGTTTCGATTGGATGATAAGGTTGCAGTAATTACCGGAGCTGGTGGCGTTATTTGCTCTGCTTTGGCAAAAGATTTAGCAAGGCAGGGTGCAAAAGTGGCGTTGCTGGATATTCGCGAGGAAGCAGCGCAGACAACGGCGAACGAGATTTTGAACGCCGGGTTGGGTGAGGCCATAGCCGTTCAGGTGGATGTATTGAACAAAGAGAGTGTGGAAGCCGCAGCGGGCAAGGTACATGAAGCATTCGGTAAAGTTGATATATTAATTAACGGTGCGGGAGGAAACCATCCAAGGGCAACTACGGGGCCGGAAATGAGCTTTTTCGATTTGCCGGCTGAAACCCTTAAATGGGTTTTCGATCTAAACTTTATTGGCAGCGTTTTACCTTCCCAGGCTTTCGGAAAAGCAATGGCAAAACAGGGAAGCGGCAGCATCGTAAATATAGCTTCCATGGCTTCCTACAGGCCCTTGACCAGAACGGTTGCTTATTCATCGGCTAAAGCTGCCATTGTGAATTTTACTCAGTGGCTTGCTGTGCATTGCTGTCAGGAATATTCTCCAAAAATCCGTGTAAATGCGATTGCACCGGGTTTTCTGCTTACCGACCAAAACAGGTTTTTACTGACAACTGAGGATGGAAATCTTACTCAGCGGGGTTCGCTGGTTATTCAGAACACTCCTATGGCTCGTTTCGGCGCTCCGGAGGAGCTGTCCGGTGCCGTTATCTATCTTTGTTCCGATACGGCGAGTTTTGTAACCGGTGTAGTGCTTCCGGTTGATGGCGGATTTAATGTATATGCCGGTTTGTAATCCAAATTGTGTATTGTAATATTTGCGAAGGGGAGAGAAAAATGAAAAGTAACAGAATCAAGCTGGAAGATTTAAAGCGTTTTTGCGCCATGGCATTGGAAAAGGCCGGTATGAAGCCGGAATATGCCGCCGTTACAGCCGAGGTATTAAGTGATACAGACGGGTACGGAACTCATTCCCACGGAACGAAAAACCTGCATAATTACATAAAGAAAGCCAAAGCGGGAGGAATTGACATAAACGCCGAACCAACTGCCGTGAAAGAAGGGCCTGCTTTTGCGGTTATTGACGCATGTAACAGCATGGGGATGGTATCCTCGGTACAGGCGATGGAGCTTGCATGTAAAAAAGCCTGCCAGAGCGGAATAGGCATTGTAACAGTGAAAAACGGCTGCCATTTCGGTGCAGCCGGATATTACGCTAATATAGCGGCTCAAAAAGGTATGCTGGGCTTGGTATTTAGCAATGTGGATCCAAATATGAACGCTCCCGGAGCAAGGGCAAAAGCTCTCGGCAACAATCCTATAGCTTTTGCCTGCCCCTCCAAAACTATGCCTTCTGTATTTCTGGATGTTGCCATGAGCAATGTGGCTTCGCTTAAAGTATTCCAAGCACGCGCCGAAGGCCGTAAGATTCCGACAACATGGATTGTAGACAAAGATGGCGTTCCTACAGATGATCCGAGCCGCTATCCCAATGAGGGGGCTATGCAGCCTATGGCAGCCCATAAAGGTTACGGCTTTGCGGTTATGGTTGATGTACTTACAGGCGTATTATCCGGAGGAGCAACCAGCATGGGCGGCAATATAGCCAGCTGGGTTTTGGATTTACAGGCGCCTAATAATGTTTGCCAGACTTTTATTGCCGTTAACGCCGCAATGTTTTGCGATGAAAGCGAATATGCCGACAGAGTAGAAGAAATGGCAAACAAGCTGCGCGAATTGCCTAAGGCTAAAGGCAGTGAGCGTATTTATCTGCCCGGCGAAATGGAATGGGAGCGTTATGCGGGGGCTGAGAAGGATGGCCTATTATTACCTTCCGATCTGCTGGAATCATTGCAGGGCCTGGCTCGGGATAGCGGCCTTGTATTACCATTAGTAGACGAAAGCGAGGAATAAGATATGGATGTATTGACCCGTATTGGAAATTGCGCAGTTGTGCCGGTAGTTGTTATTGACAAGGCTGAAGATGCAACCCCTACAGCGAAAGCATTGCTTGCAGGCGGTATTGATGTAATGGAAATCACCCTTCGCACCGGTGCGGCTATCGATGCGATTAGGGAAGCGGCAGTGAACTGCCCTGAAATGTGCGTAGGGGCGGGAACAGTCTTATCTTTGGAGCAATGCAAAAAAGCAGTTGAGGCAGGGGCAACATTCATAGTTTCTCCCGGATTTAACAGGGAACTTGTGCAGTGGTGCATTGAAAATAACATATGCGTAATGCCCGGATGTGTTACGCCGACGGAAGTAACCGAGGCATTGAGCATGGGGATAAAGGTTATGAAATTCTTCCCGTCTAATGTGTATGGCGGGTTACCGGCAATGCAAGCGCTCGCGGCACCTTTCGGCATGGTTAAATTTGTGCCGACGGGAGGAGTTAGCGATAAGAATTTAGCGGAATATGCAAGCGCTCCGTTTGTTCACGCAGTTGGCGGCAGCTGGCTTTGTACAAAACAAGATATTGCCTCTGGAAATTTCCAAAAAATTACAAAGCTCTCCGCTGAGGCCAGAAAAATCACATTAGGCTTTGAAATGGGGCATATTGGAATAAATTGCAGCGATGCCGATGAATCTATGGACGTTTGTAACCAACTGAATCATGCCTTTGATTTTGAAGTCAAAGAGGGCAGTTCATCCAATTTCGCATCCGGCGGGATAGAGGTTATGAAAACCATGTACCTTGGCAAAAACGGACACATGGCTATTAAAACAGCCAATATTTTCCGCGCCATTGCTGAGCTTGAAAAACGTGGACTGGAAGTGGATATGGAAACGGCCAAATATAACGGAAATGAAATGATTGCGGTATATCTTAAGCAGGAGTTCGGCGGGTTTGCGGTTCATCTTCTGCAAAAATGATTGAGGGGTAGTTAAAATGAAATATTTAACCTTTGGAGAAATTATGCTGCGCTTAAAGCCTCCGGGTGTGGAGCGGTTTATGCAAAGCCCTATGCTGGAAGCCACCTATGGCGGCGGCGAAGCTAATGTAGCCGTGTCACTTGCAAATTTCGGAGAGGATGCTGCATATTTTACGGTATTGCCCCGCAATATTATCGGGGATGAATGTGTAAATGAGCTGCGCCGTTTTGGCGTAGATACTTCCCGTATACAGCGGGGAGAAGGCCGAATGGGCATTTACTTTTTAGAGGCAGGGGCAAATCAGCTCCCCAGTAAAGTTACATATGACCGCGCAGGCTCCGCAATTGCTGAAGCCAACCGGGAGGATATTGACTGGGATAAGGTGATGGAAGGAATTGACTGGTTCCACATTACCGGTATCACTCCTGCTATTAGTTCAAAGGCAATGGAATTGTCTCTGGATAGCGTTAAATACGCAAAAAAGAAAGGCATTACAGTATCCTGCGATTTGAATTACAGGAATAATCTGTGGAAATATGGTAAAAAAGCTCATGAAGTAATGCGCGAACTTGCAAAATACGTTGATGTGGCAATCGCCAATGAGGAAGATGTACAGAAATCCTTGGATATTTCCGCTGATGTGGATGTTGCTGAAGGGAAGCTGGATACAGATAAGTATAAAGCCCTGTCAGATGCTGTTTTAGCAGAATATCCTGATATGCGGATGATAGCGATTACATTAAGAGAAAGCTCCAGCGCGGATTCCAACGGCTGGGCAGGATGCTTGAATGACCGCAAAAACTTTTACTTGAGCAGACATTATGAAATTAATGATATAGTGGATAGAGTAGGCGGAGGGGATTCTTTTGCGGCCGGGCTTATTTACGGGCTAAAACATTATGACTCCCATCAGCAGGCATTGGAGTTCGCGGTTGCCGCCGGTTGTTTGAAACATTCCATAATCGGAGACTTTAACCGGGTTAATGTATCCGATGTCGAAAAGCTCATGGGCGGCGACAGCAGCGGCCGGGTTTTGAGATAGTAATTTGAAATACCGCAAGCGGACAAAAGTTAATTTTCAAGCAATCGCTCCTGCGCGGCAATAAAGCCTTGCAGGGGCAGGCTTTTGTGTTGGAATACTCAGGCCCATAAAGCCAATAAAGAGAGTTTTAAGCTATATCTTTAGGCAATTGGCGCTTCCGGCATTGGCAAAGCTAAGGCCGCCGGCTTTACTGAGAGGATTAAAAGAGAAGCTAAATATAAAAAATGCCTATTAGGATGTATTCTTAACGGGCATTTTTATATTTGCTGAAATGGGCTATCCCTCAATTAACTCATATCCGGAGCAAGCTGTAACGAACCCTTGATTATCGCTAAGGGGAATATGTGGTAACGGCAGGTCTGTTCTTGGCGTTGCGTCCGCTGGGCAATGCACAGATAAATAAGCATTTATAAGGCAGAGCCCTGCCGTTTCTCTATCATAAGGGTTTCCGATGTTTGGGGTTGCAATAAGACTGCCGGCGCTTACACCAATGTAGATTTTGTTTGAGTATACCATCTTCTTTATGACTTTATCAAATCCGGTTTCCTTAATTCGTTGCAGCAGAAAATCTGCATTTCCTCCGGTGAAGTATATGGCGTCAAAGGCCATGGCCTCATTTTCGTTCATGCTGCTGTCAATGTCGTATGTATGAATACTTTCATATTTTATGCCCATTCGCAGCAGCTCTTGCTTGCATTGTTCAGCCATTTTTTTGGCAATGTCATCAATCGCGGCTGTAGGAATAAACAGAATTTTTGCTGTATCTATGGGCTTATCCAGCATTGCCAAAACCGGTTTACAATTCTAGGTTTTGGGTTGCAATTAGAATCCTCAAATCCCGCCAATGCCAATAAAACATTACCCCAAACATTTTTGCCGCTTTCCGCCGCCCATTTTCGACAAACCTCTATGCGCGCTCCTTGGGGCTTATCCCCATGCTCGGGGTCAAGATAGGAGTATTCATATAGCTTGGCGCAGGGAATCTGGGCACATTCGCCGCAATGGGAATGTCCTTTTTCCTGAGCGCATATGGCTATGGGACATTCTCCATGGAAAGGGTGCCCCATTGTTTCTATACAGCCGCCGCAACCGCAGGGTTCTTTCCAGCTACAGCCGGTGCAGAGCAAACCGCAGCGCGAATCTACCATAATTTAATCCCTCCGCATTTACTTGCCGTTTTATCCGGGTTAGTTCTATAGGGTTCCCTCTGCCTCTTTCCAGTCAACCACTAAGCTGTAGCGCTCGGTTTTAAAGCGCAATACGCAAAAGCCGGGATCATCCGGGCCGCTGAAATGCTGACCCATGCCTTCATACCACATTTCTTCTCTGACGGCGAGATCTGTTATAATTTCGATTGTGCCGACGAGGGTAATATTATGGTCCCCGCCCATGTTAAAACAAACGCCGGCGCGGTTGCATTTTTCAATGCGCTTGGCCTTATTGCTTTCAAGCCCGGTGCAGAATGTCAGCCAGTTAATGCCATCAGCCTTGGAAGCCGTAATTGTTGAAGCTGTGGGATAGCCGTCAGCGTCAATCAGCGCCAGGGTGCAATGGCCCATTCCCGAAATGTTTTGCCTGATAACTTCTCCCGCTCTTTCAATAATTTCTTTACTCATTTGATTACCTCCCATTAGTTTTATTTACTCAAAAATACACCAGGATACGCCAAATCGGTCAATAAGCCAAAAACAATGCTTGCCGAAGCCTTCGGCGGGGTTACGGGCAATGCGTCTTCCTCCAAAATCTCATAGATTTTATAGACTTTGCAGGTATTACTCCCCGGCGGCTATAGACCCATCGCCATTGGGGTAAGCTCTTACAAGCTGTGCATCAAACGACCTTTGATAAAACGCCGCCCGCCTGCGATATAAAGCCGAAGCATTACTTTAGCATTGAATCCTCTCTTTAGTGTTTTCATTCTATCATTATAAACAGGGCAACAGTATGTCTTGTTCATTTCAGGTTTTCCAAAATATTTTTGGCAATGGCCTTTATTTCTTTAGCTATGTCGGGAGGATCAATCGACTTTACAGCCCCGCCGAAGGCCAACAGCCATGAAATGGCAAATTCGCGGTTGGTGTAGCCGATTTCAAGGAGGAGCCCCCCGGCAGTTTCCGTATAGCAATGAAGACCGTAGGCCTCAATAAGCTGATGGCGAACTGAGGGGTCAAACAGGGCAATCAGCTTTTTATCATCCGGAAGGTGGGAATTAAAGTCTTTCTTTTCCGGCGGAATTTCGCGGGGTATATAGGTTTCGCCGCAAGCCTTTAAATCCCAAAGCCTTGCCAGCTTGAACATTCTAAAATCCTGCCGCTCAAGGCAAAAGCCAAAAACATACCATGCCATCCACTGGAAAATTACAAATGATGGCTCAATGCGGCGGCGAGACATGCCTTTTTCATAATAATAGTCAAACTCAATTAAATGCCTTTCATGAATTGCTTTTTTAATACACTCGATTTTATCTGTAAGGCTGCCTTGATAATGGGATGAAAGATCGATTATAATAGGCTCCTGCAAGGATATTACGGCATCTGCATTAAGGGATAATTTATCCAAGGTTCTTTCGATGCTTGATTTTTCAGATACGCTTCCAATGCCTTTCAGCGCGGCGATAATGCCCGAAAGCTCGTCGGCGGTAAGAATGCTTTTGTCCAGCTTGAAGCCCTCGGCAATGGAAATGCCACCACCGCCGCCTTGATGAGTGATAACAGGTATTCCGGCTTGGCAAAGTGCATCAATATCTCTGCCGATGGTGCGCCGGTTTACCTCAAATTTTTCCGCAAGATACGGAGCGGTAACCCGTTTGTTTTGGAGCAAAATTGTAAGGATTCCAAGCAAGCGGTCAAGTTTCATTTTTGTTCACCTCGGTTTTTTTGTAAAGGGTTTAATATTTTTTCGGCTATATTATAAAGCGGTTGATTAAGCGGTTGATTGCAGGTATTGCTCTATACTATAGCTTAACCAAACAGCTCATATGAGTATGTTGAAAACATTATAGCACATATACACGACATATGCATGTCTTGTTAATTGGAGTATTATTATTCAAGCAATCTTTTTTCCGGCGTGGCCGGTGTGCGGAAGAGCGGCTCCATGCAGCAAAGCGGTTGTTATAGGAGGATAGCTTTGCGGCTTTGTTCCGGAGCCGCGGAGTATATGTTTTTACTTAGATATTGTATTGCAACGGAATTTTAACTATAATTTTATTATCTATAAATAATTATATATGGAAGGTGTGAAACATGATTACTCTGCAAACCGAAATTTTCAGTGCCGGATATTTTGAGGCCGAGGGCAGCGTTAAGCTGGCGGACGGGCAGAAAATAGACTATAGGTCTATCTGTCAGGATAATTTGTTCTACGACGATGAGGGGAAGCCCATAGGAACAATGTTTACTTATTCATATTTCCGCAAGGGCATTAAAGACCCCACAAAGCGCCCTGTTGTGTTCTTCTTTAACGGAGGGCCCGGCTCCGGCTCTATTTGGCTGCATGTTGGCCTCTTCGGGCCGATACGCGTAAAATACGACGATCCGGAGGCTGTTAATCCGCCTTCTGTTCCCCCGTATCGCGTGGAGAATAACGAGCTTTGCCTCTTAGACATTGCCGACCTTGTATTTATCGATCCGGTCGGTGCAGGCTGGGGGCGGCTTCTGGATAAGGATGCAGGTGAGAAGTTTTGGGGAATGGATAATGATGCGGACAGCTTCAACTCGCTTATTCACAGCTGGCTTGGAAAGCACGAGCGCTGGCATTCGCCTAAATTCCTTGTGGGCGAAAGCTACGGGACGAACCGCGCCGCCCTTCTTGCGGAGTCGCTTTCCGGCAGCAGCCAGGGAGAATTTAGCAGCATAAGCATAAACGGCCTTGTAATGCTTGGCAATGCCATAGGCATGGGCAATGATATATTCAGCTTCGATACGGTAGATGGAGCTGTGCTTTCCCTGCCTTCTATGGCGGCTACGAACTGGTACCATAATAATTTAGAAAGCTCAGAAGGCAGCCTTGATGATTTTGTTAAGAAATGCTATGATTTCTGCGCTACAGAATATGTGACGGCTCTTTTCAAGGGCGACAGAATGACGGAGGCTGAGAAAAATGCGGTTGCCGAAAAAATCGCCTATTTCTCCGGCTTGAAAAAAGAGACGGTTATAGAACATAACCTCCGCCCTAAAAAATGGGAATACCTAAAGCTCGTTCTTAAGGACAGGGGTTTGGAGGTCGGGGTGTATGACAGCCGCTTTACGCTACCCTTTAATGAGGACTATACTCAGGAGAATATGGTACGTGACGATGCGGCTATAGCTCAGTATACGCCTTCTTTTATGGCGGCGATGAACGGAGATTTCAAAAAAATGCTGGGCATTACCCATGACAGAAAATATTATGCAATTTCCAGAGAAGTCAGCAAAAACTGGAAGCGTGAATGTGTACGCTCCTGTTCAAAGAGCCTTGCGGCTTCCATGCGCCGCAATCCGGAGCTTAAGGTGCTTTTCTCCACCGGAGCCTATGACCTTCAGTGCCAGATGGGGCAGGCAAAATACCTTGTTGAGCATATCGGCCTTGACCTTGAGCGCGTTAAAATGGCCGAATATCCTTCGGGGCATATGGCTTACCTTGGGGAAGCCTCTGCAAAGCTCTTTGCCGATGACGTTCGCGCAATGATAGACGGGACATTGTTTAAATAATTTCAATGACTAATAAAAATAAGGGCCACCCGATAAGCGGGTGGTCCTTATCAATACAATTATAAATAACAAAAGATATAAAGTCTTTCTCACGTCTGTTGCTTAAACCTGTTTTAAACTTTCCCGGAGGCTTAATACAAATGGCATGAACAGAAATGCCCCGGTGAAACTTCTTTAAGCTCCGGTTGTTCCTCTGAGCATTTTTTCTCTGCATAAATACATCTTCCGTGGAAGGCGCATCCGCTGGGAACATTGGAGGGGCTTGGCAAATCTCCCGATAAAATTATTCTGCCTTTTTTTGCGCCGACCTTAGGTATGGGCATGGCTGAAAACAGGGCTTGAGTATAAGGGTGCAGCTTATTATTATAAAGATCATCCTCCGCCGCAAGCTCTACCAGCTTACCAAGATACATGACGCCGATACGGTCGGAAATATGACGCACAACCGAAAGATCATGGGATATAAATAAATATGTAAGATCCAATTCATTTTTAAGTTTGGTCAAAAGATTCAACACCTGAGACTGAACAGATACATCAAGGGCCGAAACAGGCTCATCACAAACAATAAAGTTTGGATTTACAGTCAATGCCCTTGCTATGGAAATTCTCTGCCTTTGTCCACCGGAGAACTCATGGGGATAGCGCCTTGAGTGGAAGGGCCTGAGTCCTACCATAGAAAGCAGCTCATTTGTCCTATCCTCAATTTCCGCTTTTGTACCCATTTTATGGGCAAGCATAGGCTCTTGGAGCATGCTACCTACAGACATTCTTGCATTCAAAGAAGAATACGGGTCCTGGAATATTATCTGCATTTTCTTCCTTGTTTCCCTCAGCTCTGAGCCGGACAGCTTGCCTATTTCTTTACCCTCAAAATATACTTTTCCCGAAGTGGGCTTTATAAGATGCAGCAAGGTTTTCCCCAAAGTGGTTTTCCCGCAGCCGGATTCGCCTACAAGGCCAAGGGTTTCCCCTTTGTTTACATAAAGGCTTACGTTATCCACAGCTTTAACATGATTTTTAACCTTTGAAAAAACGCCTTGGGTTATGGGGAAATATTTACATAATTCTATTATCTCAACCTGCTTTTTTACTTCGTTTGCATTAGTCATTATTTATTTCCCCCCTTTTGTCTGAAAGCGGGTACCAGCAGCGCACCTTGTGCCCCAGGGCAACCTCAATGAAAGGTGGCGGGCTGTTTTTACATTTTTCCTGCATATACGGGCAGCGCGGATTAAACCGGCAGCCCTTGGGATAAAACAGAGGACTTGGAACAACGCCTTTTATAATATTAAGCTCAGGAAGTTTTACATCGGCGGAGGGTATTGAATTTAAGAGCCCGTGAGTATACGGATGCCATGGATGGGTAAAAACTATCTCAACCGGAGAGCTTTCAATAATCTGGCCGCCGTACATAACCATAACAGTATCGGCAACCTCCGCAACTATACCCAAGTTATGAGTAATAAGAAGCATTGCCATATTACGTTCTTTTTGCAGATTCTCAATCAAATCAAGTATTTGGGCCTGAATGGTAACATCAAGGGCTGTAGTAGGCTCATCAGCTATTAAAAGCCCGGGATTGCAGGTAAGTGCCATGGCTATCATAACACGCTGGCGCATACCGCCTGACATTTGGTGAGGATATTCTGCGGCGCGCCTGGCAGCATCGGGTATACCTACTTTTTCCAACATTTGCACAACATAATCCATAGCATCTTTTTTGCTGTAGCCTAAATGAAGCATAACGGTTTCGGCAACCTGGTAGCCTATGGTTAAAAGCGGATTAAGGCTTGTCATAGGCTCCTGAAAAATCATAGATATTTCATTTCCCCGAATTTTCCGCATTTCTGTATCCGTTAGGCCTGTAAGCTCTTTGCCGCGAAATTCTATGGCATCTGCCTTTATCTGCGCCGGAGGTATGCTCAGAAGTCTTAAAATAGACAAGGCAGTAACACTTTTACCGGAACCGGATTCGCCTACCAGCGCTACGGAGCGGCCTTCGCCGATTTCAAAACTTACGCCGTCAACGGCAGGGATATAGCCATCGGCGCTTACAAAACCTGTATTTAAATTTTCAACTCTCAGTAATGGTTTCATGGTATTCTCCTAGCGTGAATTTGCCAAACCCTTAGGGCTTTCCCAAAAGGATTTAGGCGGTCTCTTATATCTTCGTTGTCCTTGGGTCCAGCGCATCTCTAAGACCGTCTCCCATAAAATTAAGCGCCAGAGCTACAATTGAAATAAAGACTCCCGGAGCTATGCCTAACCATGGGGCAGTAGTAATATATGCTTGGGAAGCTCTGAGCATGGAGCCCCAGCTTGCAGTAGGCTCTTGCACTCCAAGGCCCAAATATGACAAAGCCGATTCGGCCATAATGTTGCCGGCAATACCCATAGTTGCGCTTACTATAACAGGCGTAAGGCCATTTTGCAAAAGATGCTTGAAAACAATAACTCTGTCACGAAGCCCCAAGGCAACAGCCGCCTGAACGAACTCTTGAGAGCGGAGGCTTAAAAATTGAGCCCGTATCTGTCTCGCTATACCCATCCAACCCAGAATACCCAATACGGCTATCAGGTTAAATGTACTCATACCAAGCATTGAGCTTACTATTATCATTGAAAAAAAAGTAGGTATACAGGTTAGAATATCCATAATGCGGCAAATAATCATATCCACTATGCCGCCGTAGTAGCCTGCCGTACAGCCTAAAGTTACTCCAATAATAACAGAAATTATTATGGCCGAAAAACCAACCATCAGCGATACTCTACCGCCGTATACACAACGGGTAAAATAATCCCGGCCGAAATTATCGGTGCCGAAAATATATTTTGAGCTTGGAGGAAGAGGCTTTCCGTTTGTAATTTCATCCAAGTGCATTTCATCAGGTCTAAAAGGGGTTACAAGCGGTGCAAATATTGTCATGGCGAGAACTATTATTATCACAACACTGCCGAACATTGCAAGTTTATGCTTTCTAAAGCGCTTCCATACTAAGGTGCCGAAACTTTCAATGGTTTGTGAAAAATATGTATTCTCATCAATTTCATCTGTAACTATATTATTTACATTTTCCTGCATAAGAGTTCTCCCCTCCTTAATTGTATCTGATTCTGGGGTCAACAACGGCATATAATATGTCTGAAATAAAAGTTCCCAACAGAACCATAATAGATGAGAGGAGAGTAACGCCCATAACCATAGGATAATCTCTTCTTAAGATTGCCGTAATGCCTAAACGGCCCATACCGGGCAAACCAAATATGCTTTCTATTATAAATGCGCCGCCGATAAGCTGAGGCAAAGTCATACCTAATATTGTTATTATAGGCAGGGCTGAGTTTCTAAGCGCATGGCGCAGGGTAATAGTGGTTTCATCAAGGCCCTTGCTTCTTGCTGTTCTTATATAATCTTGATTGATAACCTCTAAAAATGAGGAGCGCTGGTATCTGGCCCAGCTGCCGATTGAGCTTAAGGAAAGGGCGAAAACAGGCATTATAAGATGCTTCACCCTGTCAATAAAGGCTTCCACAGGTGTCGGATTTACCAAATAAACATCACTTAAGCCTACAGAAGGCAGCCAGCCCAGAGTATTGGTAAATACAAGTATAATAATCATGGCGAACCAGAAGGCCGGCAGTGACAAGCCGATAAATGCAAGCACGGACAGAAAATAATCGACAAACTTATATTGCTTCAACGCGCAATAGGTGCCTATTGTCATTCCCAAAGTAAATGACAGCAATATAGAAAGAAATGAAATTTTCATCGTTGTTCCTATTCGCGATAGTATTTCCCGGAGCACAGGCTGTCTTGTGGCCATTGAATAGCCCAAATCACCTGTGACAACACCTTTAAGCCAAATGAAATAACGCACCAGCAAAGGCTTATCAAGACCTATGCGGGTCCGTATCTCCGCCAGGAGCTCGGGTGTAGGGGCTTCTCTTTCAAGATCCACATACATCATAGCCGGGTCTCCCGGGGCGAGATTCATTATGGTAAAAGATATTATAGTAACGCCTATGAGCATGGGTATCATAAGCAATAGTCTCTTAATTAAGTAGTTTTGCATAAAGTCCTCCGTTTTCTAAAGCCAGCGGTTGAAGGCTCCGGGGGTATTGCCCCTGTCTTACCATAAAACAGTAAGGCTTTACTGATAATTTCAAATCAGGCAAACTTTTTAAACCTGCATAAAACTAATCTTAAAACCAAGCGGAAGCTCGGTTTTAAGATTAGTAGGTGTATTATACAGAAAATTGAATATCTGTAGTTTTATAGCCTATAGCTTAATTTATTTGAGTTTATAAAGTTTTTCCATATGCATAAATCTGAAGAATACATTGCCATGAAGAACAGCATCTTCTACAACAAGGTTTTTGTTGTGAGCGAAAACAGTATAACGATACCAGAGAGGTATGTTGGATACATCATCAGCAAGCTGATACTGAATAGCTTCATATTCTTCCTTGGCTTCTGCTGTGTCGATTTTAGCCATAGCGGAAGCAAACATATCTTTCATGTTTTGATCTTTGTACTGCATGATATTTGTATCAACAGCAAATATATTTCTGTAACGCATTGGGTCAGGACCCATTGTTGTGCCGCTCATGAGCACTTCATAATCAAAACTTGTCCAAAGAGCACTTACAACGCTTGAATCTGTAATTTTAGGGCTGATTTTAACGCCTGCTTCCATGAAAGTCGGAGCCATAATGAGTACCGCAGGTTCAAAGTATGGTTGGAAGTTCTGAGGAACAATAATTTCAAACTCAAGGCGTCTGCCGTCTTTTTCTCTAACACCGTCACTACCCGGAACAAAGCCTATTTCATCAAAAAGAGCTTTGGCTTTTTCTACATTAAAGTCATATTGCTTAAACGGATCATCAACATAGTAGAAATCTGTAGGTGCGAAATCGCTGTATGCAGGATCAGCATAGCCGCGCATAGCTTGAGCTACGAGCAAATCTCTGTCAAACAAGTGAGCAAAAGCCTGCCTAAAACGAAGGTCTGCAAAATCCTTATCATTAAAGTTCAAGTAGAAACGGGCAACATTACCGCTGGCGGAGAATGCTGATGCTAAATTAGGATTAGCAACGAGTTTTTCAGCGCCGATAGCATCTGTGGTAACAAAGTCAATCTGGCCTGATTCTAAAGCTGCGGCTGCGGCTGTTTTGTCAGGCAGTATTCTGTAAATTATTTCATCAAGATATGGCTTGCCGCCGTAATAATCATCATTGCGTACAAAG
>JGI994J12354_10001935_pt1 | contig 20712 bp, 22 predicted proteins | sample IntmicLarv3ML3BL_FD_12354 | JGI IMG/M metagenome (IMG submission 12354) | reverse complement strand
ACTTTGATTTTTACTTTGATTTTTACTTTGATTTTTACTTTTTTTACTTTTTTTACTTTGATTCTTATTACTAATTTTAAGTATAGATCTTGTATATACTTCCGTCAATATTCCTTTTTTACTAAAATTATAACTATTTTTTAGTTGACTTTTACTAATATTTTTATCTTTTTTATTTTTGGGGATTGAATATTTTCCAAATATTGAAAAATTTTCCCCATACACAAAATTACCCCCGAATGAATTATGCTTTATTCATTCGGGGGTACACTGCCACCTATAATACCTTATCTTATTCTCTTTATATTGCTTCCGCCCGTTCAAACTGACTATTATAAAGATTCTCATAAAATCCTTTTTGTGCGAGCAATTCTTCATGAGTCCCTTGCTCAATCACATCGCCATCATTCATAACCAAAATCAAGTCGGCATTACGAATTGTTGATAATCTATGAGCTATTACAAAGCTAGTTCTACCTTTCATCAAGTTATCCATAGCCTCTTGAATTCTAATTTCGGTACGTGTATCTACTGAAGATGTCGCCTCGTCCAATATCATCACCTTATTATCGGCTAAAATGGCTCTAGCAATAGTCAATAACTGCTTCTGCCCTTGTGACACATTGCTGGTTTCCTCATTTAAAATCATCTGATATCCGTTCGGCTGTGCCATAATGAAACGATGTGCTCTTGCTGCTTTTGCGGCCGCTATCACCTCTTCATCTGTTGCGTCTAACCTGCCATATCTGATATTTTCCATAATTGTTCCATGAAATAGCCATGTATCCTGTAACACCATTCCAAACACCTCGCGTAACTCCGAACGATTAAAGGTTCTAATATCTTTGCCATCCAGAAGAATTTCTCCCGCATTCACATCATAAAATCTCATCAATAGCTTGACCATTGTTGTTTTGCCCGCACCAGTTGGACCAACTATAGCTACTTTCTGTCCCGCTTTTACTTCCTCTGAAAAATCTTTAATAATTGTCTGTTCCTCATTATATCCAAAAGCCACATGATTAAAAGTAACATTTCCCTCTATACTCTTAATTGATGAGGGATGCTCTATACCCTGTACTTCCTCTTTGGCCTCCAAAAATTCAAAAACACGTTCTCCTGCTGCCGCTGCTGATTGAAGCATATTCGTAACCTGTGCCAACTGCTGAATCGGCTGCGTAAAATTACGAATATATTGGAAAAATGCTTGCACATCACCTATTTGAATGCTCCCATGTATCGTTAAAAATCCGCCTAATAACGCCACCATAACATACCCTAAGTTACCAATAAAACCCATAACCGGCATCATCATTCCTGAAAAAAACTGTGATTTCCATGCACTGCTATATAATTCTTCATTCGTTTTCTCAAAGGTTTTCAACACCGCCTCTTCTTTATTAAAAACCTTAACAATACTATGCCCGCCAAATACTTCCTCTATCTGTCCATTCACATCTCCCAAATGTTTTTGCTGTGCTTGAAAGAATTTTTGTGAATGCTTCATTACAAAGCTAATAATCAACATTGATACCGGCAACAATACCAGCGTTGCCAAAGTCATCCAGCCATTAATGCTTAACATCATAATTAATACACCGAGAATACTGGTAACTGAGGTAATTAACTGTGTAATACTTTGGTTTAAACCTTGTTGCAAGGTATCAACATCATTGGTCACACGAGATAATACTTCTCCAGTGGTTCTGCTTTCAAAATAATTCAAGGGTAAGCGATTTATCTTTTCAGCAATATCCTTTCTAAGATTATACGTTACATCATTCGCTATTCCTGACATCACAATTCCTTGTATCAGTGAAAAAATGGAACTAACCACATATAACACCATGACCGACAAAAGAATTCTAATAATCTTATCAAAGTCTATTCCACCAACATTTCCTATTTTTTGTTGAAGCCCCACTACCAATTCCGTTGTTGCACTTCCTAAAATTTTCGGCCCTATAATACTAAAGATAGTTCCTCCTATTGCAAAGATAACCATGATCAACACACGTATCTTGTATTTTCTCATATAGTTAAATATTTTCTTAATACTGCCCTTAAAATTTTTCGCTTTTTCTCCCGGCATCATTCCCGGCGGACCGCCAGCCGGCCCTCTTCCGCCCATTCTCTTAGCTTGATTATTCCTCGTATCACTCATTGGCTAATTCCTCCTCTGACAACTGAGACATAGCGATTTGTTTATATACCTCACATGTATTTAACAATGCCTTGTGTGAACCTTGCCCCACTATTTTCCCCTCATCCAGTACAACAATCTTATCAGCATGAAGAATCGTACTAATTCGTTGAGCTACAATTAAAGTCGTTGCTTCTTTCGTTTCTTGTTTCAATGCTCGCCTTAATACTACATCAGTCTTATAATCCAATGCTGAAAAGCTATCATCAAAAATAAATATCTCTGGCTTCTTAGCCACTGCCCTAGCGATGGATAACCTTTGCTTCTGCCCGCCAGATACATTATTTCCACCCTGCGATATTGTAGAAGCTAAGCCCTCCTCTTTCTCACTGATAAACTCCCATGCTTGCGCCACTTTCGCCGCCTGCTTCACTTCATCCTCCGATGCCTCTTCATGACCATAGCGAATATTTGAAGCAATGCTTCCAGAAAACAACACCCCTTTTTGAGGCACATATCCAATTCTAGCCCTAAGGTCTTTTAGCCGCATCTGTTTGACACTTGCTCCATCTACCAAAATTTCCCCCTCTGTCGAATCAAATATTCTTGGTATCAAATTAATTAATGTACTCTTCCCACTTCCCGTACTTCCGATGAATGCTACCGTTTCACCTTTCTTCGCCGTAAATGAAACATCATCTAGCACCTTTTCCTCGGCACCTGGATATTGGAAAGATACATTTCTAAATTCAACACTGCCCTTTATGTTAGTAGCGGGTGTTACTGGATTCATAGTTTCTTCAATAGAGATTTCCGTATCCAAAACTTCATTAATACGTTTAGCGGATACACTCGCTCTTGGCAACATAATGGATATCATCGTCAACATTAAAAAAGCCATTATGATCTGCATCGCATACTGCATAAAGGCAAACATATCCCCTACCTGCATTGTACCCATATCTACCGAACGGGCACCATTGTATATAATAAGTACTGTTATACCGTTCATAATAAGAATCATCATTGGCATCATAAATGACATACAACGGTTCACAAATAAATTCGTTCTTGTAAGCGTTTGATTAGCCTCTTCAAAGCGTTCCTCTTCCCGTTTTTGATTACTAAATGCTCGAATCACTGTTATCCCTGTCAAAATCTCTCTTGTTACCAAATTTAATTTATCTAATAAAGTTTGTAGACTCTTAAACTTAGGCATTGCAACCGTAAATAAAAAGGCAACAAGCAACAATAACAACCCAATTCCAAGCGCCAAAATCCAAGTCATTGATGTGTCTGTCTGCATTACCTTAATCAAACCACCAATCCCTAGAATTGGTGCATAAATAACAATCCTAAATAACATTGTAATCAAGGTCTGAACTTGTTGAATATCATTCGTACTTCTCGTTATTAAAGAAGCTGTTGAAAACTGGTTCATTTCCTTTCCAGAAAAAGAAAGAACCTTTTTATACACTCTATTTCTTAAATTATGCCCTAGACTCGCCGCCAATTTACAAGATACCAATGTTGTCAGCACCGCACAGATCATGCTAAACAGAGCCACTCCCAGCATTCTTAAACCCGATATAAGAACATAATTATTCTGCAGCTTCCCGATATCTTTGCCCATCATCTCATACTCATCTTGTATGTATATAACTGCTACTTGGGCAACTAGGAAATCTTCCATTTCCGCTATCGCTAGTTCTATTTGTTCACGCATTTGGATTAATTGCCCCTCTGGCATTTGACTTAATACCACTCCCAAATCCATTCCGTCGGCAATTCCCATTTGACTCCTAATTTCCCGTGCATCTTCTCTATCACTTGATAAAGAATATAAGAGAAACATTGGAATCCCAAATGCTTCATTTAGTTCCTCTCGCTCCGATACTTCTATCTTATTCAGATGATAAATACCATTTTCCAGTGTATAACTATTCGCCACAAGATTTCGCTGGGCTTCCTGCATCAATAACAAAAGCTGGTTCAGAGTTTCTGCTCTAATCTCTTCTGGCACCGCATCTTCCACACCCTTTTGCTGAATACCCACATTTATAATCTTCGCTGTATAATCAGGAAGCGCCAAATCAGACATCGCTTGCGCAAAAAGTAGTACAAATATGAGTAGTACAAAATACCATTTTTCTTTCACATACCGAAATATTTTCAACATACAAACTGTTTCCTTTCCAAATCTTAATTAAGTCCTCATCTAGTCATTCTCTTTTATAGCTATAATTTTTGCTATCTCTTCCCTTGGCCCTTCACTTGGTAAATTTTTTATATTCTCTATCAACTGTTCTAAAAATTCTTTCATCAGCCCTATCTCTTCTGCCTTAAAATTATTAAATAAATGCTCTTTATTCTTCTTGAACTGCTCCCTTAGCTTTTCATTAATTTTGTCCCCTTTATAAGTTAAATAAATCCGAATTATTCTGTTATCTTCTGAGTTCGGAGTTTTTTTTATTAAACCTGACTTTTCCAAGCGTTGCAAGGATACGGTAACAGTCGGTGCTTTCACATGAAGCTTCTTGGCTATTTCCTTTTGACTAAGACCTGGGCAGCCGCCTAATAGCTTTATCATCGGAACCTGCCCTGGATGTATCTGGGAATCTACTAACTGCTCATGAATCTTACCCAAATACAAATGCGATGACTTTAATAATAAACCGTGAATATCCCCATAGTCACTATCCTCCATATTCTTCTCACTCATCTTATTCACCTCCGATAAACTTGCTATTCATTCTTTTTCATTCATTTACTAATTCCAAATTAATTAGTCGACTAACTCATCATATACTAACGTTCCTAGAATTACAACCAAATTTATACTTTTTTTATATTTTTCATAATTCTTTTTAATCTTCACAAAATAAAAAATGCCCACTCCGCAGCTCTTCTGTCTGCAAAGTGAGAACTCTCTATTCGCTTGTTTATATGGAGCAAACCCGCCTTTCAATTCAACTGGATTTTTGTTCATGATTTATAGACTTAATAATTCGCCTAAATCGCTAATGGTGACTTCCTCCATTAATTCATCAAAAAAAGCTGTGGTATGTTTTTTGCGTCTTTGCGCAATGGCGTTTGCTTCTTTTGTGTGAAATCGATCATATAAGTTAAGCAACTTAAAATGATATTCTTTAAAAAACGATTCTGGAGCACTTAAATCTTTACCATCTTGAATATTATTGTCTTCGTCTACCGTATATAATGGCTCACCAACCTGCCCCTTATAAATTAGCGCACGGGCAATACCTAATACCCCCGTAACATCAAGTTTATCCGAATCAAAAAGAATTTTTGCCTCTATTGTTTTTGGGGGCTTATCGGTTCTAAAGCGATGCGTTGTAATACAATCTTGGATATGTCTACAAAGATTTTCATTCCAGCCCATTTCTTTTATAAAAGTATAAGCCATTTTCCCGCCCTCTATTGCATGGCATAGTTTGGGATTTTGAAACTGAGAATCTCTACCAATATCATGCAGCAAACAACTTGCAATTAAAACATCTCTATTCACTTCATCATAAGATTTTGCAATACACAAGGACTGATGTAAAACCCGATAAATGTGCAATGAATCATGTGCCGCATCCCTCATCATTTCCAACATATAATTTTCTATTTTCTGATAAGTTTCTTTGTTCATATTCTCTTTTATCTCCTCTTTTCAACCTAATACTTATTATCTTTTTTTCAAATGCCAATCAACTTGCAAAGCCTGCTTTTTAGTGTTCCTCTAACACTATCAAATCTGCTTTTTCATAACGATTATGCCCTTGCAAAGCCTTTTTATATTTCCAACACTTTATTGCTGCTTCTAATTGGCTCCCTCTATTATCCTCAAAAAAATCTCGAATATATGTATTATATTCAAATTGTTTATCAATCGTTGTTTTACTTTTCCTTTTTTCTTTCAAAATTTGATGATATGCGCCGATTGCTTGTGAGTAAGTTTTCCCTGCATTCTCTTTTAGCCACTTCTGAAAAGTCACATTGAAAGAAAATGACTGACCTATTCTTTCTTTAAAAAAGGTACGATGTTTTTCCGAACATACAAAGCCCCTTTCAATCTCAGATTCTTCCTTGATTATTTCTGTAACTGCTGATTTTGCTCTCCGAGTAGCACTGACAGGCAACACTTCCCCTGTATCAAGATAATGAGCTATTCTATCAGTAATTTCAATCTTTCCGCCAGAAGTTGGCAATCCATTGTCCTTACAAAAATTCACTAATTCTTCTTTTAAATAGTAAAAGCTACGAAAAACACCTCCACTTAGTTTACTATCTATATTCGGTCTATTAATCATTTGAACCCCTCGCTGTTTTCTCTGTCAAATCCCCTTATGCTACTTTAACCCTTTTATAATTTGTTTGAAATCCTTGTTCTCTATCTCTATAATTTGAAATTCATTAGCTGCAAAAAATTCTACCAGCCGTTTATGGCTAAATAACTTATTATCTCCTGCTTTAAGTAAAGGCGAAACAATCCAATCTGTCAACTTTCTTATAATAAACGGAAACTGCGGTTCGCCCACAAGTAAAATCCCGCCTTTCACCAATACCCGTTTCGCCTCTGCAAAGAATTTTTGGGGATCATGTAAATGATGAAGAACACAACAGATGGTCAATATATCAAAGCTATCATCATCAAATGGAAGCCTTTCACCACTTGTAACAGCGAATTCAATATTTTGATATTGTTTCTTGCATTCCTTAATCATATTTGGAGATATGTCAATGCCATATGCTTTTATTTGCGCCATTCGACTGATTTCATAAATCAATTTACCATTACCGCACCCCACATCAAGCACATTATCTCCATCTTTAACATTACACAATTCAAGCATTCTTTGCTTGAAATCAGCCGTGAATTTCCCATCAAAAGATGTGTCATATGTGTTGGCAATACTATCATATTTTTTAATCGAATGTTTTTCATTTTTGTTCATCTCATCACTCCTTGTAAATTATAACTTATCTTTTCATCTATGAAAACTGTAATTTGTAAATCTTTATACGATTGTTAGTTTCTCACCAATAAGGGAACATTATCCTCATACTCAACAGAAAAAGAAATATCATCCTCATACCTTATTTGGCAATAATCTTCTGCACCAGTCCAAAGGGAAATACTATAACCTAGATTACTACTATAACCCAAAATGTTGCATACCACCTTGTTGTCCTTTACAAAAATCAGTTGAAGCATTCCCTCACTTACCGTTTCTGTTATATAGTTGCTCTTAAAGCCAATAATTTTCTCCATTTCCTGTTTTGGCGTATATGGAGCAAAAGAGTAAACTATATCCCACTCAAATGACGTAATTTCATTTAAGGTTATCGTTTCAGTGCTGAGATTCTTTACTGCATGTCCAAAATCATATCTATTTTTTAAGATGATTGGATTTCCGAAGATAACTAGAAACATTATACATACAAATAGAACCGCACTTATTATTGTGATTATGATTAATCTTCTTTTTTTCACAGCCAATTCACCTCACTAAATTCTTATTTATATCCCTAGTTTCACTTTTACTCTCTGTCCCCACAAACTCTTTTTGTACCTTTTTTCCACTTTCATCTTCTACATAAAAGCGAGCATATCACTTTTCATTCTTTTTTCTTACAGAACCTTTTGCCATAAATAGAACTCCTTTCATATCCGTAGCAATCGGTGTCGTAATATATGTTGTGCGTTTAATGATAACACTTGTGCTCACTGTTTTCAAGCAACTATCACATTCATCTGATTTTCAACGAACGTAAACTACTTGAAGTTCCGATTGTAAAGGTTGTACGGTTGTTCCAAAAGGTGAAACCCATGAACAACACCTCTTTACTTTTAAGGATAAACATTTTAAGAGCAAGGAATTTCTTAGGGAAGTAAACATCGCATATACCGACCTCATCAATTCCCATGTCACTAATCCCAAGCGACATTTACAAGTATTTAATCCGAATCGCGTATATCTTCTCACGAAAAAAGTAACAAAATATTTTCCGAAAACTCTTGCTTATTACGTGGCGTAATGAATTATAATGCTAATAGGAGGAATTGTGATTATGGAAAAACATAAAACTATACCGCAAGGGTATATGACCGTTGGCGAAGTGGCAAAAAAAATGAACTCTACCGTCCGCACCTTGCAATACTATGATAGAACTGGCGTTCTTTCGCCGTCTGCCAAAAGCGAGGGCGGGCGCAGACTTTATACCGACAAGGATATTGTAATACTCCACCAAATCCAGTCAATGAAGTATTTGGGATTTTCGCTTGGTGACATTAAGAACCGTTTGATTCCCCTTGACACGCCAGATGAAATGGCAGCTTTGCTTACGGAACATGCCACCGTTATGCGCGAGAAGATTGCGATTTTATCAGAATCATTACAAACGATAGAATTGTTAAAGAATGAAGTGCTTCAAATGCAATCGGTGGATTTTGAAAAATATGCTGCTATTATCGTTAGTTTACAAATGAAAAACGAGTATTATAACCTAATTAAACATTTTGACGATGAAACACTCAAACAGCTTACCACACGTTTTTCTAGTAATAAAGACGGCGCGGCAGCGGTAATTGAATCCGTAAATAATTTGCTGGATAAAGCAATACAGTTTCTAAAAGACGGCATACAACCAGAAAGCGATGAAGGAACGGATTTGGCGAAAGGTTTTTGGGACGCGCTTCTTACAGTAACAGGCGGCGATGTGAGCATGATTCCAAAACTTGCCAAACTTACAGGGGGCACGGACAACAGTGACACATGGAAACAGAAACAGGATCTTGCAAACAAATTTATTGAACCTGCTTTGGGAGCATACTTCACGAGGCTTGGTATAAATCCGTTCGAGGGGGTAGAATTGTGATTAAGATGGATAACATTGTTAAGCGCTTCGGGGAACAAACCGTTTTATCTGGTGTAACATTTGAAGCAAAAGAACAGGAGATATTCTGCCTGCTCGGACCTTCTGGTTCGGGAAAAACAACGATAATAAATATACTTACAAATCAGATAGACGCAGACAGCGGCACTCACAGTACAGGGGCGAAAATGCTTGAAACGGGTCTTATGCTCGACGCTGACGGTTTGTATGGGCGTTTGAACTGCATAGAAAACTTGAATTTATTCGCCGATATTTACGGAATCCCCCGAAAAAAATCTCTTGAAGCATTAAAGAATGTTAGGCTTACCGACTCCGCAAAAAAGACAGTAAACGCGCTATCCAACGGTATGAGGCAACGGCTGGCTCTCGCAAGGGCAATTCTACATGAACCAAAAGTATTATTTCTTGACGAGCCGACAAGCGGACTTGACCCTGCAACGGCGCGGGGCATACATAAGCTGATACATGAATTGCGTGATAATGGGGCAACCATATTTTTGACCACGCACAATATGGAGGAAGCCGTAAAATTATGCAATCAAGTTGCACTTCTGCACAAGGGTATAATTATCGAACAAGGCGCTCCCCTTGAAGTATGTGAACGACACAATTCTTTCAAAACTGTACCAGACTTGGAAACGGTGTTTATTAAACTTACGGAGGTGGAATTAGAATGAGGATTACAAAAGCCATTTTTATAAAGCAGGCTAAAGATTTACTCAAAAATCCTGCGGTTTTGGTCATGTTTATAATATTCCCAGCTGTAGCGTTTGCAATGACTAATCTTGTTGTTTTGGAGAATTTACCGCCTAATATGTTCGTCACCATGATGGCATCTATATTTGCGGGTATGGGACTTATCAATTCCGCTTCAACGGTTATTGCGGAAGATATTGAACAAAAGAGCCTGCGTTTTATGATGATAGCAGGTGTTAAACCATACCAATATCTACTTGGAACAATCGGTTTTTATATTCTTGCAGGAGTGGTTACGTCCATGATATTTGCTTTGATAGGCGATTTTACAGGAGCTGAAACCATGAAATTTCTCGTCATAATGGCTTCTGGCACAGCCACTTCAATACTGCTCGGTGCGGCAATCGGTATGCTATCTAAGAATCAACAAACTGCTACCGCTCTCAGTATGCCCATTGCTATGATAGTTGGCTTTATGCCAATGATTGCTGCATTTAACGAAACGATTGAAAAAATCGCGAACATACTATATACACAACAAATAAATGTAATCGTAAATGATTTTTCTCTCTGTCTTTTCAAACCGTTATTGGTCACTGCTTTAAATATCGCTGTTTTCACAGTTTTATTTGTGTTTGCATATAAGAAAAAAGGCTTGAAAGGATAACGTTAATCAACCATTAAGACAGGGCAATTTTGGCCTTGTCTTTTTTTATTGCCTACAAATGAAACGTAAATGCCCCTATCTAACATAGTGTGTATTTACTGATTTTTCTTACATCGCAAGCAAATCCCCTTAAATAGAATATTATGCTCATCGACCTGAAAACCATGTTTTTCCTCTACTTTTTCATTGATACCTTGAATAGAAGCAACATCTACATCAAATAACGCTTTACACTCTTTACATTGAAAGTGATAGTGATGCTCCGTTCGTTTATCATATCTTTCTACATCATTCGTTAGTGCCACTTGACCTATTTCTCCGCCTTGAGCAAGCTGTCGTAAATTTCGATAAATAGTTGTTTTACTGATAGCGGGGTGTATTTTTTGAATTTCTAAATATAGTTCATCAACAGTAGGATGTGTACTAAAGTTCTTGAGTGTATCTAAAATAATTTGCCGCTGTATTGTTTTTCTTTGCATGTTTGTTTTCTCCTAAGATAAATTTATGCCATGAAGTATATTTTATTGCAATTAGTTCTAATTATCAATAGGTAATAAATCTTTTTTTGTTAGACAAATCTTTTCTGATTTGATATGCTTAATTTAAGAAACAAAAATTAAGTTGCACTTGAAACCGATGCTGGACTTAAAAAGAATGCTGTGAAAAAGTATTTCTTTTGTTTTAAAGTGAGTATACTACTGAAATATATTTATATCAACATCAATAATTCACAGAGGGAGGCTATAATAAATGTATTGCGTAAAAAAAATAACAGATGATTTGCTTTGGGTTGGTTCAAATGATCGGCGACTGGCAATGTTTGAGGGTGTTTATTCCGTTCCGGCTGGTGTATCTTACAATTCATACTTTTTGAATGATGAGAAAACAGTATTGTTTGATACCGTTGATAAAGCCGTACAACAAAGATTTATAGAAAACATTATTAATGTTTTGGGAGGTAGAGAACTGGACTATCTTGTAATACAGCATATGGAGCCAGATCATTCTGCTGCACTCTGGGAATTGGTTTCCCTGTATCCAAACATGAAGATCGTATGCAACTCCAAAATACTGGCTTTTATCAAGCAATTTTATGACTTTGATGTAGAAGCGCGTGCTTATATTGTTAAAGAGAATGATACACTAAATACCGGAAAACATACACTCCACTTTATTATGGCACCAATGGTTCATTGGCCCGAAGTTATGGTGACATATGATACCACTGATAAGGTGCTTTTTTCTGCTGATGCGTTTGGCTGTTTTGGTGCACTCAATGGTGCAATATTCGCTGATGAGGTGGATTTTACAAAAGATTACATGGATGAAGCAAGACGCTATTATGCAAATATAGTAGGAAAATATGGAGTACAGGTTCAATCTCTACTTAACAAAGCATCTGCTTTAGAAATCAATATGATATGTCCTCTTCATGGCTTTGTATGGCGAAAAAACCTAAATGAAATCATTTCAAAATATATGCTTTGGAGCAACTATGAGCCAGAAGAGCACGGAGTTATGATTGCTTATGCGTCCGTTTATGGAAACACCGAAAATGCTGCAGAAATTCTCGCATGCCGATTACGAGATTATGGAATAAAAACAGTTATGTTTGATGTTTCCGTAACACCGGCTTCTGAAATTGTCGCGGCGGCATTTCAGTGGAGTCATCTGGTATTTGCATCTACAACCTACAATGCAGGAATTTTTATTACGATGGAGGCCTTAATTAATGACCTTACTTCGCACAACATTCAGAACCGAACTGTTGCTATAATAGAAAATGGCTCTTGGGCCGCAACCAGCGGTAGCTTGATTCGTGAAAAGTTAGAAAAATGCAAAAATATTAAGATTCTCGAAAATAAGATAAGCATAAAATCTAGCTTAAAAGCAGAACAGCTTACGGATATTGCTTCTATGGTAAACACAATTTCTGCTGATTTCTTAGTTCAAGCAAAACATAATCAGAATAGCGCAAAAAAAGCGACTGTAATTGAACCTGCTACAATGTTTAAGCTAACTTATGGGGTATTTATATTAACAGCTAAATATGATGATAAAGATAATGGCTGCATTATCAATACCGCCACACAGATAACAATGTCACCACCCAAAATATCCATTGCAGTAAATAAATCTAATTTCACACATGATATAATATTGCAAACAGGGGAATTTAATCTGTCCATCTTAACTGAAAGCACACCTTATGAAGTCTTTGAACAATTTGGCTTTCAAAGTGGAAGAGATACTGATAAATTTACAGGTTCTAATTACAATACACGAACCCCAAATGGTATCCGCTATGTTCCAGAGTATACCAATGGTGTGATTTCAGCTAAAATAATCGAATCTTTTGATTATGGAACTCATACACTATTTGTCGCTGATATTACACAAACCGTTTCACTCTCAGACGCTTCAAGTATGACATATCAATATTACTCTGATAATATCAAGCCGAAAACGCAAAAAAACTATAAAAAAGGCTTTGTCTGTAAAATATGTGGATATATATATGAAGATTCTTCATTGCCAAATGATTTTATTTGTCCCTTGTGCAAACACGGCACGGAAAGCTTCGAGCCTGTTTAATAAACGAATAGCGAGAAAGGAGAGCTACAAATATGAAGTATATTTGTGATGTGTGTGGGTATGAATACGATGAAACTGTAGGAGAACCTGAGCACGGAATTCAACCTGAGACAAAATGGGAGGATATTCCCGATGATTTTCTATGTCCGCTTTGCAGTGTAGGAAAAGATGATTTTTCAAAAGCATAGAAAACTGTACTTTAGGTAGAAATGAGAAATACAAAAACGGGGAATGGAGTTTACAGCTCTATTCCTCGTTTTTTCAGCGGTTATCTTGCTCTGAACGAAAGCCTAAAATTCTTTTGTCAAGTTACTGTTTTGGTCATGTTGTCAGTCACTACCATTAAGAATTTATCAAGGCGGTAGTATTTTTCGTTATGAACAAATCACTTTTTAATCTTTCTCAAATCCGTTTTTCTTAAAAATCACTATGAACAGAACAATCACTGCTATAATTTGACCAAAAAGAACAATAATACTTTGCAAGTTCAATGAATAGCTTTCTCCCATTGTGTAAGCACTTATCATATTGGAAATAACTCCTGAATAGATAAATTTAGAAATGCCTTGAAGCCCTTCTATCATTTTTGAAAACATCGGCACCATCATCACCACCAACATAACTGGTGTGATTAGATTAGATGCGGCCATTTGGTTTTTAGAAAATAAACCTATCGTCATTCCTAAAACACAACTTGTAATATTCCCAATTAAAATCACGAACAGAAATAAAGGTAAATTGATTGTTGCTAACGGAATTCCNCTGATAANTAAGATTAGAATATTAATCAGGAACCCTAGAACGATAACTGGAATCATACTGCCCAAAAAATATTCAACTGCATTTACAGAAGATGTCATTAAGGTTCTTAAAGTGTTTTTCTCCTTATCCTTTGCAAGCAATGTCGCAGGTATCATCAAGGTCAACATACACATACTCATCGTGATACCTATATCTAATGCCATACCGGAAGCAACATTAACCGGTGCGTTATTTTCATTTATTATACTTGTATATATGTATTTGAATGCAACTGTCATTCCAATGATTACGAGTGCTGATGTTAAAAAGGTTTTGTTTTTTAGCAATTCTTTGAATTTGAACTTCGTAATTGCCTTTAGTTTTCTCATAGATATTTTCATTGTAATTCCCTCCCTGTAACTTGTAAAAATACATTTTCAAGTGTTGGTTCACATGAATGTAATGAGCTCACTTTATCCATAAATAATAGTTCGTTCATCTTCGCAAGATCTTCTTTATTTTGCTCCAGAGTTAGGATTGTGCCATCATCAAGCACCAGCTTATATTTTTTGTCCGTATTGTACCTAATACAAAGCTCTTGGGGTTCTCCATATTCAACAATGAGCCCGTCATTTAGCAATGCAACCTTTTTGCACAGTTTCGTAGCTTCTTCCATATTATGTGTAGTCAAGAAAATTCCCATTCCTTCTTTTTTTAATTCCAATAATAATTTATGGATTTCCAGTGTTGTTGAGGGATCCAGCCCACTTGTAGGTTCATCCAAAAATAGCACTTTCGGTTTGTGCAAAACACTTCTAGCAAGCACTAATCTCTGTGTTTGTCCTTTGGATAATTTTCCTGCCAATTGCTTTTTCTGCTCTGTTAGTCCAACTCTACCTAATAATTCGTCTATTCTAGCTTCATGAACACCTAAAATTTCACAAAATAATTTCAAATTTTCATATACGCTGAATTCTTCATAAATGCCACTGGAATCCGTTACAATACCAATTTGCTTGTAAATATCCTCATTAATCTTATTGCAATTACTGCCTAATACAAATGCTTCACCTCTTGTCTGTATTAACTGTCCAGTAATAATTTTAATCGTCGTAGTCTTACCCGCCCCACTTGGTCCTAAAAAACCTAAAATCTCTCCTTCATGCAAACTAATCGTAATATCTTTCAAGGCCGTTTTACCACCAAATATCTTTGAAATACGATTTAATTTAATCAGTTCTTTCATACTAAATCCCCCTCTTTCTATATACGAAAAATCCCACAATATATATTACCGCCCACAAACCTAAAATATCTAACAATGTGATGTTGAACGAAATATTTATAGGTGCGAAACGATTAGCGAGTTCTATAACACCACCTAAAACTAATAAACAAAATACAATGTAGCTTGATCCAGCAAAGGTTTCTCTAGTCTTTTTGCTCCTTACGAAATTACCACTTAAAAACATCATTATTACAACAAATAGTACTTTGATTAGAATACCAATATCCATATTACCCTCTCCCCCCTCTCACTCTCTTTATCTTCCCTTAATATAGCAAATATCCTTTGCTAAATATCATTTTTAGCCTAAATGGTTCATATAGTGTCCAGTTTGACAAAAAAAGAAGCACCAACTCGGTACTCCTTAGGTAATAACCAATATTTGTATAAACTGCTTGTCCTCTATCCTCGTTTCACAAAAGACATTATCATAGTTGTTTAATATCTTCTGGTAACTACTTAACCCCAAGCCCCGATTTGTGCCCTTAGTTGAATAACCGCTCTTCCAAATATTTGACATATCCACGCTTGTGCAAATGTCATTCTTGACCATAATCGTCGTTTTATCATCTTCTTGTAATATAACTACCGATACATTCTTCGTAGCTGTGGTTTGTGCTTCTTCGATTGCATTATCAAACAAGATACCCATTATCCTCATTAAGTCACTTGTATCAATGGCGATTTTCTCCACTTCATAAAGCACTTCCAAATCTATTGTAACATCCGCTTTCTTGGCTTCCACTAGCTTCACAAGTAATAATCCCTTTAGCCCCATGTTGATGATTTTTATGAATTGGTTTGTTTGACGTATATCATTTTGAACATCATCATCAATATTCAAAATCTTACTATCAATGTATTTTTTCACCGCTTGAGTGTTGCCCTCGTCTGCACTTGCATATAGACCAGCTATGATATTTTTATAATCATGCTGGAACATTCGTAGTTCTTGTTGGATATTTTCTAGGCGATTTACGTAAAGTTGGTGTTGTAGCAATAGCGCTTCTGATTGTTGGAGTTGCCTCTTATTGAAAAGCTCTCTCAAAATCATACCCATGCCCATAATAACAATAAGAAAAATCACCGCTCCTAGGAGGGCTCCTTGCACATATATGCCACTACTTAGTGAATGATATTCAAAACCAAGATAGAAAATTAAGTAGAGCAAAGTAATAAATACCGCTATATTTTTTATTTTTAATAGTTCTCTAAAGTAAATAATAATTTTCGTCTTAGAAGCCAAGTAGATACATATAATTGCCATCGCTGAAAGTAATACCACTGTCACTATATCTACTAAAGCACCACGAAAGTTGGATGGGATGCAAGAGTAGAGTACAAATAATCCTATAGAATCACGTATTCTTTCTATAGCTGTGGCAATCACCACCCCAAGAAAAATCTTTTTAATGTATTCACTTCCAAAAATGTACATACAATATAAAATATTCATACTTAATCTCATAGAGGTAACTACCACAAAGAATTCCGCGCCATATTTTCCAGCACGTTGAACCTCTGGATAGGTTATGACCGTACCTATCAAGCAAACTATTCCGATAAATAGTGGATATGATAATAACAGACGTCTTGTTTGTTTATTTTTTATATCTAGTAATATATACACTGTATATAAAGTTATAATGCCTATTATAAATATGCTGATATAATTATGCGTCAATAATTCAAAAAAACTCATTGCGATTCCCCCTGTCGGTACTCCTTAGGTAATAACCAATATTTGTATAAACTGCTTGTCCTCTATCTTCGTTTCACAAAAGGTATTATCGTAGTTATTTAATATCTTCTGGTAACTACTTAACCCCAAGCCTCGATTCTTGCCCTTAGTTGAATAACCACTCTTCCAAATATTTGACATGTCCACGCTTGTGCAAATGTCATTCTTGACCATAATCGTCATTTTATCATCTTCCTGTAATATAATTACCGATACATTTTTCATAACTGTTGTTTGTGCTTCTTCGATTGCATTGTCGAGCAAGATACCCATTATTCGCATTAAATCACTTGTATCAATGGTGATTCTCCCTACTTCATAAAGTACTTCCAAATCTATTGTAACATCAGCTTTCTTAGCTTCTATGAGCTTCACAAGCAATAAGCCCCTTAGTTCCATATTGGTAATCTTCACAAGTTGGTTTGTTTGGCGTATATCATTTTGAACATCATCATTGATATTCAAAATCTTCCCATTAATGTAATCTTTTACTGCTTGAGTATTGCCCGCATCAGCCTGTGCATACAGACCAGCAACCATGTTTTTGTAGTCATGTTGAAATAATCGTAAGTCTTGCTGGATATTTTCTAAACGGTTTGTGTAAAGTTGATGTTGTAGCAATAGCAATTCTAATTGCTTTCGTTCTCTTTTGTTGAAAAATTCCCTTGAAAATATGGCGATACTGAAAAAAAGGATAATGTAACCAACTGCCAGAACAAGCATTGCTTCATTAAAAGAGATGCTATTATCCTCATGCAAAGTATTGTACTCAAGCACTAATGAAGCGACAAGATATATTGAAGTGATGATAAATGATACATGAGATGGTTCTATCATTTCTCTACAATAATTGATTAATTTAGTTTTGGAAACTAAAAACAGGAATAGAATGGCCATAACACAGGTTAAACTCGTCCCTATAACATACCACCAAAAAACCGTAAGATTTGTAAATGAGTCTATCAGACTTAGGAGTAGAGAATTATTCATCATTTGTATTGCTAAAGTAATGGGCAAGCTGTTGAAGATTTTTCCTGCCAGCTTTTTTCCCAATAGATATACTGAAATTGAGAATAATACAATCAAACCAAGAATCTTTGTCACTATATGTATTTCAACACCAAAACCTCCATATTTTTGTACTTCTGGATATATTACCGCCATGATGAGTAGAACATAACACAACATAACAATAGGATAGAATAGCATCAAATGCTTTGTCAATCGAATTTTTTTATTCAATAGAGTATATATTATATATAATGCGGATATTGCAACTATAAATTGACCGACATAATTTGCCACTAATAATTCAAAAAAACGCACACTCCACCTCCCACTATAATATTCCTTGCTCTTTTAATAACCGTTTGCCTTTACGTGACAAGAAGCAAGTAGTCCCATTATCTAATGTAATTGCATTTTCTGTATTACTCACACAAGCAACATGCTGACTATTCACTAAAAAGGAGCGATGAATCCGTAAAAACGATACACCAAGTTCCTTTTCCACTGCTGTTAGGTTGCCTCTAAATTCCAGTCTGCGATTTTCCATATGAACCGCTATATGGTGGCTATTTGTGGACGTTTCAAAATACAAAATATCCTTTACCAGAAGCTGGTAAGTATGATCCGCAACACGAACCGTATAATAACTATTTACTTCCTTGCTCTCGGCAATAACCAAATTGTGAATATCATCTAAACAATGACGTATTTGTTTCTCCAGTAAAAAATCATCTTTGATTAAATAACTCATAGCTTCTAATCGGTACTTAAAGGTTTCAAACATCAATTCTTCGTGTGTTGTCACAAAGATAATAAAGCCCCTTGTATCAAGCTTGCGGATTTGTTTTGCTAAAGTAAAACCATCATATTTTTCATGTCTTAAATCCACATCTAAAAAATAAATTGACCTTTGGTTATTCTCTTTTACTCTTTCTATCAATTCCAGTGGGTTCGTCGTAGTACAGAGCAGTTTCATATCATAATCTTGTATTGCGATACTATTCTTGACTATTGTGGAAAGTGTATGTAATACGTTTTTATCATCATCACAAAGGTATATAGGTATCATACTGCACATCCCTTTCATCGTTTATTTGCTTTCGATTTGCCGTAGCCTATTATTCCGAATACCGACGCAACAACGATGCATGCGAACATGCTTAATATCCTATCCCAGTAAAGCGGATCGTCGCCCAAATATATATTCAAAAAGTATTCAAAAATTGGGTCGGTAATAACACCAAGCCAAAGTGTTGAAATTGCCACCTTGTACCAATCGCTTATTTTTACAAATTGGAACAAAAGAAATATCACCCAGATTGAAACAACTCCAATGACAGCCGACGGTAATCCAAGCGGCATAAACCAGTCCGTCACTGGCGTAATTCCGCTCAGAAAATACAGGTAAGGCAAGCACAACAACGTTAATGAACATAAAGACAACACAATCCCGTGCTTTTTTACGAGTACTGGTGAGAATACTGCCCATCCGAGTAGAAGCGAAATAAGCGGATATGCCGCCCATGTGATTTGCCGTTCAATCGCTATATTCACAATAATGCAGACCCCCGCCGCAACGAAGCAAATAAGCGAAAAGCATAAGAAAACTACTTTTCTATTTTTTGTTGATAACTCTCCTCTTTTCTTAGACATATACATTCCCCTTTGCAAACTGAATTTGTTGGTCTAATCGGTGATAATCTAATTAGACAATATCGATTCTTCCGCTAATATTTCCTAGACAATAACTATCTAAAGAACTTTTATTAATAACATTTCTTGCGGTTGTTCAAACGGAGTGTTATCCAAAAAAATACCGCCTCTATCTATATATCCCAGTTTTCTGTAAAAATGCTGTGCTTCCTCATTAGCCTGTGTTGAAGTCATAAGCATTTCATATCCAAGATTACGCATTTCATTTTCCCAATAAAACACTGCTTTTTTGCCAAATCCTTTATTCTGACGAGCATCATCTATATAGATGAACGTAAGAAAAGGAACCATATCCCAGAATAAGTTATACCTCATTATTCCGATTGGCATTTCATTATCACTAATAATGTACCCACGTTTATCACGGCATTTTAGAATAAATTCATTTATGCTTAAATGCTTATCAAGCGTATACCAAAATTCTTTATCCTCTTCGCAAACATATCTGATTGTAAACATATTTTTATCCTCATTGCAAAAAATTCTCGTTTATATATCTAGCTACACTTCCAGAACCACTGGGAACATCCAACAACGAACCGGCAAAATCATTTGGCAGCATTTTTAATAGTTTTTCGGTGATTTCGATATCATCCACACCCCAAAATAAACGGATATACATCTTTGATCACCATTTGTTCTGTGTCAAAACGTCATCATAGATATTCTTGGATTGTTTGTACGCTCCTTTGATTTTATCTTGCATAGTAATTTCCTGTCAATATGAAAATTTACCATTTAATACATTTAGACAAAATGGTATTAAATCATCTTTCTTCTTTGTGCCTCTGCAATTAATTTTGGCTGAATCAATGGATATGTCCAATTATCGGGGAAAGCACTCAATAAAGAAATGCTTTCAATTTCATTATAAAGTTGCTTCTCAAAGGAAAAGATATCCGCTAAAAAAAGCATCCCATATCTTTTGGCAATAATACGGTCGTTATTGTCAGTTTCCGTCACAGAATATACGCAGATTGGCTTTAATATATAATCTATTGCGCCTGTCTCTTCATAAAGTTCCCTGTGCCCTGTTTGCTCGATTGTTTCCAAGACTTCACGATGTCCGCCAGGAATTTCAAATGTGGTTCTTTCTTTATGCTTACAAACTACCCATTTCCCATTCGACTTTGAAATGATTACTGCAAATTCAAGCAATTCATCTTCAACAGAATCATAAAAATCTACTTTCATCTTTACACCTCGACTTCTTA
>JGI994J12354_10001934_pt1 | contig 20713 bp, 18 predicted proteins | sample IntmicLarv3ML3BL_FD_12354 | JGI IMG/M metagenome (IMG submission 12354) | reverse complement strand
ACCCGGTCCCATCTCGAACCCGGAAGTAAAGTCCGCCTGCGTATCTGTCTGTACTGTACTGCGCAAGCGTACGGGAACACCGACACGCTGTCAGCCACTTTTCCATTTCTCCTTGTTGGTCCTCCCATTCGTTTTGTATGGGATCTTCGCATTTTGTGTTCTTCGATCAAAGATAATCGTGTGTGCGTCCAAGATCGGTGATGAGCATGGGGTTGTCCGCCTTCATTCGTTCAACCAACGGTACGGCTTGGTCAGGATCGGCGATCAATGCATCAAGTTCAGATTGAGTGATACCGACCATCTGCAGAAAATCAAGTCTCCCGTGCACTGTGTCCGCACCCTTTATCTCGGTATCTTCCACCACGATAAGGCCTGTAAGTTTTGTATCGGCACCAATTCTGATGGGGTTCCCGCCCCCGGAGATATACTGGAACGGTTCGACGAAACGATTGCTTGTGTACGTATAACGGGCCAGATTAGAAAGCATGTCCAGGGCCCACATGCATTCCTCATCGGTTTCCACGCGAAGTTTCATTGTCATCTCGTAGCCCCATTTGCTGTATTCTCCCTCGAATGCTTCCTCATTTCCGTAAAGTTCCGACATCCCGAACGTGACGATGTGAACATACCCCTTATCGGAACGATATATGCTGTATCCGTCAAGATATTGGTCACCGCCAAACATCGCACGGTTCGTAATGGTCGTACCGTAATGACTCGGTTCTTGGTCTGAATAAACAGCTATGAAACGATCTTCGATCGCGTCCCAACCCGGCGCCCAGCCGTCATCCTCTTCGACACGGCGAATATATTCTTCTTTTTCCATGAAATTTCACCCTCATCAAGCACAAAGAGGTTTGTATGGATCGAAATGTTCTCTGCAGTTAAAAAATACCCCATGAAACGATTACCCTCGTACACTGTTTCTTCGATTCCGACAGGGCTTTTCGGCATATAACTATTAAAACAACCTTACCTATCATTCTGTGATGATACTCATAAAACTGGGCGGAAGCGTGATCACCGATAAGACCCAGTATCGAACGTTTGAAAAGGAAAGGGTCGCCAGACTGTGCGACGAGATAAAACGTTCCGGAGAGGACACGATCGTCGTCCACGGAGCAGGTTCTTTCGGTCATGTTCTTGCCAAAGAGTATGAACTCAACAAAGGAATGCAGGATTTCAGACAAGTTCCTGCGGTCGCAAAGGTGCAATACGACGTGAGAGAACTGAATTCGATGATCATCAACGAACTGCTTCTCGCGGGGATACCTGCGTTCTCGGTCCCTCCGGGATCATGTTTCATCATGAACAAAGGAAAACTGATATTGGAAAACCCGGAAGTACTGAAGGCCGCGTCTCATATCGGGATAATGCCGGTCATGTTCGGAGATGTGGTGTTCGATCGCGCCACCGGATTCGGCATCTGTTCCGGAGATCAGATAATGGAAGTCCTGTGCGACATATACAACCCAAAAAAGATCGTTTTCGTATCGGATATCGACGGATTGTTCGACAAGGATCCGAAATACAACAGTGATGCCAAACTCATTCCTTCCGTTACCCCGGAGACGCTCAAAGATGTGAACAGCGAGGGTCGGGCGGACGATGTGACCGGCGGGGTCCGTGCAAAAATGGAAGCAATGCTCAGGATAAGCACCAAAGACCGGGAATGCGTGCTGATAAACGGGACAGTACCCGGCAGACTGTATTCAACATTAAAAGGGGAGAATGTTATCTCCACCACAGCCATAGGCGGATTGAAATGACACCTATCAAAGAAAGGAAGGCGGATCACATAAAGATCTGTTTGGACGAAAGGATCGCACCCGGATACTGTTATTGGGATGATATCAAATTCATTCATAATGCACTCCCGGAAGTAAACGCGGACGATATCGACATGACGGTGAACATCTTCGGGAAGAAATTGGATTTCCCGCTGGTGGTCACCGCGATAACCGGCGGTTTCTCCGGAGCAAAAAAGATAAACGAGAACATTGCCAAGGCATGTTCCGAATTGAACATCGGTATGGGTGTGGGCAGTGAAAGGGCGGGAGTTGCGGGGATCGACCCCGAAAGTTATTCAGTGATCAAGGATCACGATGTACCTCTCGTCATTGGGAACATCGGAGCTCCTCAGCTTGTTCCTCAGCACAGTAAGGACCGTTTTTCGTCCGAAGATATCGTTAAAGCGAAAGAATTGATCGATGCAGACATCATCGCGATACATTTGAATTTCCTTCAGGAGGTCATACAGCCCGAGGGAGACACGAACGCCAAAGGATGTTTCGATGCGATCAGAGACCTGGCAAAAGAACACCCTCTGATAGTGAAAGAAACAGGCGCTGGCATATCAAGGGAAACAGCCGCAAAACTCAAAGGCACGGGAATACTCGGAATGGACATCGCGGGAATGGGAGGAACGAGTTTCTCCGCCGTGGAGCTGTACAGGGCAACGTCATCCGGAGACAACATCAGAGCAAGGATGGGGGAATCGTTCTTCGACTGGGGAATACCTGCTCCTGTTTCTTTGATGGAAGCTAAGAACGGATTGCCGATAATAGCGTCCGGAGGTATATTGGACGGGATCCACGTTGCGGCGGCCGTCGCAATGGGTGCATGCTGTGCGGGAGTTGCTCACGCTGTCCTCAGGGAGGCAACGGAGTCCGCGGACGCAGTAATGGAGAAATTAACACTGATAAAAGAGGAACTCAGGGCAGCGATGCTGTTGACCGGTTCCGTTGATATAAAACAACTTTCAAAGGCCAGACATGTGATACTTGGTGAAACGAGACAATGGCTGGAGGGATAAGCGTGGACGCAAAAGAATATTTGATCAGGACATCAAAGGAATTGGATGGACCCATTAAGAAGTATATCGAAGACGAAGAACCGGCAAACCTGATAGAAGCGGCAAGACAATACCCTTACGCAGGCGGTAAAAGAATGCGTCCCGCGATGGTCCTCGCCGCCGCAGGAGCGGTCGGAGGGGACAAAAAGAAAGCAATGCCGTTGGCCGTCGCGATAGAGTACATTCACAATTTCACACTGGTACATGATGATTTCATGGATGGCGACGAACAAAGAAGAGGCATGACCACGATACACATAGCATACGATGTGCCTACATCGATCTTGGCGGGAGATGCACTTTTTGCGAAAGCGTTCCAGATCATAGCGGAGCTGGATGTTTCGGATGACAGGATGAGAGGTATACTGAAGTACGTCACGAAAGCGGTCTGGGACCTTGCCCGCGGGCAGGAGATGGACATCAACAACGAAGGCAACATCGTAACGGAAGAAGTGTACCTGGAAACGATAAGACTGAAGACCAGTGTACTGTTCGCAGCCGCTGCCGCGGGCGGGGCACTTGCGGGCGGTGCAGACAAGAAAGTTGTTGAGGCTTTGCATGAATACGCCATGGAATTAGGGCTTGGATTCCAAATTTTCGATGATTATCTGGGCATAGCGGGAGATCCTTCCAAGACGGGTAAATCCGTTGGTAACGATATACGCAAGGGCAAATGCACCGTGATGGTGACCCATGCAATGCGCAGCATAAAGGACGAGAACGTACTGAAAGAATTCAAAAGTATACTGGGTAACACAAAGGCCACGGACAAAGAGGTCGCACGTGCCAAATCGATATTGGAAGAGAGCGGAAGCATCGCTTACGGAAGAGCGCTGGCACAAAAGAAAGTGGAAGAGGCGATATCGAAACTCACTGTACTCAAAGACAGCGAAGACAAGGAGTTCATGATCGCTCTTGCAAAATATGCCATCGACAGAGAGGTCTGATCTCAGACCTCTCCTATTCCCGTGGCGGTTATCCGGTAGTTGGCGGATCTCCCCTCGGGAAGGCTGCGGTGTTTCATAATGACAGCGGTTCTGATGCTGTTGCCTTTCTTATCCAACCTTATTATTGTTTTTGAATTGTGATGCATCGTGTGGCCTCCGAGGAATTCTATGCCTCCGGTGGCAAGATTGGAATAGACCTGAGACGTTATCAGTATGGGAATGTCGCATTTTCTGGCGAGATTCAAAAGTACTTCCGTTTGTCTCATGAAATCATTTCTGACCTTCATATCATCATGATTCAGTCTGTAGTACATTGTCATGGAATCTATTATCACGAGACCGAGGACATCCATGGGGATCTTGGCGATCTTGTCCACTCTGTCAGACTGTTCTTCGAAGCTGTGAACCTGGAATACCAGAAGACCTTTTGCAAGATCTCCGTCCCCGAATATCTGGTCGATCCTATCATAAGATAATCCCTCGGAATCAATGTATGCAACCTTTTTTCCATCGGATATGACATTACGGGCGATCTGCAGACAAACATTCGATTTTCCCGCACCCGCTTCACCGTAAAGGAGTGTTACACTTCCTTTTTCGATCCCTCCGCCGAGAAGGTCATCGAAAGACTGACAGCCTGTGGGTACGCGTTTCACATCGGTAAAATGGTTAAAGTGGTTATAAAGTTGTTTGACCTCATTCGTCCTTTTTCTCGGAATCGGCCTCTTTGACGGGTTTTACATCGTCCAGATCGTAGGAGGCATCGGTTTGATAACTTTCACCCTTTGCCGCGTAATAAGGGATCGCCAGGATGATCATCACGAGATACACGATGGCAATGACGGCTATGATCACCACTGCCGCCACTATGGCGATGTACAGCAGATCGTCGAGTATTTCCGGATTAAGGGCCAACCATATTATTGCGGTGGCTATCACCGCAACCAACAGCAATATTATCAGTGCCGATCCGAGTGTGCTGTTGCGTTTTACGTTTCCTGCGTATGCCATTTCAAACCCCCTTATTTGCTTGGGAGATAGGGTATCAGAGATCCCGCAAGGTCACCCAAGGTCATGGACTGTATGATGATCTTTCCAGGGCCTGTGAGTGTCGTTACGAACAGCCCCTCTCCGCTGAATAATGCAGTCTTTATGCCGCCCGCCGCGGTTATGTCGTATGTGACGGTGTCCTGCCATGCGACCGCATTCGCGGTCGAGACCTTGTATTGCTCACCGGGTTTGAGATCCACGATGTTGAAATCCCCGCACGCGGCAACGAACGCTATCCCGCTGCCGCTCAATTCCTGGAGGATGAGTCCTTCTCCGCCGAAGAACATGCTTCCGAGTTTCTTTTGGAAGGCCATCTTCAATTCGACAGAGGGCTGTGATCCCAAATACCCCTGTTTCTGAGTTATCCATTTTCCTTTGCTTATATCCAGATCAATTATTTTTCCCGGCACGGACCCTCCGAGTCCGACGATCCCTGTACCGCCTTTTGATTTGAATTGGACGAGGAACATCGATGCACCGGACAAGGATCTCCCAATACCTTTGAGGAGACCGCCCTGAAGTTTCGCTTCCATGGTCATGTTGCCGGTCATGTATCTCATGCCTCCGGCAATGGACTGGAAATCTTCATTCTCTTCCAACTGCACGTTCACAAACTGAAGATTATCCCCTGTAATGGTGTATCTCATGTTTATTGTATTATGACCGAGACTATTTATTATTTACAGCATAGATGTTGTAGGTGTATGGTCGTCCAAAACTCAGAGATCGCTAAGGGCGCTGAGGCGAGTGTGTTCGTTTCCGAATTCTTGGGTCGTGAATCCATCACCAAAACAAGATTCCGAAAGGAGTACAGGCACACAGAACTGGACGACAGGATACGCACATCCCGTTTGAGGAATGAAGCCAAACTTCTGAAGGATGCAAGAAAGGCCGGAGTACGCACTCCCATGATATACGATATTGATATCGAGACCTGTTCTCTTGTCATGGAAAGGGTGTGCGGCAGAATGGTGAAAGAAGTGCTGGAAAGTAATGAGGGCGATCCCGATACGATATGTTCGGAGATGGGAAAGACGATTGCGGCACTTCATAATTCCAGAATATGCCACGGCGACCTGACAACATCCAATATGTTGCTCACCGATGACGGAAAGATATGTTTGTTGGATATATCGATGGGGAGTTCTCCCGCGGATCAAGAGGATATGGGCGTGGACATTCATCTTTTCGAGAGGGCATTCATTTCGGCGCATCCCGGACTTTCTTCTGCGTTGGAGATCGCGATGAGATCGTACGTTGAACATAAGGACGGAGGAGAGAGGATCCTTGAAAAGGTCGAAGAGATCAAAGGAAGGGGGCGTTACACTTGAAGATAAGCGTTATAACTTCCAATCCGGGAAAAGTTGCGGAATATCAACGCGAATTCGATCATTTGGGAATTGAGATGGTACATCTCCGTGTGAATTACGATGAGATCCAATCCTCTGATCTGGAAGAGGTCGTTGTGAAGGGGATGGAAGAGATAAAAGGCAGAGGGATCAAAGATTTCATCATAGATGATTCGGGACTCTTCGTGGATTCTCTTGCCGGATTTCCCGGAGTATGGTCGGCATATGTTCAAAAGACCATCTCCAACAAAGGGATCCTGAAGCTCATGGCGGGAGAATCCGACAGAAATGCCAGATTCAAATGCTGCATCGGCTGTAACATCAACGGGGAAGATATAGTGGTCACCGGAGTGTGTGAGGGCAGTATACTCTGTGAGGAAAGAGGTAAAGAAGGATTCGGATTCGATCCGATTTTTACCCATGACGGAAAAAGGTCCTTTGCGGAGATACCCATTGGAGAGAAGAACGAAGTGTCACACAGAGGCAATGCGGTGAGACTTTTGATGGAAAGATTGGGAGATATGGTCTCCAACAACAAATCTTAATACCAATGTCTGTATCAAAGGGTCGAGGGCCCGTGGGCTAGCCTGGTATACTTGTGGCTTTGGGAGCCATTGACTCCGGTTCGAATCCGGGCGGGCCCACATATATTTCGCAATAATTCTTGTGATTTTTGATCAAAACAGTTTTTGTTATCGTTATAGATATGTATTTTATCAGATCCTTATCCATAATAGCTCGAAATATTTGTATAGTAGGTATGATACTTATTGACAGTTGGATTAATAGAGACATCCGTATTTTCACAAGGTTGTGGGTATGAATCAGACAAAAACGTTCAAGGCACTTTCGGACCCGAACAGACTTACGATAATGCAATTGGTATCGGAAACCGAAGTATGTGCACACGATTTGCTTGAGAAATTGGATATCACGCAACCCACCTTGTCACATCATATGAAGGTCCTTTTTGAAGCAGGATTGATAAGAGTAAGACACGATGGCAGATGGGCGCATTATTCGATCAACTACGATGCTGTTGACGAAGTCTATCAATATCTGGGCGCGTTCAGAAAAGATAAATCTTCATTATAATTATACCATTTGTCGAATAATTTCGGCCTGTAGTGAATAAGGTATTATATAGACATTTATCGATACAATGTATGGTGATACGGCAGTTGCCGTTACATAAGGAATTTAATCCCGATACGATCGAAGCCTTCGTTGAGCCCATTAAGGAAAAAGACATACCCAGCGTTCCAACAATCAAAGCAACGATGACGGCTTCTTTTAATCGCAGATTAATGTTGTTCACATAAACAGTCTACTGACAGTCTTAATTGTGAATAAGTGTTCGGAGGATTTTTTCCTTTGTGAAAGTTGAAATGAGTGTACGCTAACATCATCAAATGACCATCTTAGTGAGTATGTCAGAGGTCGGATCCGAGACCTGTTTTCTTTCTATGTAGTAATATATATTATAAACGTTTCTATACTACATTTTTTTATAAAATATAGATATAATTATATGTAAGTTTGATAATTGTCCGGTATGGACATAAGACGTGTACAGATCACCGGAGGTTCATCCTTCATGGTCACGCTCCCCAAAGTATGGGCAGATTCTATACAATTAAAGAAAAACGATCCCGTAAGCCTGCAGGTTCAACCGGATGGCAGTTTGATACTGTATCCCAAAACCGTAGAGCCGGAACTCAATCGTGTTACAAAGACGATCGATGTAACAAAAACAAAAGATACGAATTTCATTTACAGGCAGCTTATAGCCGCGTACATATCGGGGTGCGGAGCAATAGAGATCATATCGGAAATGCCGATCCACAGTTCGGTACTTAATGTGATATCAACATTCACACAGACATGCATCGGCATAGAGATCTACGAGTCGGATGACAACCGTGTTCTGATAACGGATCTCGTTGAGCATGAAGATGTCAATCCCTGCAAGGTAACTGACAGAATAAAGATGCTCACAAAGAGTATGTTGTCCGATGTATACGACTCGGCGCAAACAGGTGACGTGTCGGATATCTCGATAATGAGCGACAGGGACCTTGAGGTCGACAGGACATATTGGATGATCGCCAGATTGGTGAACATATGTTTGAACGATTCACGAATAGCAAGGAACATGGAACTGACGCCCGTGAAGGTCATCAGCTGTCTGGATATCAGCAGAATGATGGAGGGAATAGGCGATCACGTAGTGGATATGGCAACCACTCTCGTTTCATCGATGAACAAGAACGGTGCTGACAATCTTGATAAGAATTGGAAGAAGACCGGTACGGACATCGTTAATTTGTTCAATGCTTCATACACATGTTGGGTCGAAAGGGACATGGTCTCTGCAGAGAACAACATCGTGAACGCAGAGAACATGATCCGTAAGATCGAAAATGCAATAGCCAAGGATGCCAGATCCGCGGATCTCGATGTCGTTGTGAATACAATACTCGCCTACAATTCCATCGGCATTATTAGGCGCTGCAAAGAGATCTGTGAACTGGCGTTCAACGCTTCAATAGATAACTGATAGCGACGATAATTCAAACTTCTTAAAACGATCTTCTTGCCTCGAAACAGCTGATCGTACCGTTTATTTTATTTGGCCGGTCACAGAGACGGTCACGGTCTTTATCGGAATGTCCTTCTTCGAAGCGGACAATGCAAGTTTTGTCACTCGATCCAAAGCGCTGCAGCACGGGACCTCCATTCTGATGACAGTTACGCTATGTATGCTGTTCGACGTCAGGATCTCCGTTAATTTCTCGGTGTGGTCGTTCTTATCCAATTTGGGACACCCTATCACGATCGATCTTTTTCCGACGGCGGTTTTATGGAATTCTGGCAAAGCGAACGCAGTGCAATCGGCTGCGACGAACAGATCGGATCCATCGAAAAACGGAGCTTTGGACGGAACAAGATCGATCTTCACAGGCCACTGTTTCAATGTACCGTTGGGTATGTTCGCGTTCATCAAAGGTATCGAACACGGAGACATCCGTTGCGGTGGCGCAAGTTCCTCTAAGAATGGCGCAGCCTCTCTGATCTCAAACGATATGGCCCCCCTGGGACATACCGGAAGACAATTCCCGAGTCCGTCGCAATGGTCATCTCTGATCAATTTCGCTTTTCCTTCGATCATTGCCAGGGCGCCCTCGGAACACGCGTCGACGCATATCCCGCATCCATCGCATTTTTCCTCATCGATCTTTATCATTTGTCTGATCATTATCATCATCCTCCCAGGTATGTAGCGAAATATGTCAATGCAAAGGCCAATACAGCGATGGAGATCCCGGTTCTTGTTTTTTTCCAACGTCCGCTCAAAGGTTCCAATTTATAACCCACGAAAAAGAGACATATGCAAGCCGTCAATGTTGCGGCGGGAAGAGCATCATCCGGATTCGGTATCAGAACGAGACACAATATCAACGGGATCGTGGTCAAAAGAGTGATCACGAAGCATGAAGCCGCGCTTATGAACATGTTCTTTCTGTCTGCTTTCATCTCATTTTCAGTTCCGAGTCTGCCGTTGAAAAGCATTTTCGCGGCCTTTGTTTTATCTTCTTCTGTCAGAACATCGAATATCGTGCTTCCCAGGGCATCATAAACCTCTTCGTAACGTTCCTCTTCGGTCCTTTGTTTATCATTTTTGAGGATCTCGGAGTATCTTTTTTGGGCCGTGGTGTCCATTTTGTAGAAAATGTACATATCGATGAATCCCCACACGAAGTTCATACCGACAATCAGGATGACGATATCCCAAGGGGAGTTGTATGATATCAGGCCGACCTGTGCCGAGGTTATGAAGATCAGTGCCATGACGAAGCCGTACAGGACCTCCTGGGTGGCAAGTTCGGGACCGGTGAACCCAATGAATGCTTTGATCAGTCCTTTGCGGGCAGATTCAGCCATGGAACGTTATTTTTTTCATAAAGTAAAAAGGTTTGTCAGAACGTACGAAATGGGTTGATACGATCAGATATTATCCGATACATCGTTCTTTTCGATATTGTCTCTGATCTTTTCCAGTGTTTCCACCACAGATCTGAGTTCTCTCAGGGAGACCCCTTCCACATATTCGTCAAATGCCGTGTTCAGTTTATTCTCGATCAAGGCGGTGAGTCTCATGCCCTCTTCGGTCAGCGACAGGTTATACTTTTTGCTGTTTTCCTTTTCCCTGTCGTCGACCACAAGACCTTTGGACCGTAGGTCCGTGATCGCACGGGTGGTGTTCGATTTATCAACGTTGAGGGTATCGGAAAGGGAGGTCAGTGTGGCCTCCCCCTGACTCAATACCATGAGATATCCAAGGTGTATCTTGGATATCCCATATTCGTTCATCTCTTCGAGGCAGCGACGATCCATATCTTTCTTTATGGTGCGCATCAGAACTGGGACCAGAGTCTTCCAGGATTCTTTGAAATTTTCATTATCGCAGCATTTCCGGCATTTCATTTACTTCCTCTTTATCCGAATCCGTTATTTCGATCTCCACAGGGGGTTTCCCCTTCATGAATATTGCCACTGCGAACACTACAAGAACGATTATCGCACCTATCATGAACGCAAAGGTCACACTGCTACCGTATGCATCGATGACATCGTAAGTGAATGAAGGGAATATGGGGGGCTGCATCAGGTAATCCAGTATGCCGATCGTGTGAGGGACCTCTTTATACACATCCGGAGGCAGGACCAGTAATTCTTGAGCCATCCTGCTGTTAATGATGGTTGTGAATATACCTACTGCAACAGTGCTTCCTATGGACCTGAACAAGTTGACGGATGAAGTGGTCATCCCCATTTCGTTCGGCTTCGCACTGTTCTGCGCGGCTATCATGACAACGGACATGACACAACCCAATCCGAGACCCGTGACGAACAGGTAGAACAGGGCCATGGATTCGGAACTTTCTCTAGAAAGCGTTGAAAGCAAGATCATCCCTATGGCAGCCACGATCGGCCCGGCCATCAACCACGGCCTGTATCCTGTTCTTTTCACGGTGAAACCGCTCGCCATCGAGGTGATCATGACACCGATCACCAGAGGCAGGATGATCAAACCGGAGTTGGTGGCAGAAATTCCTACAACGATCTGCATGAACGAAGGCAAATACGCCATTATACCCATCATTCCCATTCCGAAGACGATCATGACTATACTGCAGTAGACGAACATCTTGTTCTTGAACAGGGAGGGCTTGAGGACAGGGTCCTTAGCTTTGAATTCGTTCCAGATGAACGCGGCAAGCAGTGCAAGGGATGCAGCCACCATTATGAAGGACTCCGTACTGAGCCATTCGAAATCCACTCCCGCCCACGTAAAGAACAACAGGAACACCAAGAGGAATCCCGATAGCAACGCTATTCCGGTGTAGTCCACATGGATGTTCTCTACCGGCATCTGCTTCGGGAATTTCTTCATTGTGAAGATTATCGCGATCAGTCCGAGAGGAACATTTATGAAGAATATCCAGTGCCAGCTTATGTTATCCGTTATGTATCCGCCGAGGAACGGACCCAGACACATTGCGACCGCGAAAAGCGATCCGAGCATACCCTGCATCTTACCTCTCTCTGCGGGGGAGTACAGATCCGCCACCGCTGCGGTGGCCACAGGGATCAACATACCGCCGCCGATACCCTGGATCGCACGGAACACGATCAACTGCATCATGGAATCGCAAAGTCCCGAAAGTATGGATCCGGCTAGGAATATGACTATACCTAATAAGAAAAGAGGTTTCCTTCCGTAAAGGTCCGAAAGTTTTCCCGCAATAGGGATCATGACGGTCTCACACAACATGAAACCTGTGAACACCCAACTGTAAAGTTCATTTCCCCCGAGGTCACTGACTATCGAGGGGAGACTTGTTGAAACTATGGTCCCGTCCAAGGTTGCGAGCAACATACCGAGGGCCAATCCAAGCATTATGGAGCCCCTGGTCTTCTTGTCGATATTGGACCAACTAATACTATCTGTACTACCCATTAAATCATCCCTTGTCTTCTGACAGGTGAATTCCCTCGATATGATATTCCTATATAAACATGTTGATTAGTCAACAAAATATCGATTTTGAGGACTTCTTCATAAGATCGCACCTTCAACGGCAACGTATCCGATGCGATGGAGACAAGGGATTAATTATGAGGATTGCGTGGGGATGGATACAGGTTCAGAGGATAACATCATGAAAGACAAAAGATCGCCGTCTCAGCTCGAAGCTCTGTGGAAAGAGAAGGACCTGGTCGACGGTAAGATATCCGATGCGATGGTGGTAATCATGCGTACCAACGGATGCTGCTGGGCGAAGACGGGAGGATGTACCATGTGCGGCTATCGTCAGGCATCGGTACGGGGAGTGACCGAGGAAGATCTCAATAAACAGTTGGATGCCGCACTGTCGAAATATGATGGAGAACCATTTGTCAAGATATACACATCCGGGAGTTTTTTCGATGAGAACGAGATCCCGGAAGTGATAAGGGACAGGGTTTTTAGAGAATTCTCCGGATGTGCCAGAATACTTGTGGAAAGCCGCCCGGAGTTTATTACGGAGGAGTTGATGGGATCGATGCCGAAGTCATTGACCGTGGCTCTCGGACTTGAGAGTTCTGACCCGGAAATACTCAGGATATCCATCAACAAAGGGTTCACTCACGAGGACAGCAGAAGAGCAGGACTCATCATCAAGAACGCGGGACTCAAGGTAAGGACATACCTCCTTCTCAAACCACCGTTCCTGACCGAGGCGGCAGCAATTGAGGATGCAGTGAACTCCGCGTTTTTTGCGGACGAGTTCTCCGACGAGATATCGATAAATCCTCTGAATGTGCAGAAAGGAACATACGCAGAACGTCTGTGGAGGGCGGGAGATCTGAGGTCCCCGTGGATATGGTCCCTTGTGGAAGTGATCAAAAGATTGTCCGGGAACGTAGGGTCCAGGATAATGTCGTCGCCCTCCGGGGGAGGGACTCAGAGAGGGGTTCACAACTGCGGTGTTTGCGATGTCAAATTGCTTGAGGCGATCGAGAGATTCTCATTTTCGCAGAATATCGCCGATCTCGAAGTCCATTGCGACTGCAAGGGGTCATGGCAAATTTATATGGATTCGGAACGTTTACTAGGTACAGCCTCGGATCTCGATCGAAGATTCGAGAACGACCTTGCCATAAAGGAGTGAAGGAATTTGGAATACGATATCAAAAAAGGATGGTTCAAGAACGTGGAAGGGGATCTGCTCAAGGGTCTCATGAAGGAGGTATTCGGTAATGTTTCCTCCGAAGGAGGCAAGTTAGTCTCGTCCTACGGAGTTCTGGCGAGGATCGAGGTTGAGATAGTCAGCAAGGAAAGGATGGACATCACGACCGTCAACAAAGAAGGCAACATGGATGATGCGATGATCCTCGACAGCAAAAGAAAGCTCAATGTGTTCGCGGAAAAGGCAACGGGATTCGATTCCAAAGCACGTATGAAGAGGGCTCAGGCGAAGGCCAAGAAAGGTGAGCTTTGAGACCTTTTCGTTGGAAACTTTTTGCTTTTCTTTTATTATCGCACCGTGTGATGTCATCCTACATCGAAAATGATCAAGATGTGGATCGATGTTCGAGGAACACACTTGGTCTTCTACAGACTCGTTCACATTTTGTTGATCGGCGGTGACCGCGGTTCAGAATTTTCCGATCAAGCGGGGACTATTTTTTTGAAAGTGAGGCATGGGTTGACAAAAATTTATATACGTCTGGTAAAACTAAGACTGTGTCTGTTGCATAATTATCCCTTTCGACATACGTCGGATTCTACATTTCGCTTCTTGTAGTACATTGTTTTCAAAGAAAATAAAAGAGGTACTATATACTGGCAAACGAATCCTCAATGCACGATAATCAACTGAGGTTGTTATATGAAGAGAAAATTCAAAGTGGGGGGAAGAGCGCAAGCTAAGAGCTCTCTTCTAAAAATGTCTATAATTTTTGTGGCGGTATTGATGCTGTCTTTGTGCATCGTACCTATGATAAGCGACAACGCCGATGAGAACTATTCGTCGGCTGCGTCATCGAACGTAATGGAACCGGTTATTCCGCTTACGGCGGAAGAGGTCCTTGCAAATGGTGCGATCGGGATAAGTACGGTCGCCCAGCTGCAAGCTCTTGGTAACAGCAGCGACCCTGGGGTGCTTGGCGAGACGTATTATCTGCTTGCCGACATAGAGTTCGATTCTTCGAATCCGAACAACATGAATCCGATCGGCGATAGTGCCAATTATTTCATGGGGATCTTCGACGGTAACGGATATACCATAAGGGGTATGAACATCAAAGTTGCCACGGGACAATCGAACGTGGGACTGTTCGGCGTCATTTCCGGAGGCATGGTCAGGAACGTGGCAATAGAAGGGGGGCTTATAGAGTCCACCCTTAACGATCCTGTAACGATAGGAGGTATAGTAGGATCGGCAACGGGTTACGCTTCAATATATAATTGTTACAACGCATCCACCATAAAAGCTGCACCAGGTCTTTCAAATGCTAACATCGGAGGCATAGTGGGAAGCATCGGTGATTGGGTCAGTGTTTCGACATGCAGCAACGCAGGGGCGCTTACGGGGTCGCGTACCATTGGCGGTATAGTGGCGAATGCAACCCTTAACGGAACTGTCGAAATATGTTACAACACAGGAAACATATCACAAATAGGAACAGGTGGCACCCCGGCCACCGGCGGTATAGTGGGTGTGGCCGATAGTACTAACGGCACAGTGATCATAAGGAACTGTTACAACACAGGTTCAGTTACAATAACAGTAACCTACGCAGGTGGGAAAATAGGCGGGATACTCGGAGAAGATACCGGCACACTTGCAAAGACGATCTCGAATTGTTACAATGTAGGTGCTGTCGCGGGTAGGGCAAGCACAGTTGCCGCAGGAGGAATAAGCGGATCGACATCGGCATCCCTGACCGTCACTAACAGTTATTATTTGGTAGGTTCCGCGAGCGGTGGCATACCGATCTCGACCGGAGTCTCTAAGACCACTGCAGAGCTTAGGACCCAAACGACATTCTCGTTGTGGGATTTCAGTTATATTTGGACCATTGACGGTTATTCGAACAACGGGTTCCCTATTTTCAAAGGGAGATCTCAACCAGATATTTTCATAACGGAACAACCCGTGGACGTTGTCGGAGACAAAAACGTCAACGCGGGATTCACACTATCGGCAAGGTCCGATTTCAATTTAAATTACAAGTGGGAAATGTTCAACGGAACAACATGGGTAGACGTTGTTCTCGGCGTCGGAATGAATACATGGAATCTCGTCGTCTCTCCGACGGATTATCCGGCGGGAGCAGAGTTCAGGTGCATCGTATCGCACTCGGGCGGCGTTGTTTCCAAAACATCAGAATCGGGATTCTTGTTATTATCATCCCCTGCACCGACAATACATTATGTTTCTACGGTGACCGACGTAAACAATATAGCAAAAAATGTGATGGGCAGCGATAGTACGAACTGGGGCATTGGCGATACATATATTCAAACACAAACGATTGTCATGCCTACCGTTGCGGCAGGGTTGTCGAATTACATTACTCCCTGTACAACACAGGCCAACGCATTCTCGGGAGTATACGACGGCGGCGGATTCGAGATACAAGGATTACAGATAGCAGGAAATGCAGGAACAAATGTTGGTTTATTCGGCTATGTCGGGGGCTGTACGATAAAGAACCTGGGATTGACCGGAGGATCCATTGCTACGACAACAAGTGGTGCGTTTGCAGGCAGTTTTGCGGCGTATGCAGTAATGACCACAAATACTACGATATCAAATTGTTACAACGGAAACAACGTCTCAGTCGGCGGTACTATGTATTGTGCGGCAAGTGGATTTGTTGCTACCGGATTCGGTGTTGCTACAACCACTGGACTGACATTTGCCGATTGTTACAATACAGGAAACGTAACTGGAGGCAATGTCGGCGGATTATTCGGCGGAAATTCAGCTATGGGCGTACAGGGATCGATCAAGGTAAACAGATGTTACAACGAAGGGACAATATCAGCAACATCGTCATCATACCATTGCGCAGGAGGGTTGATCGGTCAAACCCTTTCGACAACGACCATCACCGATTCTTACAATGTTGGATCTGTCGCAGGTTACGTTGCAGGTTCAACAAATTCAACAAGTGTTGGAGGATTGGTTGGTAGCGCCGGGATTAATCTGAGTATCTCACGATGTTTCAATGAAGGGGCACTTGGTTCAACTGGGAGCCTCGGTGTTTTGAGCATCGGAGGGTTGGTAGGTTCTGCTGTTGGTACAATCTCGAATTCCTACAATGTGGGAGACATCAGCACACTCGCCACTCCCAGAGTGGGAGGGATATGCGGAATGGGTCAGATGGCGGGCTTTTCGATAACGAATTGTTACAGTGCAGGGGCCATTAATATTGTTGCTTCCTCCCCCGCTGGCGGTGGGATGGTAGGGTTCACTACCTCTGTTCCTGCAACTTTCATAACCGACTCATATTATGATATCACGAAGTGGAATATTCCTCAATCCGGCGGTTCGGTGGGAAAATTCACCCCTGAAATGACATACAAGTCAACATACATCGGATGGGATTTTGATGAGACCTGGACGATAGATGGTACTATCAACGGCGGACGTCCGACACTCAAGGCACTCACTCCGCAGATAATCACACATCCCGCGGATGCGATCGTTGAATCCACGGAGACCGTGGATTTCCATGTCGTTGTATCTGTTCAGAAACTGGTGAGCGGATATCAGTGGCAGAGGCTGGTCAGCGGTACATGGACGAATGTGTCAGGTGCGAACAGCCCAGATTACACTGTGACCTCCCCTGTGAATTCAAGTTACAGGGTTCTGGTGTCATGTATAAACGGCAATGTGTTGACATCATCGACCGCGACCATAACGGTCGTAAGTAACATTTACACCGTAGAGACGATCGTATCGGAAGCTCCCGACGATCCCAACAATACAGGCGGATTCATACACGAAACGATAACCGGCGGAGTCAGGGTTCCGGCCGGTGAGAGCAAACTGTTCGTCTTCACGCCCAAGCCGGGATTGTTCCTGGTGGATGTGAAAGTCAACAATGTGTCTGATGCTACTGCGATCATAAACGGAGAATATCTCTTCACGGCAACGGGAACGAATTACACTCCGACCATAGAGGCGGTCTTCGGAACCGATCCGTATGTGATCGTGATAGTTGAAGGCAATGGTACAGTGGATCCGGCGGGGCCGATAGTTGATGTTACATATGGAGGCAGTCAAGCCTTCACCTTCACGCCAGGACTGGGTTCTGCTGTGGATGACGTCACTGTAGACGGCGCCTCAATAGGTGCCGTGACAAGCCATACGATAATGGGCATCACGCAGGTCAAGATCCTCAAGGTGACGTTCGCTACGGATACGAGCATACAGATACTGATAACGGAGCAACCCGAGGATGACCGGATGGATGACAGGTCCAATGCGGTGTTCACCGTTTCCGCGGTATGCTCGAATCCCTTGATTACTCCGTATCTGATTTACCAATGGCAGTTGACAACCAACCCCAACCCTTCGGAAGGGGATTGGAGCAATGTTCCCTCAAACAAGGGATACGGGCAGAACACACCCATGCTGATGGTGTCCCCTTCGGATTATGCCGACGGGACCACATGGTTCAGATGCGTTGTGTCTGTGGATCCGGGACTGAACATCGAGAGCAAGAAGACAGAAAAAGTAACATTCAACACTGGCGGCACTCTGGGTGGCACCGTACACTACGTGAATAACGAAACGGATCTTCAGAATATAGGAAACCCGAATTACGGTGGGGAGAATTGGGGGCTTAGTCACACTTATGTCCAAACGGGAGATATAGACTTCAGACAGGCATCTTTGAATGCAACAGAGAGGATCGAAGTTCGAATAACCGCCGTGTCATCAGGACCATCAGGATCTGTGGAATTCACTTTTACACGTTATACGAGCACAGGTGCGGCATTGCCTGCATCCGTGGCAACAACGTTCGGAGCACATAGTGCAACGGATAATCTGAGCTCGGGTAAAGTGACAATCAATAATTCCAGCTCAAGCTATGACGGTTCGAAACCCATTGTTGCGATGTTTTCAGTCGGAGGAAGTTTCGTTCTTTCCATAGAGGTGTATGGCAGTTCTCTGAGCAACACATCCGTGGCCCCCATCGGAGGTAATTTCACGACACTCGGAGCATTCACAGGTGTTTACGAGGGCAATGGATATTCAATCATAGGATTGAACAGTCTGTCGGGGGGTCTATTCGGATCATTTGGAGGAATAAACGCCTCAATACAGAATTTGAGATTGTGGGGCGGAGAGGTGATAGGTACTGCCTCCGCTGTGGGAGGTGTTGCAAACACTAGTGTTAACGGTGGAAGTATATTTAGTGTCATCAACTCCAACAGTGTCAGTTTCGTGACCGGATGGGCAGGTGGAATCATAGGTAGCATATCGGGGGCCACGATTGTAAAGATATACAACACCGTCAACGAGGGGGCAGTATATGGATATAATGCAGGAGGACTCGTGGGGTATGCACCTGTCGACATCAGAGACTCCTACAACTCAGGTAGTGTCTATGCTTACCATACGTCTGCAGGAGGGATAATCAGTCGGCCCTACGGCACAATAACCATTACAAACTCTCAAAACTACGGGGATGTCATACTTGCATCCTACGGCGGTACAACTGTCAATGGGGGAGCCGGAGGGATCATTGGGATTATGGCAACAGGCGAAACGGCTGGAATCGTGAATTGTTACAATGCGGGACATATAGATGTAGATGCACGCAGTAACACAAATTCATACTTCTCCGGAGGATTGCTCGGCACGGGAAATGCAGGTTCTGTTTGTAATTTTACCAATTGCTACAATACCGGCTTCATAACAATCACTGATACTTCGTACACTTCTCAGATTATCGGGATGGGAGGCATAGTGGGATTGTACAGAGGGGGAACACTCATAGGTTGTTATAATCTGGGGGATCTATATTCAAACGAGAATGGGAGTAGTGCGTATGATATAAGTGCGGGAGGCATAGCCGGAAGAGCAGGGGTTTCCATGTCCATAGACGGAGGGTATAATCATGGCAACGTCACGCTGACCACGACACAAAAGGCACTTCTCGGAGGAATAATAGCATACGTTGAAACATGGACGTCGGTGGTGAATTGTTACAATATCGGGACTATATCAGCCCCCAATTCGACCAACTCGAACGCAGGAGGTTTGATCGGAATAGCCAATTACCAGGCATCGACCATAGCCTTCAGTTACAATGCGGGGAATGTTCATGCGAAACATATTGCGGGAGGCATAGCCGGAGTGTATGAACATGTTCTCCACGACTGTTACAATACAGGAACAATAACGGCCGAGAATTATGCCGGTGGATTGATTGGATACAAAACCAGCAATTACAATCTTTCTTCAGTGGAAGACTGTTACAGCACCGGTCTCGGAAACGGCGAAGCTTTGTTCGGACTGGTTGCTGGTAATGCGAACCAAAACAGGCTCTTTTACCTCAGCGGAACTCTGACAGATCCCCGCGGGACTCCCAAGAATTCTACTGAATTGAGAACCAGTTCTACGTTCTCTTCGTGGGTGAATTTTGCCACAAATTGGACGATGCCGTCATCCACTGATACCAATGATGGATATCCTATCCTGACGTGGACGCCCTGGTCGGGCGGCAGCATGCAAATGGTCCTTCATCCCAACGATGTGGTTGTGAAAGAAGGAGAGAATGCGATGTTCAAGGTCGAAACGAAAGGGTTTGTGATCGGGCATCAATGGCAAGTCTCCACCGATGGAGGGAACACATGGGCCAATATATTGGGAGAGACAAGTATCACGTTGAGATTATTTGTTGTCAGTCTTAGCGACAATGGTAACATGTACAGGTGCGTTATCACCGATTTGGATAATAACACACTCATAAGTCATGAAGCGACCCTGACCGTTGTTTCGGAGATATATAAAATTCGAACGACAACGGATATGACCGACACCGGCCGCGGAACCGGAGGTTATATCTGGCCCGGAAGGATCGTTGATGTGGTCGATGGAGATCCGATGTCATTCAACATCGTTCCGAGAGATTGGGACGGATTCTCGCTCATATCTCTTAAGCTGGACGGTGTCGATCTCTTGACCACATACGTGTCGGGAACAACGCTTACCCCCATAGGTGGCGGAGCGTACACACTCACAATCGACAGTGTGACAAGCGACCATGTCCTTGTGGCAAAGTTCGGAACAGGCTATGCGGTTAACGTGACATTAGACGGAACAGGAAGCGGGAGAGTAGATTACGAGATATCGGACGGCACGACGGGTTACCTGGATGCAACCGGATCGATAACCGTACCTGTTGGCGAGACCGTCACATTGACGGCATCGACCACA
>JGI994J12354_10001933_pt1 | contig 20714 bp, 17 predicted proteins | sample IntmicLarv3ML3BL_FD_12354 | JGI IMG/M metagenome (IMG submission 12354) | reverse complement strand
ATAGCCCTCTTCATACTCTGTAGATGGTTCACGTCCTACTGTTTGTACTTTAAATCCTGCCTCTTCCAAGATTCTTTTTGCTTCTTCTTCTGTTTCACCTACGACATTTGGTACCTCTATCCCCTCTTCTGAGACAATGCCCCCATTTCCAAATTTGAAGAGTCCCATCACATTCCCTGCAACACCTAATAATACAATCGCAAGTATCACTACCACACTAATCGTTAAGATTTTCATCACCTTATTCATACGTGGATTGATTTGCCCGTCCCCTGCTCTTTCGTCATGGTCATCGTCATCATAATCATCGTCGTCATCGTAATTATCTGAATGTTCTTCATCGTCATAATCATCATCGTAATCATCACTATAGTGTTCTCGTACCTGCGACAACTCCTCTTGCGATATTCCAATCGTATCTTCCATACGTGGATATAAATCAAACTGTACAAACTCTCCATTTGGCTCTACCAAAGAATGTTTCAAATCTTTCATCAACGCTATAACATTTGGATAACGTTTATCTGCATTTTTCATCGTACACTTTAAAATAATTTGTTCTAAACTATGTGGAATATCTGGCACATATTCAGATGGTGGTGTAATATCTTCTTGCAAATGTTTAATCGCAATCGAAACAGCCGTATCCCCATCAAATGGCAATTCACCTGTACACATCTCATATAAGGTAATTCCTAAAGAGTAAATATCGCTCTTATTGTCATTTCTTCCACCTCTTGCTTGCTCTGGTGATGTATAATGTACAGACCCCATTACATTAGAACTAACTGTATGTGCAGATGTTGCTCTTGCAATTCCAAAATCTGTAACCTTTACTTTTCCATCTTTGGAAACCATAATGTTTTGTGGTTTAATATCCCTGTGAATCAAATGATGCTTATGTGCAGCCTCAAGTCCCATACAAATTTGAAGTGCAATACTAATCACTTCGCGTGATGCCAAAACACCCTTTTTATCAATATATGACTTTAGTGTAATTCCATCTACCAACTCCATAACCATGTAGTATAATCCCCTATCTTCTCCTACATCGTAAACGTTGACAATATTCGGGTGCATAAGTCCTGCTGCTGCTTGTGCCTCCGAACGGAATTTCTTCACAAAATTCTCATCTTCTCTATATTCCTTTTTTAATATCTTAATCGCAACAAAGCGATTGAGCATGGTATCTCTCCCCTTGTAAACATCTGCCATGCCACCAGCACCAATTTTGTTTAGCACCTCATATCTTTTACTTAGTATTACTTCTCCCTTACTCATATACTCACCCCACTTGCAAAAGGTTGTATGATTACAACCCCTATATTGTCTTTACCACCATTTTCATTGGCTCTCTCCACTAGGTCCTCTACTGCTTCTACAACATCTCTTGCACTTTTTACTATACCTAGTATCGCCTCGTCCTCTACCATATTGCTCAACCCATCTGTACACAATAGAATAACATCGTCATTTCGCAGTACATATTCGTAAAAATCTGCCTTTGCCTCGTCGTGCCAACTGCTCGTGTAATAATATTTTTATCAGGGTGATTTCTCGCTTCTTCTTCTTTGATTCCCCCTAATCTTACCATTTCTTCTACCAAAGAGTGGTCTTTCGACAACTGCCTTATCTCTTTATTAATTAAGTATAATCTGCTATCACCAATATTTACAAAATATAATTTTCTATTTATAATGGTTGCTGCAATCAGCGTCGTTCCCATGCCCTCTAACTTGATATCTCTCCCTGCAGCCTCAATCAACTTTTGATTCGCTGTTATTACTGCCTCTTGTAAAATATCCTCTGGCTCCTCTTTTTTGCTCCTTACAATGGATTGTTCAATCACTTCAACTGTATAACGTGACGCAAAGTCACCTGCTTTATGTCCACCCATTCCATCAGCCACAATAAACAAATTAGGAAGTGCACCGATTGGCTGAGTGTTTACATGCACAAAATCTTGATTCACTTTTCGTTTTTTTCCAACATCAATCATGGAAAATGTTTTCATATGCCTCTCCTATTCTTCACCTATATAACTTTGTCTGAGTTGTCCACAGGCTCCATCAATATCTGTACCCATTTCTCTTCTTATAGTAACATTTATACCATTTTTTTCAAGTTTATTTTTAAATTGCAACGCATTTTCCCTTGTTGGACGTTCATAGGAACGTTCCTGTATTGGATTTACTGGTATGAGATTTACATGGCAATTTTTTCCTTTTAACAATGCACTTAATTCTTTTGCATCTTCTCTTGTATCATTTACTCCTGCCACCAAACTATATTCAAAGGAAACTCGCCTCTTTGTTTTTTCGTAATATTCATCACATGCTACGAAAGTCTCTTTTAAATCATACTTATTTGCAATCGGCATGAATGCTTTTCTTTTTTCTTGTGTCACGCCATGCAGAGATAACGCAAGTGTAATCTGTAACTGTTCTGTTGCAAGTTTTTGTATCATCGGCACAATACCACAAGTAGACACTGTAATATTTCTTTGACTGATGTGCAAGCCATGTTCGTCACTTAACATATGTACAAATTTTACAAAGTTATCATAATTATCGAGTGGTTCGCCTGTTCCCATCACCACAACGTTGGAAACCCTCTCTTCTGTTAATCTTTGAATTTCGTATACTTGTTTCAACATTTCTGATGTTGTTAAATTACGACGCAAGCCCCCAATCGTAGAGGCGCAAAATGTACACCCCATTCTACAACCCACCTGCGTGGAAATACAAACCGAATTTCCATGCTTATATCGCATAAGAACACTTTCTATTACATGGTTATCAGCTAACTGAAATAAAAATTTATTCGTCCCATCTTTTTTCGAAACTTGCCTTTCCACCACGTCTAATGAACCGATTACATATCGTTCGTTTAATTCTGCTCGAATATCTTTTGACAAGTTGCTCATTTGTTCAAAACTCGTGCATAACTTCACATGTATCCATTCATAGATTTGCTTACTTCTAAATGCTTTGTATCCAAGTGTTTCCATTTCACATTGTAATTCTTTCAAATTGTAGGAAACAATATCTTTTTTATTCATGTTCATTCCCTTTCAAATACTGCAATACAAAAAACCTCCTACAACCGTTTATATGTTCTATACTATCTACATCTTTTCAAATACTGTAATGTAAAAACCATCTCCACCATATTTCTCTGGAAAACGCTGTTCCTCACTCGTTCGTTCATACTCCGAAAACTGTTCTAGGAACCACTGTGTATTTTCCTCATTTTCTTTTGTATGAATCGTACAAGTACTATAAATAAGTTTTCCACCTTGTTTTACATATTTCGCTGCGTTTCGTAATATTGTCCTTTGTAGCAAAACCAATTCTTTTTGCATTTCTTCATTCATCTTATACTTTAAGTCACTCTTTTTTCGTAATACGCCAAGCCCTGAACAAGGTAAATCTGCAATCACAATATTTGCCTTATCTTCTGATTTTACATCAAAAATCGTCGCATCTTTTTGTATCGCCTCTATATTATTTAATTTCGATTTTTCGATATTTTCCTGTATTAGACCAATCTTATATTCTGTTAGGTCTCTCGCTTCTACATGTCCCGTACCATTTAATATTTCTGCCATATGTAATGCTTTTCCACCAGGTGCTGCACAAATATCAATTACATAATCACCTGCTTTTGGACTTGCTAGTTCTGCAACTTGCATAGAATTAATGTCTTGTACATAAAAAAGCCCCTCTTGAAACTCTAAAATCTTACTTAGCGAATCAAACTTTTCTATCCAAAGAGCATAAGGTAGTTTCGCATGTTGTGTAACCTCTATCCCTTGACTTCGCAATCTTTGCATGAGCTCTTCTGTGCTAACTTTATTTGTATTCACACGCACAGACAACGGTGCATCTTCTAAAAATTCTGCCAACATTTTTTCCACAACATCTTCTTCGTAAACAGCACTCCATTGCCTGATAATCCATTCTGGCATAGAATAACGCACTGATAAATAGGAAATCAAGTCCTGCTTTGGTGGGTATGTTATCTCCTCTATATTTCGTGTTATATTTCGAAGTACACCATTTACAAATGCACGTAGATTCGAAAATCCTCTCTTTCCTGCCAACTTCACTGCCTCATTGCACACTGCAGAATTCGGCACCATATCCATATATTTAAGCTGGTATACTGCACTTCGAATAATCGTGCGAATCACAGGTTTCATTTTCTTGACAGGTGTTTTTGAAAATTGATTGATTATATAATCAATCTCAATCATACGCTCTAGCGTTCCCTCTACTACTCTCGTAATAAAGGCACGTTTTTTCTTTTCCAAATATTGGTACTTATCTAGTACAGCACGTAATGCTATATGACTATACACACCATCTTTTGTAATCTCTAGTAACGTATCTAGTATAAGTTCTCGTTCATTTACCGTTTTCGGCATTCGTTATCTCCTTTTCCTTGATAACAATATAATTCTCAATAGTTGTAACAATGATGAGGCTACTGCTGCCACATACGTTAGCGCTGCTGCCGTTAGCATTTTCCTTGCACCACTCATTTCTTCAAGTGGTAAGATATGTGAGTCACTCAAAATATGTAACGCTCTTTTTGACGCATCAAACTCTACTGGCAAGGTCACGATTTGAAAAAGTACTGCAAATGAAAATGCGATGATACCCAAATTCAAAAAGAGTACTGACGACTGGTTATTAAAAAATAACCCCATCAAAACCAACGGCCCTGCTATTGTGGAACCAATTTGTGCCACTGGTGCTAATGTACTTCGAAAGGATATTGGTGCATATGCTTTCGCGTGTTGAATTGCATGACCACATTCATGAGCTGCCACGCTAATAGCTGCAATCGAATTTGTTTGATAATTCGCTGCTGATAACCCCACCGTCTTTGTTCTTGGATTGTAATGATCTGTCAGTTCCCCTGCAACTTGTTGTACCTTAACATCTGTAATGCCCGCATCTAATAATATTTTTTGTGCTGCCATTGCTCCCGTCATAGGTGATGTACTTCTTATTCTACTATATTTTCTATAAGCAGATCTCACTTGGCCTGATGCTAAAAGTGTAATCGCCAATCCAATTAATACAAGAATTGTTGTTGAATCAAAATAGTATAGATATGGCATAATCTGGTTACCTCCTAATAAATTTTGTGTTTTCACTTAACTGGTTACCACGTAAGAAAGCGTCTGCTCCCATACGTTTTTTTCCCTGTATCTGCAATTCCTTGATTACTAGCTGTCCCTCTCCTGTTTGCACGTAAAAGCAGTTCGTTTCTACCTTTGTAACACTTCCTAATTCTACATTTTCGTTTATATCCACCACTTGTACATTCCAAATCTTCACCATCTTATCTTCAAGATAGGAATATGCACTCGGCCACGGATTCAGCCCTCGAACCAAACGCTCTATTTCTCTTGCTGGTCTTGTCCAGTCAATATTTCCTAAATGCTTATCTAACATCTTTGCATATGCAGTTTGGCTCTCACCTTGCTTTTCGGGCGTTAAACTCTTTTGTTCTAGAGCTACAAGTGTTTCTACACATAGCTTTGCTCCTGCACACATCAATTTATCATGCAAGCTCCCTCCTGTTTCATTACTTTGTATGGGAACTTCTGTTTTTAATAGCATATCTCCTGTATCAAGTCCTGCGTCCATTTGCATTGTCGTTACGCCTGTGACTTCTTCGCCATCTATAATCGCCCACTGTATCGGTGCTGCTCCCCTGTATTTCGGCAACAATGAGGCGTGTACATTAATACAGCCATAAGGTGTAAGATCTAAAATCTCCTGCGGTAGAATCTGTCCAAATGCAACCACCACAATCACATCAGCTTGATATTCTCTTAATTGTTCAACACATGCTGTTTCTCGTACTCGTATCGGTTGAAAAACAGGAATGTCTTTTTGTAGCGCAACTTCTTTGACTGGTGGAAATGCCATCTCCTTTCCACGCCCTTTCGGTTTATCTGGTTGTGTCACCACTAAAACTACTTCATGCCCTGCTTGAGTAATTGCCTGCAATGTTCCTACTGCAAATTCTGGAGTTCCCATAAATATAACTTTCATCTATGCCTCCTCATTTTCTTCATTGTCCAGCATTTCTTCCACTTCCTCTGCGTCATATAATTCGCCCTCTACAAGTCTTACAAAATTCTTTCCTTGCAAATGGTCTACTTCATGACAGATGGCTCTTGCCATCAGACCCTCTCCCTCTACGACAATCGGCTGCATATCTTCATCAAATGCTTGTACTTTGACATAATTCGGTCTTGTCACCATTCCTAATTTCCCTACTAAACTCAAACAGCCCTCATAGGCACTTTGTTCACCACTTGTTTCTAATATCTGAGGATTGATTAGTATCACAGGCCCCTCTCCAATATCAATGATGGTAATCTGCCTTAGCACACCCACTTGCGGTGCTGCAAGTCCAACACCTTTTGCGTCATACATCGTATCTAACATATCTTCAATTAATATTTTTATGCGTGGTGTCACCGTCTTTACTTCTTTACATTGTGTATCTAATACTGTATCACCAATTTCTCGAATTGTTCTAATTGCCATAATTTTTCTTATGCCTCCGTATCATCTACCATATATTCAATGGGTTAAAATCAAATTGAATGTGTATATGTGCAAATCCTTTATTCACCTCAATATACTTCTCTAATTGCTTTACCAAGCGTTCTGCACTACTATCTTTCATTGCTTTTATATATATCACTTGTCGATACATATCTTTTGTCTTTTGCACAAATGGAATGCTTGGTCCTATTATCTGCACACGCTCGTTCGTATATCCCTCACTTAACTGCTTTGCATACTTTGCCAAATAATGCGCTGCCTTTTGTAAGGTCTCTTCATCTTTAGATGTTAATAAAACACCCACAAGGCACGTTTCTGGTGGATAACCTGCCAAGCTTCTATATTCGATTTCTTCTTCATAAAAACTTCTATAATCTTGTTTAGCTGCTGCCACAATACTGTAATGCTCTGGACTATACGTCTGAATAACAACTTCACCTTTGATATCCCCACGCCCTGCTCTTCCTGCTGCTTGGGTCAATAGCTGAAATGTTTTTTCACCTGCACGATAGTCATTTGCATAAAGAGAAACATCTGCTAACAAAACACCAACTAACGTAACACATGGAAAATCATGTCCTTTTACAATCATCTGTGTTCCAATTAAAACATCTGCCTTGCCACTTCCAAATGCCTTTAGGATATTCTCATAATCGTTCTTTCCAGTTGTCGTATCCTTATCCATGCGCAAGATGCGTATACCTGAAAATTCTTTATGTAGCAACGTTTCAATCTGTTGTGTTCCTACTTTTAATCCACCGATATGCTTTGAATCACACTGTGGACAAGTTCGCATCTTCGGTGTTTCATAGCCACAATAATGGCATAAAAGTTTCTCATTTCTATGCTCTGTTAAAGACACGTCGCAATGAGGACATTTTACTACATATCCACACGCTCTGCAAGAGATGAACCCTGCATAACCTCGTCGATTGATAAATAGCATAATCTGTTCTTGTCTGTCTAAACGCTCCTGTATCATCGTTTTTAATTGTTCGCTAAACATGGTGCGATTTCCATTTCTCATTTCTTCCATTAAATCAACAATATATGCTTGTGGAAGTGTCTGGCTCCCCACACGATTTTCAAGTGTTAGTAACGTATATTCTCCACTTTGTCCTTTTGCATATGTTTCCACTGATGGAGTTGCAGAACCCAAAATCACACTTGCATTTTCTATTTTTGCACGATAAATTGCCACTTCCCTTGCATGATACTTCGGCATTTGTTCGCTCTTATAAGATCCCTCATGCTCTTCGTCTATAATAATGAGCCCCAAATTTGAAAATGGTGTAAACAATGCAGAACGTGGCCCTATCATAATGTCAATTTCGCCTCGCTTTGCTCGCATAGTTTGGTCGTAACGCTCTCCTTGCGATAAACGCGAGTTTAGAATTGAAATTCGATTTCCAAAACGCTGGTAAAATCTACGAACTGTTTGATAGGTCAATGAAATTTCTGGAATAAGCACAATCACTTGCTTACCATCTGCAATAACGCTCTCCATCGCCTCCATATACACTTCTGTCTTACCACTTCCCGTAATTCCATGCAAAAGGTAAGTCGTTCGAATACCTTGTTTATATTCTTCGCAAATTATCTGAATCGCACGCCGTTGTTCTTGCGTATATTCTACACACTTCCTCTCAATTTGCTCCTGTGCAATCGGGTTTCGCTCTACTTGCATTGTTGTTACTTTGACAACGCCCACTTCTTCCAAACTCTTTACAACACTTGCCGAAAGGTTCAATTCTTTTAATGTTTGCGTATAATGAAGTGGAGATTTTTGCAGCAATGCCTCTAACAATCGCACCCTCGCTTTTTGATTCTTTTTTTTGCAAATCTCTAGTTGTTCCTTTACCTCATCAAGATTTTGCTGTAAATACATATTTCGTTCTTCTTTTATATTTTCTTTCTTTCGTATTGGCAACACCGTTCGCAGTGCCTGTATCATCGTACCACCGTAGTGTGTCTTGATGAAATCAGCCAATGCAATCATACGTGTTTCAACACTCATTTGTGTATCTGCTATTCGTAAAATTTCTTTTATCTTTTCTGCGTCCCAGTTACAAGTAGATGAAAAACCCACAACATAGCCTTGTCGTTCTTTATTTCCCTTTCCAAAGGGAACAATTACAGGGTCTCCAACACAAATATCCCCCTCTAATTCGAGTGGGACTCTATACTGAAATACTTTATCTACTTTTTCATGTGTAATATCTATAATAATATCTGCGTACATGTATTTCCCCTGCAAACGATGTTGTTATCTTTTCTATCATACCATAAATGCCCTGTTTACACCACACATATTGCCTGACATTTACACACATTTCTTGAAAATACATCTGCTCTTCCTTACTACCTTAAGCTTGCTATAGGTTGACATTTTCATAGGGGAGCGTTACAATTTTCTTAGACTTATCAGCTTATTAACTACACAATAACTAGGAGGAAGCTATGCAACAAAAAAATTCTATCGGACATATCATCTGTATTCTCTGTGTTTTCGTTTGGGGTACAACCTTTATTTCAACAAAAACATTACTCATTGACTTTCTCCCTATAGAAATTCTTTTTTTTCGCTCTGCTTTAGCCGTTATCGCTCTAACATGCATATCACCAAAACGTCTAAAGACAACTACATTTCGCCAAGAACTCATATTAGCAGCAACAGGATTATCTGGTGTTACCTTATATTTTCTATTCGAACACAAGCCTCTAATGCAAGTGTTATCGTTTCGATTGCACCTATTTTAACGGCATTATTGTCTTTTCTGTTTTTGAAAGAAGAAAAGCCTAGTATTCGCTTTTTCTTAGGTTTTCTTGCAGCGATTACAGGTATTTTCGCAATTAGTTTTAGTGGTGCCACACAGTTAAGCCTAAACCCCGCTGGTGATATTCTTGCACTTTTAGCTGCTGCTAGTTGGGCTATTTATTCTATTTTAGTCAAAAAAATCAGCGCATGGGAGTATCCTACAATTCTCATCACGCGCCGTATTTTCACTTATGGAATCCTCTTTATGATTCCTCTTTTAATAAAAACAGATTTTTCACTGAACTTACAGCGTTTCACCAATCCTCTCTATTTATTTAATGTTTTGTTTCTCGGTGTTGGTGCCTCTGCCGCTTGTTTTGTCGGTTGGAACTATGGTATAAAACTACTTGGACCACTACGTTCAAGTGTCTACATCTATCTAGTACCAGTTATCACTGTTATATCTTCCATACTTGTGTTAAAGGAAAGCATTACACCTGTTGGAGCACTTGGTACTGCACTTGCATTATTAGGCTTATTAATTTCAGAGGGTAGATGGCAAAAGAAATAACATTTGATGTCCTTTTCCTTTCATACAAAAAAGAACGGAAAACCGTTCTTTTTTATGTGTTTCTATTCTTTCACAATCATTAGCTCTTTTTCTCGTTTTTATATGTTGATTTTTGGCGAACAAGATGTCTTGGTAGTCCGTCAACCATCAATGGTGTCAACTCACCCATGATTAATGGTCTAGCATATGTAATGTATTCCTCACCGATGTTCGTACCATCTTCAACAATCCATTCCGTTGGCACTGGTCTCTCTACATTCGCGATTTCATGAATATCGTAAATGCTATATGCCACTTCATAAGGCTCACGCTTAACAACATCAATGGTAATCATCATGCCTGTTTGTCCCTCTGCTGCTGCCTCTCCTGCTAAATGCCCTACTGTAAATGCCTCATTGATATCCGTAAGTGATGCTAGATGTGTAGCTGCTCTTTGCAATGTTGAGAATTCAATCGCACGTGACTTAAAGCCTAATTCTGCTTGAATTTTATTCGTTAGTACCACTGCACTACCTGATAATTGTTTGTGACCAAAAGCATCAACATAATCAGATGCATTTCCTAGTTCACAAACAAAACGTCCATCTTTCAGTTTGATTCCCTCTGAAATTGCAATAACTACCGAGCTTTTTTCGCTTGCTAGTTTCTTAACTCTAACCATGAAGTCATCAATGTCAAAATCAACCTCTGGTAGGTAAATCATATCTGGTCCCTCACAGTCTTCACCTCTTGAAAGTGCTGCTGCTGCTGTCAACCACCCTGCGTGGCGACCCATGATTTCCACAACCGTTATCGTTGGTTTGTCAGCTCCAAAACTTGAGTTATCACGAATGATTTCTTTCATTGAAGTTGCAATATATTTTGCTGCCGAACCATATCCTGGTGTGTGGTCTGTAATTGGTAGATCATTATCAATCGTTTTTGGCACACCCATGAATTTTTGTTTTTTGCCTTTTGCTGCAGCATAATCAGATAACATCTTGATTGTATCCATAGAATCATTGCCACCAATGTAAAAAAAGCATTCTATATCATATTTTTCTAAAATAGCAAAAATTTTGTCGTATGTTTCTTCATTACCATCAATTTTTGGAAGTTTGAAACGGCAAGAACCCAAGAATGCTGATGGTGTTCTTTTTAACAACTCAATATCACTTTTGTCTTTAACAAATTCAGCGATATCTACTAATTCTTCTTTCAAAAATCCTTCGATTCCATGTTGCATACCATAAATCTTATTAAATCCTTGTTCTCTAGCGGCTGAAATAACTCCTGCTAAACTAGCATTAATAACTGCTGTCGGTCCTCCCGACTGTCCTACTACTATATTTCCTCTCATACTTATTGCCTCCATTATTTTTTATGCTTTATAGACTATTTTAGTTCATTTTGTGTAAAATGTAAAGAATAAAGATTTCGTATTTCGTATCGGTTTTCATATCGTTATGAAAAAGTACAATTATGCAAATAAAAACATTGACAAAGCAACGAATATCGTGTAAACTTAACTTCGTTGTAATCGACACAACGTGTGGGCGTAGCTCAGCTGGATAGAGCGTCTGGCTACGGACCAGAAGGTCGGGAGTTCGAATCTTCTCGCCCACGTAAAAGCAACCCGATAGTTTTTGCTACTGGGTTGCTTTTTTTTGCAATAGGTTAGGGTTTCGCAGTCAAAACCCTATCTCTATTATACTATTTCTAATTTTATATTGCTAAAATTGTAGGAAACTTCGTTCCATATAATCTTGTGCAAAAATTTATTTAGTTGCACTTGGATATTCATTACATAATAGACGATATGGTTTTTCGTCCTCTTCAATTTCTGGAAATCTTCCCATTTCTTCATAGAATCTATTGTCATTTGCATCATCATTTGACATAGAAACCTCACCAATTAAAACATCACCTGTTCCTGGTACAACTGCAAAATCATGATATTGATGTGGCCATAATGTAATACTTTCACCTGGCTTTAATAAAACATCTGTCCCTGCTTTCACATAATGCGAACGTCCATCTGCATTGAGCAATACATCTGTATCATCAAATTCACCATCTTTATCATTATACACTTTGATGATTAGTGTTCCACCACCTCTATTGATGATGTCCTCACTTTTGTTCCAATGAAAATGCATAGGTGCTGTTTGTCCCTCTTTTAACATTAACAATTTTTCAGCATATACTTTTTTATATCTATCATCATTTTGATTTCCATTTCGCAATGTAATCAATGCAAAACCTACTTTTTCAAAATCGCCAAGTCCGTAATCTGTAATATCCCAACCTAGCATATTATCTCTGATTTCATCGTATTCACTGCCCTTGTTGCCCCATTCTTCCTCACTCCAATTACAAAATGGTGGCAAATGAAAGCCATTGTCTGCTGCTAATTTCTCCATGTACTGAATTGTGTTATTGATTTCTGAACGTTTCATACTAAATTCCCTCTCTCTAATTTTATTTTGATTTATTAATGAGTATAATTCCACCACTTACTAAGAGTAGCGCAATGAAATTTCGTAAAGATAAAACACTTTCCCCTAAAAATATGCCCGATAATATCACACCAAAAATCGGAATGCTAAACGTATATACTGCTATTTTACTCACGGGGTTATACTTTAACAGTGTTGCCCATAAACTAAACGCAACCGTTGAAATAAATGCCATATAAACAAGTAATAAAGTGCTACCTAGTGTAAATCCCTCTACATGACCACCTAATAGTTTTCCTATCAAAAGTAATAACGCACCACCAAATAGTAATTGGTATGCTGTGATGGTAAATGCAGATTCTTTCTTAGACAGTAATTTCAGTGTGACACTACTAATTCCATATGCAACGGTACAAACAATCATCATACCCTCACCTTGTAACAAAAAGCCCTCGCCCCATGTTCCCGATGCAAGGTTTATAAGCACAACGCCTAATATCCCTAGCAAGCAACCTAGCCACTTCTTTCCTGTCATTTTTTCATTCTTAAATACAACTTGTGCTGCCAATATGGAAATAAATGCAGATGACGCATTTATAATCGCTCCTTTTGCTCCTGTAACATTTGACATGCCTATATAAAAACAAAAATACTGTAGTGTTGTCTGCAATACGCCCTGTCCTAGTACTGCTGGTATCGAACTTCTTTTAAGTATTAATACTCTTCGTTCAAGCACTCCTCCTAAGAGAAATGTCAAAGAACCTGCCAAAAAGAAACGATAACCTGCAAATAAAATTTGACTTCCTGTATCTTTTATTTGAAACCATTCATATCCAATTTTAATACAAGGGAACGCACTTCCCCAAAGTAAACAACATACTATTGCTAGACTTCCTACTATGATAGGATTTGTCATTTTTTCTTTTTTCATCTAGTCCTCATACTTTTACTGACAATTCTTCGATATTGCCCTCTTGTTTTTTATATGTATACAAAAACACTCATAACATACTCTCTATTGTCGATAAGCGTACATTATAAGCGTTTTTTAAGATGACACATTTTTACTAACAGGGGATGAGGGAATCGAACCCCCACCAAAGGTTTTGGAGACCCCTATCATACCACTTGACCAATCCCCTACGTGAATTATTTCCACTAAGATAGCCTATCATACAACGCCCCTTATAGCAAGTACTTTTTCATAAAACTACATATTTTTTTACATAATTGTTCCCATCTTCACATGATGAACTTCTTCGTCATTTTCTACAATCGCCTCTACTGCGTGCAATAATCCCTGTGAAATCATTTCAACAGACATCGTTGGTGTTCCTGCTGGCAAGGAAACTGCTTGCTCTGGCAAGTATGGTACGTGAATGAAACCACCTTTCATTTCTGGGTATTTTGTTTTTTCTAAATAAAGCAATCGGTACAAAACATCATTGCATACATACGTGCCTGCCGTATACGATACACTCGCTGGAATATCATTTTCCAAAATATGCGCCACCATTGCCTTGACAGGAAGTGTTACAAAATATGCTGTATCCCCATCTTCGTGAATCTGTTCACCAAGTGGTTGTTGCCCCTCGTTATCTGGAATACGCGCCTCAATTAAATTAATCGCCACTTTTTCTACGGTGATTTGAGAACGTCCGCCCGCTTGACCAACACAAACAACCACATCTGGTTTATACTCCTGCATTGCCTCTTCTAATACAATTCCATCTTTTTTAAATACTGTTGGAATCTCTTTTTTAATAATTGTCGCACCCAATATCGTATCCGGTAACAACTTTACAGCCTCGTAGGCTGGGTTGATGTCTGCTCCTCCAAAAGGGTCAAACCCTGTAATTAATATTTTCATGTTTTGGTACCTCCTCTAGTACACTTGTGGTTCTGGGATAATGATTTTTCCCTCTTGCATAATCATACGATTATCCACATAAATATCTGGTTCCATAGCTACAATATCAAAATGTCCATTTGCCTCATGTTTTCCGCCGAGTGCTAAGTTGCGTCCAAAACCAATATGAAAAGTACCATAACTAGATTCATCTTCTATATAGCAATTTCCTAAACATTTTGCATACGAATTAAGCCCAATGCCAAGCTCTGTTGCCGCAAACATTCTCTTATCTTGAAAGTCCTCTATATACTTTCTTAAACGAATACCATCTTCATTTTCTTCAATTTGAACAATATTGCCATTCTTTATTTTCATTTGAATTGGCAACTGATTTTTTCCTATATACCCTAGTGAGCCATCTATTATCATCGTTCCTACTGTTTTCGTCTCCTCAATCGGAACGTAAACTTCAATGCTTGCAGAAGAATAACCTCTTCCATCTTTGACCACTCCATTAAAGAAACCAGCAACTCGATTTTCCTTATAAAAGCGAATGTCTGTCCCTGCCTTTGTAGTTACACGAATCATTTCAGAATCATTGATATACTTCATAATTACTTGTGCCATCAGCTTACTCTTTTTCGTGTCCATCATTAGAAAATCGTAAGTGAGCATAGATTGCCCATTGTTGGTTAAAAGTGGCAGGGAGAGGAATTTTCCTCCCCGCTTTATAATTCTTTTTACTGCCAACGTCGTCACAATCGAATACCCTGTTGCACCAATAACTGCTGTGTATTCATCAAAAATAGTTTCATTTTCGTCGAAAAAAACACCTACTTGCTTGCCTTTTCTCTCTACAATCATCAAATCTGTTTTTGCTTTTTGTTTTGTTGCAACTGCCTGTAATATTTCTGCCTCTACTATATTATCCTCATTGGCAACAATTAACAAACGTTCCCCTGTCTTTAGCTGTAGCCACTTCTCAACTACAATCTTAGCTCCTCGTTCCATAGCCTCTGCTGTCGTATCCATTGTCTTATCCTATTGTCCTCTCGCTATTTTAGAACTAGCATATATCCAATCTGGAACACCAAGAAAATAACTGCTAAAAATACTTGGTTTTTAATTACACCCCAGCGATCTTTCATATCCAACATCGCAACTGGTACAATATTAAAGTTTGCCGCCATCGGTGTACAAAGTGTTCCACAATATCCACATGTCAATGCTACCATTCCAATTACCACAGGGTTTGCTCCTAAAGCGAGTGCAAATGGATAGCCTATTCCCACTGTCATAACGGTAATCGCTGCAAATGCATTTCCCATAATCATTGTAAATAATGCCATACCTATGCCAAACACGATAATTCCTACCGTAACATTGCCCTCTGGTATAATACGTCCTACATATCCTGCAATAACTTCACCAACACCACTTGCTGTAAATATAGCACCAAGACTCGCCAAAAGCATTGGTAACATACTAAGTGGACCTACTGTAGATAATAAACGTTCTGAATCTTTCAAAAATACATTCGGTTTGTTATCTTTTGAAAATACCATCAGCGTAATCATTGCTACGATAATACCTGCTCCAATTCCAACGAGTGCACCAAGTGTTGGCAAAAATACTGCAAATGCAATCGCACCAAGACCGATAGTTAAAGCTGGTACAAATATTTTCATTCCAATTCTCTTTGCCGCCTCTTGTGTATATGTTTGCGTTGGTGCGTCCACACGTCCTACTTTTACTTTCTTAAGGATTGCTGGAATTGTCATAATGATAATCAAAACACCCGTTGCCACTGGAGGTATCCAACGACCAAATGTCAGCACACTTCCTAATGTACACCAAAACACACCAGTTCCAATGCGTGATGAATTTTCGCTATCTTTCACATTTTTAATTCCTGTATAAATTGCAATCAATCCCATAATCATATAGATGATTTCCAATAATTTTTGTCCTGTTGTAAAATCTGCACTTGTAAAAAAGCTCATTGTATTCCTCCTCTCTATTTCTTATCTCCGTAGTATTTTTTACGTAATTTCTTATCTTTAAAATAATAGAAAATAATTGCAACTGTTACACAAAATACTGCAACTGGTATCTCCGCTTTTGCTAAATCAAGCAAGCTTACTTCATAGCCAAGAGAATCTAATGTTGATTGCACAAGTAGTCCACCTGAGCCACCTACAAAAAGTACCTGACAGAAAAACCATGCAATATTTTCCATTCCTGACGCCATTCCCTTTAGTTCTTCTACATGTTCTTCCTTTGGTTCTTTTCCAGACGCTTCAATCGCACTTGTCGCCATTGGCATAATGATTGGGCGTACAAAACCTGCAACACCACCAAAGCTTACATTAAATGCGCCAAAAACAGATCTCATCACGCCATATGCTCCGATTACCATGCCCGACGAGGCACCTTTCATCTTCTTCATCAGCGAGGCTGCCGCCTCCTTTAGACCATTCCTCTCCAATGTTCCTGTTACCAACATAATTAGAATAAATATTGCCATGTTTCGATTGTTCACAAAGCTGGTTCCCAATGTTTCTAATAGCCCTTGCACTCCAAGCCCCCCTGTGAATGCGGTTGTTATTGCTGCCACTAAAATAATCAAAATTGCATCCATTTTCAATGCAAATCCGACAATTACAATAACAATACCTAGTAGTTTAATCCATTCCATCTCACTTCTCCTTTTCTTTGTTTTGTCGTCTCTCACCTATACAATCATTGGTCTAAGCCTTGTATGGGCAAGTTTCATGGTGTCTGCAGTAATCACTGCTTTATTCTCATAAATGCTCCTTGCATTTATTAGCATATGAATAGTGGCAACATCATGCGCCACATGCGCCCTTGCACACAAATTTAGATAATCTCCTTGTGCTGTTTCATCTGCCACTTCACTGGTATAAGCCACCGTCGTAATCCACGGAAAACGAACTGACGGGTAGCGATGTGCTTGGTCTGCCTTAAATGGAATCCAATAATTAATCATTTCCTTATAATAATTTGCTGGAAATAATTTCGGCAACCATGCATGTGCGTACTTTTCAAACTGCCACGCCCACTCTTGGTTTAGCTTTTGCATTTCTGGCTGTTTCATAAGCGCTTGAGCAATAACATCTTCCAACTTTTTATTCACCACATAGTTGCTCTGATAACATTCATCACTCACTGTCCAAAAATACCCATATAGTAAAGAACGCGGCAGCCAAAACCCTTTATAAGATGGCGATGTATAGCCCGAAAATTGCTGTTCCCACTCATGTGTTGGTACACCATGATTATCAATCATTACATCTGGAAGAAATGTCTCAAAAAGCCTTGTCAGCCCATATGCCTCTGTGTGTTTCGTATCTGCCTTAAAATGCTCATGGTAAAACTCTTTTCCAATAGCATTAAAGCGTGCAACATGAAATTTCCAATATGGGTTTTTCTTTTGTAATTCGTAGTGTAACGCTGCCCCATCTACATTCTCCATTGGAACAATGACGAGATTTAATTTATCTGCCAAATTTTCAAACTGTGGTTCCGTCAATAATTTTTTTAGTAAAATAAATGCTGCGTTCGTTGCTGACACTTCATTTGCATGATGTCTACTATTTATAATTTCTGATGGGTAGTTTGTAATACGTTTCGTTCTCGATAAATACCCCTCACCTACTGGTTGCAATTCAATCGCATAAATCTTCCTGCCCTCATAAGACGTTGCAGTTTGGTAAACTTCAATGCCAGAAACACACTTTAGTTCTTCTATGATATGAAGATATTCTTCGTAACTGATGAGTTTATTTTCCATCAAATCAATATCAGAAATATGTTTTGTTTTTTTATTTTCTGTGTTTTTACTTTCTAGATTTTTACTTTCTGTATTTTCATTTTCTGTGTTTTCATTTTCTACATTTTTATTTTCTGTATTTCTACTTTCTGTGTTTTCATTTTCTACATTTTTATTTTCTATATTTCTACTTTCTATGCTTTCATTCTCTGCGTTTTTATCTTGAAGTTCCTTGCATAGCTCTGCTGTGTATTCTTCATCTTCGCAAAAAATATGCAGCACTTGGCAAATTCCAAAGTCTTGTTCTTGCAAAATCATGTTTTCCTGTAGCAAATGCATATAAGCCTTTGCAACTTTTGTATTTACACCATCTAATTGCAATTTTACATGATATTTTCCATCTTCAAATGCAATTTCTTTCATAGAAAGAGAAATATCTTCTCTGCAAACTCTTGAAATTTCCTCACCATCAACACAAATCATTGGCATAAATTTTTCATGGTCAAACAACGTAACTTTGAACGATGGCGCTCCCTCGCCTTGCTCTATAATCGGCAGAATCAATCCTACTTCTTCTAACATTTCGCCGAATCTTTCCATGCCATAATTCTTAAAATAATCTGCACCTACAAAGTACATATCTTCGTGAAGACCATCTAATGTAGAAAATAAATCTTCTCTGCTTGGCAATCTATAATTTGGCTCACTCGCCACCACTTCCATTTGTAGTTTTGCAAAAAATGGTTGATCTTGCACTGTTAAATGCTCATTTGTGGCATCTTCCATGAATGCTCTACAGTCTGGCAACACTTCTGCTTGGTAAATATCCCATATTTTCTCAACATCTGTTTCAATTCTATGTTCCCACAATAATGCACCATTTACTTTTACTTGCAAATACCCCGTAGCAGGGTGTACTTTCCCCATATTTTCATATTGGTTCAGGTAGGGACGTTCAAAGCACCTCGCCTTATAAGTGTCTCGATACACTTTCTTCTTCGTGATATCTTCCCCTATCACCTCATAGGTAATGTCCTCGTCACCCTCGTAAAGCACAAATTCAACATCATTCTTATCTATCTGCAATTCTCTTGTCAAAACATCAATAATCGGATATAATTCCTGCAAATATCGAATCGGAAGATCATACCACTTCTTCGCATCTCCTCCTATGTTATTATAAGATGGTGTAACACCATCTTCATCTTGCCATGTTGTAACACCCTCTGGCAAAAATGCACGAAATGCAATAACCACCCTTTTAAGGTTTTCACACTCTTGCATTTGTGGAATAACCCGCTCTTCCAGCCATGAAAAACCTTGTTTATAAGAGCAAAGAATCTGATTCTCTACAATTTCTACATTTCTTTTTCTTAATTCTGCTTCTATCTCTGTCCGTATACTCTCACGTATTTCTGCCTCTTCACTAATGGCAGCATGAACCTCCACAAAATCCCCTAACTTTAAATTCGGATACAGTTGCGTTTCTAATATGTTCCTCAGTTCATCTACTTCCCAAGAAATCTCATACTGCTTTTCGTAAACAATACGATTTCCTTTGTAATTCTTAAATTTCACTTCTGGATAAAATGCTTGTATTTCATCTATTCTTTCTTCAATTTCTGGTGAGAAATACGCCTCCACCTCTTTATCATCTTTATCTATTGCCTCAAGATATGCAAGTTGCCCGTCCAATTCTCGCATTGCAAAATCATCTGTCATCTTCTGCAATCTTCTTATCCATGTATCAAAAGCCGATAAATTTGGAAAGCTCTCACATATTTTGCTTGAAAGCATTTCCACTTCTTCTCCAGTCCCCTCTACATAGACACGTGCGCCCTTATCATCATCTTCAATATATACTCTACATTTTTCACTTTCTCGAAATATAATTGCATTCCCTGCTTGATATTCTTCTGCTAATAAAGACCCCGAAAAACCTGTTGTTTCCATTCCAAAACGAAATGAAATATTACAGGCTGCAATTAAAATCGAAGAACTTGCCTCTTTGGGTAGTATTATTTGAAAATTTAACTGGTCTGGTAATAAATCATTATTTTCATCTAATAAAAACTCTCCATTTACTGCAAATAAAGATTCTAACCCCTTTTTATTTCTCCAGTCAAATGCAGGTATCTCTTTTGCATTTCGTGTTGCGTCCACATAATCTTGTGGTATCTCCTGCAATAGCTGAAAAGGTGCCAGCAACTCTTCCATTGCTGCCTTTACTGGAATCTCCATATCACCCTCTAATGATGCCACTGGAAATTTCGCTCTTTCTGATTGAAACCCAAAAATAAAAGCTGTTTGCACCGCCAACTTTTTCTCTTCCCAAGAAAATTCTTCTCGTACTTGTAGTTTATTTTTCCATATTCTCATCATCTTTGCCTCCTTGTATTTCATTTCAGCATAGTTATGTATAGGTTTTATTATATTTTTTGTCTATATATTTGTCAATAAAATTCGGTTTGTGCTTGTGATTTTCTTTTTATACAAAAAAAGAATCAACACTTGCTGATTCTAAAGATTATAAAATTTGATTTTACTGTTATTACTTTTGTAATATACCCTAAAAACCACATATAAGAAAGAAAATCAAACCTAGAAAGTATACCCTCCTAGTCTAGAAAACGAAACCTATCCACCTTCGTACAGTTCCCTGTACTTCTTGGTTATGCCCTCGACCGATTAGTAACAGTCAGCTAC
>JGI994J12354_10001932_pt1 | contig 20722 bp, 15 predicted proteins | sample IntmicLarv3ML3BL_FD_12354 | JGI IMG/M metagenome (IMG submission 12354) | reverse complement strand
CTCACCATGAGCGACAATAGTCTCTCCTGCCACACCGGCCAAGACCTGTTGGTTGAGCTGCCCGTATTCTGCTGCCTCGCTCATAAAGCTGTCGCATTGGATGAAGCTGTATTCCTGATATTCTGTATATTGAAGCTTGTCAACATTCCTTTTTGCAAAAAGATACTTCATCGCCGCGCCGGTTTCTATGGATTTTAAAAAGTAGGTTTCCCTGTCAAAATATTGGTTGACTGACGGAACAGTATATGACACGAAGCCGTGCAAAACTATTTGGTAAAACGGAATGTCCTTGGAAAACATGGTGTTTTTACCCGAACGAACCGGAGCATCCGTAATCACGGAAGCATAGGGAAACACATAAGAATTGGCGTTGGAAAATGCAATTTTGCCCCCTTCGGTGTTTAGAGTCTCCATCACCTCAAGCCATATGTTCATCGTATCATTGCGGCTGGTGTGGTTGCGCGCACCGAAATCCGAATAAAGGCGTGTGCCCAAAGTAATTGCAGAAAGCGACAGTGTCGGGTAGCTGTTTTTATTCTTCATAAGCTTTACTGCCGCCGATTGCACACTTTTGGGTGTAAGCAAATAATATGGGTCATATGCGGTATCCGACAGGAATGTGCCGGCTTTGTACGGATAAATGCTCAATGGCGTTTTGCTCAAATCATAAATGTTAGTCTTGCTGTTACTTTTATATGTATCGGTCAAATTTACATCATAGCTTACACCAACACCGAGCTCTTCCAGCGCGGAAAGAACCTTGCGGAACTCCGATTTGCTTCCCAAGGTGCTGTCGGGAGTCAGCGAATTAGGAATAACAGGAGTCGTAGTACGCTCAGAAAAATTCGAAAGAATCGCTGAAACAGAAAGCTCGTTGGTTTTAAGACTCGAAACCACATCAAGAACATCCTGGACTGTTGTTAATGGTACAACCTTTTTAACCGGTATGCCAAGAACATTTTCCTGCCGCTCAATTCCACCCATAAATTCCACTGTTAAACCCTTGTGCTCAGCGCCGCTTTTGGTAAGCTGCTTGTTTTCAATCAGATATTGCCGATAGATATTCGCCATGTCAGAGTATGTGTTTTGTCCTTTATCCATCAAAGTATAATTCACGGTAAAAGTGTCGGGATATTCCCGCAATGTATCCATAATCGTTATCATGCGCGAATCATACGCTTGAGCCTTCATTTGCACACTGTCCGCAGAACGGTATACAAAACCGAAATACGCACTGTTATAGCTTTGCTTCACACCCGAAATCATTGCGTTCACGGTTGCATTCGCTTCGCCGCTTGTGGCAATTGCCGTAAATCCGCCACCCGGCATATTCACACCCAAAACCGGCATATTAACTACCGATGGCGACCCGGTTTTTTGTTTGAGCGGCGTGGCGTCGTCGCGTCCGTATATTGTTTTTGAATATGTAAATGTCGAGGGGGAAGGTTGGTTGAAATCAATCAGCGCCCCGCTTCCGTCGGGAACCATGATATATCCCTGTTGATCCGGACCTGCTGCACCGAAGGATGGGAGAAGCTGGATAGCAGCAAGGAAAAAACCGTCCTTATCCTCCTCAATTTCCGCGGCAATAATGGACGCCCGCAGTCCGGCATCCGTCAATGTATATTCAACCGGAATTCGAAACCCATAATTACTAAAATAATACTCTATCCGTATTCCATTTGTGATTGCCGTACCTTTGCATGATGCCATGCCGTTCGAAACAACCGAGCTAATATTGCCGTTTGAATCATAATAATCAATCATAAGGCTGGAAATCAGTCTCTTCTTAAAGTTTCCTGCTGCAAGCTCGTCACTTTCATAATCTTCAACCGAGCCGGAGAGTACAAAACCGGTTTTGACATTTTTAATACTGACATGTCCATCATCGGCATCAGCGTATAGCGCAAAGTCACCCTTTCGGGCAACTTCGGCATAACTGAAAACCGACTCGGAATTTGTAACATCAGAAGTTGCCGCATAAGGCTCTCCATCAATCAATGCATTCACACTGAGGAACATGAAGCTCAGTGCCAAAATGACACATGCCGCTCTTTTGATTGCTTTTTTCAAAGTCATAACCATGCCTTTCTTATATAGTTCCGACGCCCGGGAGTCCTATATGCCGGTATAAATTCAACGCAACGAAATTTCCGTGAAAATATCGCCTGCAAAGCCGAATAAGCGAATAACAACGCTGTAAATAATTGCCGCAATTGTAACAATCATAATCATGCCAACCACCGTGAGGATAAGGCTGAAAATGCATTTTTTAAGAGTGAACTGATGAACCTCCTTGACTGCCATTACAATGGCGAGTCCTGTCCATACATACATCAAATTCTGCGCAATGCTCAAAAAGGCCGATTCGTCAAGTGACAGCACATGGCTTGCCAGCACAAGCGGAATTGCAAACAAAACCAGCGGGAGCATGGCATATCCGACGAAGATACATATTTCTTTGAATTTTCCTTCGCCATCCATAAGTGTGGACACTGCCCAATTAGCTACCACAAAAAACACGAACAATCCAACAGTGGAGAAAAAGCTGTAAAACACATTAAACTGTTCAAGGTCATTGTGATTGAACAAAAAACCTGTTCCCTGACGGTTGATAACAGATGTAACGAAAAACCCGGCTACTATAAGCAGTGCAAACATAATACTGCCCTGTTTTTCCTCCTTAAGCATGGTATATGCCTTGAATGGATGTCTCATTGAATAAAGAGGCATCGCGCGGGCGCTGATTCGCGTGTTGTATTCACTCGTCACTTTTCGCCGTTTTTTTACCGCCGATAACACGAATGGAACCGCTAACAATAACACAATCGCCAAAAGAATAAGCGGGAAAAATTTCACAAGCAATTCTGAACGATAATCCTTAAATGCTTCCGAATAATTTTCGCGTGAGCCTGCACGTTCAAAATATTTCAGCGATTCGCTGTATTTCCCTTGCACCGCCAGCGCTTTTCCCATACCGAGATTGGCAATTTCATCGAAAGTATTCGTTTTGAGAATGTTTTCCCAAATTCCAAACGCCTCACTGTTTTCGCCTCGTTGAAGCAGCGAAACCCCTTCGTGATAAAGGCTGCCATAAGCCGTACGCGTAAATACATTGATAGAGTTCCCGGCATTGTCCAGCACCAGAATTTTGTCGTTCAGAACTTCAATAGCAACTGGAGATGTGGCAGTGCCCTGCTCTGATCCAAGCCCTCCGAAAGCAAAAATGAGATTGGCGCTCAAGTCATACTGATATATGCGACCCTTTCGTCTGTCCAAGAGGTTGATAAAGCCGGCGTCATCATAAGCGACATCAACAAATTGCGAGTCAAGGAATCCGTTTTGCGGGCTGTAAACGACCTCCATCTCACCATATCTTCGTACACCCCCACGCCCTTGGTACCATAAGACGTTTTCTCCAAGCGGATTAAGCCGCTCAAGCTGACCGGTGAAGGTGCCGTCGAAATCGTTTTTTACACCATAAATAAACCCGTTATTATCAATATCAATACTGGTATATTCCACCGGCACATATTTTTTCATGGAATCAGCCTGTGTTCGTGACAACAGGTTTTTCCAAAAACGATCCATCACCAGTGCTGCGGTGACATTTACCTTCTCGGCTCCGAAAAATCCCATAAAGCTTTTATCGGATTTGTATTGCAGAATACCGTTGTATGAACCCTTTGAGAGTATATAATACACACCATAGTCATCACACACCACTCTTTGTGGCACAAAATTGAAACCATCCGGCAAAACATCCGACTCCGGAGCATCAAGTGTTCCAATGCGAACACCCTGCTCGTTCAAAATGTGAACCACCTGCATTTTGGGGTCGGAAACCAGCAAATCCCCATTAGGCTTCACAAAAATACCGGTCGCATTCTGAATTGAAATAAGATCTCCGTTTTCGTCTGCCGGATTGATGACTCCAAACAGAGAAAGGTCTCTATCCAGCCAAAGCAAACGGTCATTACCGGCATCCAAAACACATACATTTTGATTGGCTGTCACATACATATCTGTTGGCTTGCTCAAATTTCCCGCGCCCTCAATGACCGTAATCGGTTTTTGGGGTTCGTATCCCGCAGGACCCGAAACAGCCTGCCCTTTGCTATTATAGTTATAATTGTAGTAGGTATCCTCCTGCTGGAGCTGCGAAACGGCAGAAACAGTCGTGAAGGGTGCGAGCAGCAACGCCGCAGAAAAGGCAGATATGCAAAATGTTTTCAAAAATTTCATTAATTGCGGCTCCATTCATTGATTTATTTCATGCCGGAGGTGCTCATCGTTTCGATAACCATATTTTGAGAAAGCAGGAACAGCACTATTGGCGGAATCATCAAAATCAAAGTAGCGGCGGCTGTGACGCCGGCTTGAGCGAGTCCGCTTGCCTGTAGCTGTGACAAAATAGAAGGCAGCATTTTGAGACTGTCACGATAAACAACACTTCCACCGGTGGAATTCCAGATTCCCTGAAACGCGAAAATTGCCGCCGTAAGCCATGCAGGCTTGACGCTGGGCAACACAATCTTAAACATGACAGTGAATTCGTTTGCACCATCTATTCGTGCCGCCTCAAGGATTGAGACGGGAATTTGTGACATAAAATTAATCATAAGGTACAATCCAAGAGTAGCTTGAAGTGTGGGGAGTATAAGCGCACCGTATGTATCAATCAACCGGAAATTAGCCATGACAATATATTGTGGTATAAATGTAACCGATGCCGAAAAAAGGAGCGCCATTACCACCATTTGATTTATAACCTTTCGACCCCAAAATACATGCCTTGACAACGGATACGCCGCCATGCTGGACAACAGAAGGTGTCCGAGTGTTGCGACAACACTGACAAAAAGGCTGTTGAAGATATATCGCGACAACGGGACATAAAATTCGGTCGCGGCCTTTGAAAGGTTTGCAAAATTATCAGTTGTCGGGTGCTTTACTGTCAACAAACGCGGCGGGAAAACGTATATTTCATTAATAGGCTTAAAAGCCGTCACCACAACATAAGCAAGCGGAAGCATTAAAAATGCGCCCACCAGCAAAAGCAACACGAGAATCACCAGATTCCCGCCCAGCGAACGGTTAATATTTTTTTTGAATACCGAAAAAGCCATTCGAAAACATCCTTCAACATAAGATATCAATGAAACCCGCTGCACAGTGCTCAGTCATCTCTGTATTTCACAAGAATTGACGAAATTATCTTGTTCACCAAAATCATAAGGACAAACAAGAAGGTCGCAATCGCGCAGGCATATCCCATTTCAAACCGCACTGTACCGATATCCATGATGTATGTAACAATTGTATCAGCGCTGTAGTTTGTTGTGGGAAAACCGGCAAGGCTGATTATAATTTGGGCAACACCAAAGCTTGCGGAAATTTGCATGACCGCGCCGAACATAAGCTGCGGTGCCATTTGAGGAATTGTTATATAGCAAAGCTCTTGCCAGCGGTTTTTGATTCCGTCAATCGACCCGGCTTCTGAAAAACTTTTATCCATCCCTTGAAATCCCGCGATAAAGGCGAGGAATCCATCCACCCCCCATGCTGGACCAAAGCTGGACAATAATCAAAACGGTCATGACGGTATCGGTGTTACTGAGCCATTTGACCGGCTCGTTCAAAATTCCAAGCTGCATAAGCGAGGAATTGATGAACCCATATTGGTCGCCGCTGAACAGAAACTGCCACACCATATAAGTTGCGCCGGCAAGAACCGGAGCATAAAAAATAAAGGTCAAAATGGTGCGAAGCTTTTGTCCCAATTCATTGATAAGCCACGCAAAACAGAACGATAACACATAACTTAACGGGCCGGTAAAAAGCGCAAAAAGCAATGTATTTTTCAAAACGGTAAAAAACACCTGATCCTGCAAAAACATTCGCTTATAATTCTCAATCCCGGCAAATACAGGAGCGGAAAGCATATTAAAATCGGTGAAGCTCAACACAACGGCTGAAATAACGGGAAGTAATGTCAGCATAAAAAACAAAATCATATATGGCAGAAGCATTGCATAGCTGACAAGACTATGCCGCAGTTTATCCTTTATTGATGCGGCTTTCAATTGAGTTTCCGAAGTGAGCATATTTATGACCATTCCCTTCTCCAGCCAATGCTGAGCGATTTTTTAAAGTTCTTATTGCTGACGTTTCAAAAGCTTTTCAACCTCTTCATTCTTGCGAATAATTTCCTGGCTGATAATTTTATTTTGGCGGTCAAAGGTTTCCTTTGCGTTCTTTCCGCTATACACGACATCGCGGAAAGCGTTGTCAAGGCATCGAGTGGTGAAATATCCTCCGGGAACCTCGGGAACTTCCGAAAGAAATTCACGTTGATTGCCGATAATGTCCAGCTCTGACTGCGACCACGGAAGCATCTCAAACGCTTCCAGATTAGCAGTGGAATACCGCGAGGATGGTCCAAAGAGATTTTCAATCCCCAATCCGAATTTCAGCTGACTTTCAGCGCTGGTGAACCAATCCATAAATTTCCAGCTTGCTTCAGGATGTTTTGCGTTTTTGAACTGGATATTAGCAGTCCCCGACCCAACGACCGAATAATCAACCGTTCCATCACTGCGAACAGTACCGGGAACGCGTGTCATTGCCCATTGGTTGCGAATTTCCGGTGCGGCGATTGAGAATGTGTTGTACATTTCATAAGGCGCGATGCCAATCGGCATTTCGCCGGTACGGAATCGAGTGTTGAAATTATAGTCGGTGGAATAACCATACAGTGTGTAAAAATCAGTCCAAAGCTTGAACGCTTCAAATGCTTCGCGGCTGTTCAGTGCTGTATCGGTTCTTATATCGTTGTAAAGCTCACCGCCGTTTTGTGTCAGAAGTGTGGCAAAAACATCCTTTGTGCCAAGACCCGTGTCAACCGCTCCCTGCGCAGTAACATTAAAATACGGGATACCGATAGACATATTTCGCCTTTGCAGAATGGCGCTGAGCGAAAAAATCTCTCCCCATGTTTCCGGAGGCTTTACATCAAGCTCCGCAAAAATATCGGTTCTGTAAAACATCATGAAAAACGTCTGCGTACATGGCAGCGCATATACGCCATCGTTGAATGAATACGGAATCGTTGCTCCCTCAGAAAAACGGGATTCAACATCGCCGTATGTTCCAAACTGTGTCAAATCCGCCAACGCGCCGCGCCACGCGAGGTTTACCGGCTGACCGCGGGGAACCATCAGAGCAACATCCGGGCCTGTTCCGGCCAATGTTGATGCCACCATTGATTCAGTACCCGAAACAATGGACAAATCCACCTCTATTCCGTTGCTTTTTGTGAAGTCGCTGTCAATCATTGTTCGCACAATCTGAGCCTGTGAACGCCCGCTGTTTATCCATACCTTTACCGTTTCACCGCTTCCGTCAGTACCGGAAAAGCTGCTGTAATCATTCATGAAGGAATTGACAAACATTGTAAATTCGTGTTTTATTACCTCAAACACGTTTGCTTTATATGGCTTTGTTTCGGCATCAGATGATTTAACGGTGAAATAATCAATTTCAAGCGGCTGAAAGCTGCAATCCATAAGCCATGAGGACAAAGACATGATATTGTCGCTGAAATTCGGGAGTCTTACAGCAATAGTTTCCGGCTTTTCGGCAAAGCTCATCAATTGTTTTGCCACTCTCCGCAGACTTTCAGACTGATTACCCTTTGTTTTATTAAGCTCATCAAAAAGGTTAGCCAAAGCATCAATGCGCTTTGATATATCCTGTAAATTTTCGGTCAAACCGGAAACTTGACGCTCCAAATAATAGTCGCGGTTCGGGTCGGGATTGCTGCCCGTGACCATAAGTATCTTACGATAAACCTCATTAAGCTCCACATTAATTTGGTCAACAGCAGTCAAAACCTCTGCCCATGAACCAAGCGAAACTTCAAATGTAATAACATAAACCCGGCCGGACTCAAAATAAATTTTTGCGTTATCACCATTGGAGTCGGCAATATTCTTGTGCTGCCACCCTGTTTTATATGGAAATGCTACATTCATAAAAGACTCGGACGGCGCATTACCATCAATGTATATATTCCGGCAGGTAGCCATACCGATTTTGAAATCCTGTTTAAATTTAACTCCTATCTCATACAGCCCGCTTTCAGGGACCTCAATCTGATAGGATATCCATTGCCCCTGTTTGCTCCAGCTTTCTTTTCCGATGGTATTAAGTGTAGCGGTTTCAATTCCGTATGGCTGAGTTTTGGGGCTTGACCGGTCACTGACCGGAAGAATTACGGTATCCGATTTTTCAAAAGGATGCTCCGCTTCGTACTCCTTATAATATCCCGTTGCTTCTTTATATCCGTTTTTTTCGTGATTAGCATTCACCTCGTCCGATGAAGCGGCCGATTTAAACCCGCGCAACACAATGTCGCCAAACACTACGGCCTCGCGTGTGCAATTAAAAGTGAGAGTATGCTCACCTTTTTCAAAATAAAAAAGGTATTCGCAGCCGTTGAAGGTTTCACGGTCAGAAAATGTGCCCGACATCCATTTAAAAACCTCCTCCTGCTCCGGAGGAAACTGATTCCCCTTGACATCGGTTTCAAATTCGCCGTTTGTGCCTTCGGGAATTATATCCTTGAATGCACGCTTCAAGGTCAAATTCGAAGCTCCGGCAAACGGAACCCTTCCATCAATTGCAAGGCTGATTTCAAAATCCCGACCTTTGCCGGCAATCGGGAAATAATCCGCCGATATTGTATACATTGCAGATTCCGGAACACTCAACGCATATGTAACCGCACCGCTTTCATACAGCTTTACGGCGTTTTCTTCTCCTTGATAATCAACGACCTCACCACCGGAAACCTCCAACACATCTGCGCCATCCACACAAATTTCCGCCGCGGCATTGGGCGCAGTTTGAGCAGTGATATAATTGTAGTATGACATGGGCACATCTCCGCTGACAACGGCAGATTGCTCGCGGGCGGATGCTCCGTTAGGCAGTCCGGCGCCAACCTCCGGCCGGGCATCTCCGATGATATCATCAGCATGTGCAAACATTGAAGTTGAACTGATAAACACAAAGAAAGCCAGAACTATTACAAATACAGAACTAATTTTCTTCATTTTTTTCTACCTCACCAGTTTTTTGGGAATTAAAATATCGAGCGCGATATTCACTTGGCGACATATTATATGTGCGTTTGAACGCCTTGCTGAATGATTGCACAGTATCATAATCAAGCATAATTGCGATACGGGTCAGCGAAAAACGGCCGCTTTCAATCAATTTGACGCTGCGTTCAACCTTTTTCTGATAAATATAGTCCCGCAGCGTAACGCCAGTTTTTTCCTTGAACATACGGCTGAAATAGTTGTAACTGTATCCCAAATCACTTGAAATTTTGCGAATACTGTCAAGATTCTCAAGGTTGTTGTCAATATACTTGATAATAGAGTAAACGGTGGCTCCCACAGCAACCGATTCAGATTTTTCCGGCATCATTCTCCGTGCATTTTGAACAGAGAATTTGCGATAAATCATGATAATAATTTGTTGAAGCAGGCTGGTTATATAATCATCGGAATAGTCAGGGCGAAAATAGAATTCGCTGATTAAAAGTGAGAAAACCGACAAGAAATTATTGGAAGAAACTGATTTTGATTCCGAATGCGGCTCATTATAAAACCTGACAAGCTCGTCCCGCGACGGGTCATCATTAAGTGTAAAGCCTATATAAAAGAAGTGAAGTCCTTTTTCACCTGTGGCTATAATTTTGTGTTTGTCGCCAACACGTGAAACAAACACATCGTCCGCCTTGATTTTGTGCGGCCTTCCGTTTATATAGCATTCTCCCTCGCCGCTGATGACACAGGTAATCTCGCTGCACAATTGTGTATGTTCACTCACTTCATAAGACGGCTCACACTGTACCTCGCCGACTTGATGAAGGTTGACAAATCCGTAACGGTGCGGGTCATGCCAGAATTCGAAATTGAAGTGATACTTACGTCCAAAATTATTCTCCATCTTGCATATCCCCCTCCAAAAATACAACAGCATTCGTCAAAATCAATTCAATCATCAGTGCTTTTTCGCATTTTATTACAACAATATGATAAAACAATTTATATAGCTTGCACAATTATTATATCATTAAGCTTCCCGCTAAGGAACACATGAATCACCCTCTTAGGTGTCTCAATTCGCCTTTTTGAGTTGTCCTCATGACGAATAGGAGTATTAAAAAACACATTGACAGAGTCAGGACAACTTCATCAACGTGTGTTTTGCAGATTAATTAAAGGTTACAGGCAAACCGGTTTCCCGTCCTCCAGCCTTGACAATTCGGCGGCAAAGCAAATCATGTGACTTTGCACCGAAACGTCAATACCGCTGCGAACGGCTGCATCATTGCGCTCAATACAATCAAAGAACTCGCTCACCATACGATGATCACCTCCGCCGTGACCTTCCAAATCCTTGTTAAGCGCGGCAATGTCAAATTCTTCCGCTGGCTGACCAAACCGGTGAAGCACAACAGTATTTGTGCCCATATTTCCTTCTATTTCGCCAAGCGTTCCGCAAACCTTAATTTCGCGTGTCATTTTGCGGGTGAATCCGGACAACGTAAACGCGGCTGTCGCGCGGTTCGCAAATTCCATATTAACCACCTGATGGTCAACAACATTATTGTCACAATGAAACACACACCGTCCATATGGGCCGGACTTAATGGCTTCATAAACCTTTTCGGAGGTTGGCTCAGGGACAAGCACATCACAAGGCCAGTTCGTGTTTCCCTTTTCGATACCGGTAATATTGTTTGTAACATATATTTTTTCTGCATCATAAGGGCAGTCTTGCTTTGCGGCGCATCCGCCCATGCAATATTTTGTGCTTCCCTCAGGCGCGTTTTCCTCATTGAAATAAGAAAGGCTTCCAAATGATGATACCCGAACACAATCTTGTCCCATGAGCCAAAGTATAATGTCCATATCATGGCAGCATTTTTGCAAAATCATCGGGCTTTGCACATTGCTGTCCGCCCAATTTCCGCGCACAAAGCTGTGTGCCTGATGCCAGTACCCGACATTTTCAGCGGCGTGAATATTGATGACCTCCCCCACAGCACCGCTGTCAATTAATTCCTTGATTTTGACATAAAACGGGGTATAGCGAAGCACATGACAAACGGTGACCTTACGTCCGGTTTCATGTGCCTTTTCCAAAAGGGAGAGAATGTCCTCTTTGTCATTGGAAATAGGCTTTTCAAGCAAGACGTCATATCCGCGCTCCAGCGCAGGCATGGTGTGAGAAACATGCTGGAAATCCTGTGTAGCAATAATCATGACATCCGCCAGCTTCGGCTGTTTCATCATGGCCTCGGCCGAGTCAAACCGCATACACTCAGGAACACCGTATTCATCGCCTGTCAGCTTCAGACGAATCGGGTCAATATCTGCAATTGCCACAATTTTCATGCGGTCGGGATTCTTTTTTTGATATGGCGCATATGTGCCTGCTCCGCGTGAGCCGACACCGGCAATTGCGACAGTAAATTGTTTTTTCATATTTAAGTGAACATGCCTTTCTTAAATTATTTTGCCTAAAGCGAACGAATTTTAAGGACGTGGTCACGAATCATCAGCAAATCTGCAAGGCCGACTATCCCATCGTTGTTCACATCAGCCAAAGCTGCCGCATCATCTGTCAGATATTCCGCCGCCAAAATATGGTTTCGCATTTTCACAATATCAAGCGCATCAACATTGCCGTCGCCGTTGACATCACCCGGAACAGGCGGCATGATTTTTCTGACAGCGAATAATGCATTGGCAACAGGGCGCTCGTTCGCGTCGGAATACTTATTAACAATCTCAAGTTCCTCGCCCGGCTTTTTTATCACCATGGTCGTGGAGCCGCCGCCGTCAAGACAAACAGCGTCAACACATCCATTTTCTTTCATCATCTGAGCCAAATTCGTCGCTGTCATACCCTCGCTCACACCGGGTTGACGGCCGTCCACAGTGAGTAACACAAGCGTCCCGTCCGCTTTAACACCGGCGGCGGTTCTTGGATTAACATTGCGATAATTCGGGTCGCCGGCAGGGAACGTCGAAACAACCCCGTTTTCCAACAGCGACCACGGAGCTCCAAAAGCAAAATCAATCGCGTTCCATTTTGATGCGTTGCAGCGCACATCAATTTCGATGCTGTCGCCAACCGCAAGCCCCTCAAGGCGTGAAGCACATTGCGAGGTCGCAGATAATACCACCTTGCCGCTTTCGAGCGGAGAATTTCCTGCCGAGGAAACGGCAGTAACCGTACCGCTCAGCTTTTGTCCCGCGCGCACAGCGTTGTCTCCAACGTCAATTGTAACCTCAAGCCCTCCGGCGGCGGTTTTGGTAGAGGTTGCAAACCGGTTGTTATACAACACAAGATTATATTTATTGTAATCTGTTTTGCCATCCGGTGAAAGATGACGATTCACCGCATTGATTGTTGAGGTTTTGCCGTTGAAGCTGCATGATGCCGAAAAAGCCGGTATTCTGCCAACGCTGAATTTGTCTCCGATGCGATACAGCATATACTCATCATACCCATTGATTCCGTCCTCGGTCCACCCCGGAGGGCTGGTATACCATTCGCCGTCCTGCACCAAAAAGCCATAGGGCACTCCGGCATTTGTCATGGTAAAATACCCGCCGTTTATTGCGGCAATAACACTCAAATCATCTCTGCCGTCAGCGTATGCAGCCATTCCGGATGTGGTTTGAAGCTCCGCAATATCACCATTGGACAAGCCCATTCTGATATCCACATCATTTTCGCCCGGTTTAAATTCTACCTGATGAATTTTTTGCGAGCCGTTTGACGCTTCTGCATCCGTGTATTTGTAAGTGATACCCGTCGTCAATGTCATGGTTTCGGTGGATTTCACGTTCAGAATAACCGCCGCACTTACCGTTGTGCAGAGCAAAAGCACCGCAACAGTAATACAGCAAAGCCTTTTTATCATACTCAACATATCTGCACCCATTCCCTTCTACGCTTACAAAGTGTTTGCTGTCACGATTTCCGACCATTCGTTGTTGAAGGTCACCCGCTGTTTTAATGAGTCGTCCTCTCTGCCATCGGCAAACAGCCGCTTTTCCTCAAGCTCTTCAATACAATCCCTTTGTCCGTTCAAATATTCTGCAAGCATTCTTTGCGCCTGTTTCAGCCTCATCAAAAGTCCGCCGAAACGAATATCCTGAACATCAAGTCCAAAACTTTTATTTTCGGCCAGCCACTGCACACGCACGCACTCATACAACTCCTCAACACGGGATATAAGCAGCGGAATACGGGAATCTTTCATATCCGCCAACACATGCCGGTCATCACAATCATAAGCCGCCTTCAGCTCAACCCCTATTTCTGATTTTACCGCAAGCATATTCGAAAGTGCCGTCATGCTGTCAAACATTGGGGCAAAATTTGGATTACGCTTCGCCGCCGCTGCCATTATAGGTGTCATTTTTTTGTAGAACTCACCGGTTCCCGGTGCGATATGGCGGTCAAAAAGTCCCGCGAGTATATCTTGAAACATCATATACCGCGTCGGATTTATTGCATACTCACCATCATCAGCACGGTCAGGCGGATGATTGAGCATGTCCATATCAAGAAAATCATCCAAATCCGCACCGGCACATGCCTTCAGCCGCCGCTTAACATCATTGCGTGACAAATTGTCACAATAGCAGCTTTCTGCATACAGCTGGAAATTGGCCAGCGCGGAAAAGCGCGAGCACACAGCACCATTGTCGCCCCATGTTGTCACAACAACCTGTCGCACATCATTTTTTACAATACTCCTTACCGCAACCTGAGACGCGGCAAAGCTGAATTTACTGCATGGAACAATGCCGGACCATATCCATGCGCCGCCGGCAAATATCATCTCGTTTTTAAACTTCTTGTGCTTGGCTATCATGGCATCATACATTGACTCATCAGTGTTGTAATAATCCCAATAAATAAGCGAGATATTTTCCGGAACCGAGTCAACTACATCAGAGGTAATATGGTCCTCCATTGAGTAATACGCGTCGTTTTCCGCTGTGCGGCGAAAAAACATATCGCTCCACATCATGGGGTTATACCCGTATTTCTCGCAAATCTCCGAGACACGCTTGAGGTGCATGCGAATAATTTCACCACGCGGCTCATACCCGTTGCGCTCAAGATATTTCCCACGGCCAAGCATATGCGCCTCATCCATGCCGATATTTATTTTTCGGCTTCTTACAGATTTTGACAACGCAGCAATCATTGATTCAATCAATTCATATGTTTTTTCATCGCCTGCAAGTAAAATATCTTTGCAATCATTAAGCGGAGCAAAAGCAGGCCAGCGAAAAATCGCGTTGAGATGTGCCAGCGTCTGTATGCATGGAACCAGCTCAATACCAAGCTTTTCGGCATATTCATCACATTCTTTGAGCTGTCCCGTCGAAAACCGGCCGCGCATATATCCGAAATAAGGATATTTCTCCATTTCATAAGTATCCTCGGTATACAGCATCATGGTGTTGTATCCCATTGCAGCGAGCACGCGGCACATTCGCTTGACTGCCGATATATTCATCACCGCATTGCGGGAATTGTCGAGCGACACACCCAGCATTGAATATCTCGGCTCTTCATTTATAAAGCAGGACGGAGGATTCGCATCTGCGTTTTCTATCAAATGTCCGACAGCCCGCATAAGCGTTGTACGAGACGAATACCCAAGTGTGAATATGCCGTCACTTTTTGCCAAAGACAGACCGTTTTCCATCTTGAAAGCCTCAACCGTTACACCATCACCATCAATTTGGTGAGAAAACTGCGACAAAACTTCACCAATAGCAAAAAGCTCATCATTGCCGACTGCACCAATAAAATTGAATTTGATAAGACCACGCTCCCCGTGCAATTTCATGCTAAAATTCTATTTCAAGCCCATCATAAGCCGCGACAAAACTGTTCTTTTCCGCCGCCTCACACAATTCGCTGTATGTATTGAGGCAATTATGTGAAAAATGGTTGATAACCAAAATGTTTTCATCATTGATGATTTCCCTCTCAAAAAGAATTCTGCGCTGTTCCAACACATCATCAAAACCCATATGCCCTATGCCATCACGAATTGATAATCCTCCGGTACAGTCAAAGCTGACCAAATCGGGGCGAATGTTCTTATTATCCAAATAATCCAAAACATCATCATACAAAAAACCGGTATCATGAAGATAAAGAATAGTCTTTCCGTCTTTTTTGACAACATACACAAATGCGGTTTCGTCCGGTTTGTGCCGTGCCGGCAACGCGGTAATTTCATATCCGCATGAAACAGCGGGCACAAACAATTCGGGTATAATATTGTGAATGCCCGCCTTGACTTCGTCCGTCATTTCTTCTTGGGTAAACATCTCCATCTTCCGCACGGCTTCGGTATTGGATACAATATTAACACTGTCACACTTCATTCCATGTGCAAACCAGCTGCCGCGAAATATGAGCTGTTGCGGATAAAAGTGGTCGGTGTGGGTATGCGTAACGGCGATTGTTCCGATTTTTGACAAATCGTGTCCGAATTTCAACGATTGAGCATAGCTGTCGGGGGGAAGGTCGAACAAAAAATCATCATTGAGCAAGGCGGAGCTTCTTGTGCGAATTTCCCGTCCCTGAACATCCCTTGCTTTTTTGCATAATTTACAATTGCAAAAAACTCCCGGAATCCCTTCTGATGCCGCAGTTCCCAAATATTTTATCTTCATACAGGATTATCCTCCAGATAATTCGTATTCACGAAATTTATAGTTGATTAGGGACTGTTTTGAAGTTAATCAACTATATCATAATCTCTTTCAAAAAATCCACCGCCAACGAAATATCCTTCTGCGGTGTCGCACCAACCTCCCGCTCTATGGTTAAAAACCCTTGATATCCGACCTCCTTCAGCGCGGAAAGATACGCAGCAAAATCGACTTTTCCCTCTCCAAGCGGAACCTCGCGGAAATACTCATCAATTTTGACATCTCCCAAAGACTCATCGACAAAACAATCATAAATAACGCGGGGATTGATTGCCTTATATCGAATACCGTCCTTTGCGTGAGTATGAACAATATAATCCTTCAATGTATAAACCGCTGCGACAGGGTCATCCCCGGTCACCATAACAAAATTTGCAGGGTCAAGATTGACGGCAACCCCCTTGGACGAAAGGCTGTCCAAAAATTCTTTCAGCACAACAGCCTTTTCCGGGCCGGTTTCAATTGCAAAGAAAGCGCCCTTGGAATGGGCATAATCTGCCAATTCATTGCAGGCATCTTGCAAAACACGATAGGTTTCGTTGTTTTTATCTTCCGGAATGATACCAATGTGAGTGGTAACAATATTGGTGTTAAAATCCAGTGCAAGGTCAACAATTCGCTTGGATTTTTCAATCTTAGCGGGGTTTTCTTCTTTGTTCATGAAACCATGTCCGCCCAAATCACCACAAATAGCAGAAACACAAAGTCCATTTTCTTCCACGATTTTGCGAAGCTCGGATGTCTTTGCCGGTGTCAGATTTTCGGGACAAATATCACCGCGAACGCCATAAATCTGAACACCATCGGCTCCCATTTCGCTGCACACCTTCATTGATTCTGCAAACGGAAGCCTAAGCCAATCTGAAATAACTCCTATTTTGAACATACAAACGAGCAAACCGACACTTGCGTCAATCTCTGCAAGAACGGAAGCTGCTCTCCCACCCTTCTTTAAAATTATATCAACCTGTACTATATCAATTATACCATAAAAACATATCACTTGACAATGAAAGCATCACCACATCATCGCATTTCGTTGACATTATACCATAAACCGTCAGAGCATTCACAGGATTTATTTCCCATAAAGGCCTTTACCAGCTCCGGCGGTCAGTGCAATCTGCACGCCGTCATACCCAAGCACCGGCATCAACATCTATCCACTCGCCGGTTGACATGGCCGCAAGACATGCTTCAAGTATTGCAACAACCGAGATTGTCTGCCTGTGAGAAACGGTCGTCTCTCCGGTGGCAAAAAACCGAACCAAATCCTTCGCAAAATTCACAAACACATCAGATTCCACCACTATTGAATGAACAGAGCCGTTATTGCGGTGAAAGCTCATCTCAAAGGGTGCATCTCCCGGCAAGAAGTTTATATGTGCCTCTTGACCCGATTCGAACTTGAGAATAAAGGCGGTGTTTTCTGTGTCATCCACCATGCGCACCTGCTTTGCGCATAAACCAGTCATCATAACAATCGGTTCAACCTGATGAATAAGATAAATTTCGGGGGCACCGCCGCCCTTGCTGACAATTTCACTGACATCCTTAACATCTATATCCTTGTATTCATCGGCATAACGCAGTGCCGAGCTGGAAAAACACGGAGTATTATTTTGAACAGCCAAATCAAAAATACGCTTGGCCGTTTCCACATTTGGTGCGAACACTTTATCTATGTACGTTGGCTTTCCTGACAACAACGCAAGCCGAGACAGCCTCTCATGAGTTTCGGTATTATCCGGTGCCAAAACGCATAAAAAATCACTCTTTTCCACGAGCTCTTCCTGAGTTTCACACAGCGTAACCCCGTGCTTATCCGCCCATTGCACATTGCTTAAGCTTCCCTCACGCGGACAATCTATTTCGCCCCACGCATAAGCAATTTGATACTCACCGTCCGACGCCGCGGTCAACCATTCATTGATGTGATCCGCGTGCCACTCATTGAGATAATAATCAATAATTCCAATCTTTTTCAAAATAAAAACCTCATTCCCCAAGCTGCATTTTTGAACAACACCCTTGACCATTGTGCAAAACAGGACAAGAGCAATTGATAACAACACTGAACAAATCTTTCGCCAATACTGACTAAATTGTACTGCATATATCCAAAATCCACAACATTAACTATTGCCTTTTTAGGTGTTTTTATTTATCGTCTTGTTCGGATTTAATTATTTGTGTGATTTTAGGACAACAAATTTGGATAAATTATTGTTGAAATATTAAGCTTATCACGATATGATTATAAAAATAAAATAACTTTAATAACTGAGAGGGGTCAATTATAGGTTATGAGTAAAATAAAAGTCGCCGTAATTGGTTGCGGTTCAATCGCCAACAACGCGCATATTCCGTCTTATGCAAAAAATGATGATGTTGAAATTAAATGGTTTTGCGACATTATTGAGGAAAGAGCAAAAGCCGCCGCCGAAAAATACGGAGGCAGCTGGACACTCAATTATAAAGATGTTTTGAAGGATGCAGAGGTTGACGCGGTTTCGGTTTGCACACCCAACAACGTTCACTCGATAATTTCGATAGATTGTCTGCGTGCCGGGAAAAATGTGCTTTGTGAAAAACCCGCGGCAAGAACGTTGGACGAAGCCTTGAATATGCAAAAAATCCAGCACGAAACCGGCAAAACGCTGAATATCGGTGTTGTCAACAGGTATAACAGCGGCGTAAACAAAATTAAAGCGTTGATTGATGCCGGTGAGCTGGGGAAAATTCACCATGTATATGCAAGTTTTCGTTCCCATCGTTCCATACCCGGAATTGGCGGCGCGTTCACAACCAAGGCTATATCCGGCGGCGGCGTTCTCATTGATTGGGGCGTGCATTTTCTTGATATTGTTATGTATTGCTGCGATGACCCCAAAGCTCTCACCGTCAGCAGTGAAATGTTCAGTATTTTGGGCAAAGATATTTCAGAATATGCATATAAGAACATGTGGGCCGGTCCGCCGGTCAATGACGGCACTTATGATGTTGAAGATTCCATTACCGGTATGGTTCGCACAGATGGTCCGATAATTACATTTAACGGTGCATGGGCTCAAAACATCGGCGAAAATGAAATGTTCATTGATTTTATGGGAGACAAGGGCGGCATACGCTTGCAATACGGAGCTAATTTCAAGATGTACAGCACCAAAAACGGAATGCTTACCAAAACCGAAACCGAATATTCCGAACAGGATATGTTTCAAAATGAAATCAATGCGTTTGTTGATTGCGTGAAAACCGGTCAAAAACTCCCTTCACATATTGATACTGCTATAATTACGGCAAAAATGATGCAGGCAATCTATGATTCGGCCGAGCAGCACATAGAGATATCGCTTTAGGTCAATTTAATGATGCAGCCTACTAACGGACAGATTACGAAAAGGTAATCTGTCCGTTTTTTATGCAATTATTGAATATATAAAACATACACAATAGGAGGATTATTTTTATGCACATCAATTTCAAGCACATTGGCCGGAGGGTCAGGGAAATCCGCAACGAAAAAGGTATGTCCCAAGCAATATGGATTGAATGTATGGCTTGTGAATGCTCTCGCTCAAAATACAAGTTATCTCCTTTATCGGGTGGCAAGGAAATTATTTTAGATGGATTGGTATTACCGGAACGAAACAAGCAGGAACGTTTTTTGCTTGAAATTTACTGCAAGGTTGAAAAGCGTATTTTCGCCTTTGAATTAACAATGGCTCTGATCGACGGCCGAAAGAAGGAGGAACTTTGATGAAAAACCGTAAAAATAATCAACAGCCGGACGTTACCGAAAATCCGATGTATCATAACACATGGAAGTTGCTCCAGAAGTATCGGGATGTGGTTTGGAGTTTGGAATTGTCGGTTCAGCAGGTGCGAAACAGCTTTCAAATCGAATACGGAACGAGTATTGAGGATTTTTTGGATTCTATGTACCTGATGGGCGCCGATATGTCCGGAACCGATATAGAGCACCATGCAAAATGTATTGAACGAATGCTATCGCGGCGTCGATTTTGATTATAGCGATTCCGATTGTATATATTTGTATGCTGCCTACCCTGATTTTTGGCGGTACAAATGCGGATTCACCTAACAATCCGATCATGAATAACAATGCGGCTATTTATGCCAACATTGAAAATGTCAACATAAAGGTTCATGAGGTGTTGAACGCAGAGCATACAGCCGTTTTGGAAACCGTTCAAAAAGAAATTGACGCGCTTCCCGCCGATTCCGAGCATGAAATTATTGACTCATTTAGCGCGGATTCCGCAGTGGATACAAACATTCTCATTTCTCAATATTGCGCGTATAAGGGAAATTACGAAGAAATCGCCACGGCTGATTTAATGACGAAAATCAACGAACACAAGGACAATCTGTTTTCATGGTCTGTGGTGACTGAAACCAAAGAAATCACACGGCAAAAAGAGGTTGAGGTTGAAAAGACCGTAACTGAATATGTGGACAGCGTTGTTACCGACAGCTACGGCAACACCCGAACTGAAAAGGTTCCGGTGCAAAAAAAGGTGACGGTTAAGGAAATGCAGGAAGAAACCGTAACTGTTACCATGAATACCTATACCGTTTCTTTTATCGGCGCGGATTATTTTGCTAATGAAGTGTTCAAATTGGATGAAGAAAAAGCTGTGTTGGCGAGAGATTACGCTGAAAATCTGGTTTTGTTTCTTCATGACCGGGACAATGAAACGGTTGACAGGAACGGAACACATGACAGTATTGCCGATTTAATCAAGGGTGATACCAATTCATACGGCGGCGGTGATTTCGCAGAGGTAATTCAAAACTGGAAAGCTTATGTTACATCGGAATTTGGTTCCCGAATTGATCCTATTACGAAAGTT